>ORJL010214885.1_pt1 | contig 19635 bp, 17 predicted proteins | sample 1779941 | NCBI WGS metagenome assembly ORJL01 (sample SAMEA104232317, study PRJEB22302) | groundwater metagenome | biome: forest; feature: aquifer; material: groundwater | place: USA | collected 2011-08-07 | depth 5.8 m | reverse complement strand
GTCTCCTCCCGCCGCTTCCGGCGCGCTTCGGCCCGGAACCAGTCGATCGCCGCCGTGCGCGCGATCTGGCAGAGCCACGTGCGCGGCGAGCCGCGCCTCGGGTCGAAACGGCGCCACGTCCGGAACGCCTTCTCGAACGTCTCCGCCGTGAGATCCTCCGCAGCCGAGCGGTCGCCGGTGAGAACCACGAGGTAGCGGTACACCGCATCGAGCTGCTCGGCCGCCACCTCGGCGAAGCCCGGCCGCGCGTCACGCGCAGTCGAGGCGTCGAGCGGGGTCGAGACCGCGTTCACATCCGGAGGTACGGCGCGGCGGCGCCCGATCGTCACACGCTCAGCGTAGAGCGGCGGACGCCGGCGGCGGCGGCCCCGCATGTGCCGGCCGCTCGCGCACGGCGAGAGCCGCCGACATCAGGGCGATCAGGACGAGCAGGAGCACGAACCGCAGAGCCGCAGGCATCTGCCCATTCTTCGGCGCGACGGGCGCATCGATGATCCCCCGTACGGGGTGTCGGCGGCGGTAGCGTGGCGTGGATGCGCCGCCTGCTCCTGCTCGTCGCGGTTCTCGTGTTCGTCGACACGATGCTCTACGCGGCGTTGACGCCTCTCCTGCCGCACTTCGCGGACGAGCTCGCGCTGTCGAAGCTGCACGCGGGGATCCTCGTCGCCGCGTACCCGGCCGGCGCGCTGATCGGCGGTCTCCCCGGCGGTGCGGCCGCGGCGCGCCTGGGCCCGAGGCGCGCCGTAATCGTCGGGCTCGTCGGTATGGGCCTCGCGAGCCTCGGCTTCGCGCTGGCCGGCGGCTTCTGGGGCCTCTTCGCGGCCCGGCTGCTGCAGGGGCTCGGCAGCGCGTTCACCTGGGCGGGCGCGTTCGCGTGGCTGCTCGCCGCAGCGCCGCGCGACCGGCGGGGCCAGCTGCTCGGCAGCGCGATGGGCGCCGCCGTGTTCGGCGCCCTCTTCGGCCCGGTCGTCGGCGCGGCGGCCGCGCTCGCGGGGCGCACGACGATCTTCGCCGCGCTCGCCGGGCTCTCGGTCGTGCTGATCGCAGCGACGCTCCGCCTCGAGCCCGCCGCCGCCGAGCATCCGTCTGCGGCGGCGATCGGCCGCGCGCTGCGCGACTACCGCTTCGGCGCGGGGCTCGGCCTGATGGCCGTGGCATCGCTGCTCTTCGGGATTCTGGCCGTGCTCGGCCCGCTGCGGCTCTCCGCGGCGGGCTGGGGCGCTGTGGCGATCGGCGCCGTCTGGCTCATCGGGGCTGCGCTCGAGACGGTCGCGTCGCCGCTCGTGGGCCGCCTGATCGACCTTCGCGGGAGGCTGCTGCCCGTGCGCGTCGCGCTCGCGCTCGGCACGGCGCTCACGCTCGGTCTCGCGGCCGGACCGAGGCCGCTCTTCTACGCGCCGCTGATCGTCTTCTCCGCGGTGGCCTTCGGCGTGCTGCTCACGCCCGCGTTCGCGCTGATCGCCGACGGAGCGGAGAACGTGGGCCTGCCGCAGGGGATGGCCTTCGGGTTCATGAGCGCGGCGTGGGCGACCGGCGCCTTCGTCGGGCCTGCCGCGGGAGGCGCGATCGCCGGCGCGACCGGCGACTGGATTCCGTTCCTGCTCGGCGCCGGGCTGTGCGCAGCGGCGTTCGCGTTCGCGCGGCCGGCCTCAGATAACGTAGGCGCCGCCGTTGTGGTCGATCGCCTGCCCGGTGACGCCGCCGGCGTCCGCGGAAAGTAGCCAGGCGACCGTGCCGGCGATCTCCTCCGGCCGGCTCATCCGCAGCAGCGGCACCTCGCTCATCGCCTGCTCGTAGGCCTGCTCGCGCGTGCCGCCGATCGCCTCTGCGAGCAGGTCGAGCCCCTGCCACGCCATGTCGGTGTCGACCCACCCCGGGCAGATCGCGTTCACCTGGACGTTCTCCGGCGCGAGCTCCGCCGCGAGCGAGCGCACGAGGCCGAGCAGGCCGGCCTTCGAGGCGCTGTAGCCGGTGTAGCCGGGCACCGCGATGCGCGCGAGGATCGACGAGATCACGACGACGTCGCGGCGCTCGGACGCATCGGCGAAGTGACTCTGCGCCGCGCGCACGCACTGGTAGGTGCCGATGAGGTTCGTGGCGACGAGGTCGTAGAAGCGGTCCTCGGGCCCCGGCTCGTTCGGGCCGCCGATGCCGCTGTTCGCGACGAGCGCGTGCAGCGGGCCGTTGGCCTCGGCCGCGTCGGCGAACGCGCGCTCGACCTGCGAGGCGTCACGGACGTCGACCTGCGCGACAAAGGCGCCGCCGGCCTCCTCCGCCGTCGCGTGCAGCGCGTCGACGCCGCGCGCGAGCAGGCTCAGACGGGCGCCCTCCGATGCCAGGCGCAGCGCGATCGCCTTGCCGATCCCGCGCCCCGCCCCCGTGACCACCACATGACGACCCTCGAATCTCCGCACGCCGGAAGAGCCTAGCGGCGGCGCGTGGGCCGCTAAGCTTCGACGCTCCCGGGCGCATAGCTCAGCGGGAGAGCGCTCGCTTCACACGCGAGAGGTCCCTGGTTCGATCCCAGGTGCGCCCACTCAACTTGGATCAAGGCGAACCGCCGACTCGTCCTGTATCCTTACTTCAAACGACGAGTAAGGAGAACAAGGGTGGATGTCACGGCGCAGCTTTCGTCGAAGGGTCAACTGACAGTCCCCAAGGCCGTCCGCGACGCCCTCGGCCTCGCTGAAGGCGACCAGGTCGTGTTCCGCGTCCAGGGGCGGCGCGCTCTTCTCGCGCGAACGCCAAACCTGCTCGATCTCGCCGGCAGCGTTCCCGTGCCGGCCGAGAAGCGCGGCACGCAATGGCAGGAGGTGCGGCGGCGGACACGGGCAGCGCGGGCGAAGACGCGCGCTTGAGCGCCTTCCTCGATACCAACGTCCTCATCCGCCACCTCACCGGCGACCCGCCAGCCCAAGCGCGCCGAGCGACCGCGTTCCTAGCGGCTGCCGACGAGTTGCTGGTGCCCGACCTGATCATCGCCGAGGTGGTCTTCGTCCTCGAGTCCTTCTACGAAGTCGGGCGGGAGCGAGTCGCAGAACTCGCCCGCGCGGTGATCGGGTTCCCGACGATCGTCGTCGTCAACCCGCCGCTACTCCTGCGCGCGCTCGAGGTCTACGAGGTCAACCGGATCGATTTCGCCGAGGCGTATCTCGTCGCAAGCGCAGAAGCGAGCGGCATCGAGACGATCGCGTCGTTCGACCGCGCGATCGATAGGGTCACTACGGTTCGGCGCGTCGAGCCGTCCTGAGCCGATCCATCAGCCGACCCGCAACGGGTCCGCCTCCAGCAACGGCTGGTTTGCGCAACGCAAGTTCCCTCCACTCTCGGCATCGCTCCGCTCGCCTTCATGGGGGAAACCATGTTTCCCCCGTAGGCCCCCTTCTTTGCGGTGCTCGCGGCAGGCGCGTCAATGCTGCACAGACGCACGTACCGCTCCGCGACGGACGTGGGCGGGCGAATCTCCGGTGTCCTGGCGGGACACGACCTGGGGTCTGACCCCATTGCCAGAGGATCGATCGGCTCAGGCGATGATTCCTGCGGGTCCGTCCGGTCTTACGATCGTGGGGGGAGCGCCGAGGGCCTGCCGCAATTCGAACGAGAGAGAGGTCGCAGTGCGTGCGTCACTTAAGAGTGTTGGTGCCATCACCCTGTTCGTCGAGGACCCGGAGCGGTCGAAACCCTTCTACCAAGACGTCTTCGACGTGCCGGTGGTCTACGAGGACGAGAGCTCCGCGGTATTCAAGTTCGAGAACACGATCGTCAACCTCCTCAAGACTCCAGACGCCCGCAGCCTCATCGCTCCCGCAGCCGTCGCCACACGGGAGAACGGATCGCGCTTCCAACTCACCATCTGGGTGGATGACACGGATGCCGTTTGCGCGGAGCTGGCAACGCAGGGCGTTGAGCTGCTCAACGGCCCGATGAACCGGGCATGGGGAATGCGCACTGCCAGCTTCACCGATCCCGACGGGCACATCTGGGAGATCGCGCAGGAGCTTCCCGACTCCGAGGGCTCGTAGGGCGTGCCCGACGTCAGGCGCGCAGGCCGCGCTCTCATCGCTCCGTTCCCTGGAGGAGCCGGAGGTCGTGGAGGATGTCGCGCGTCGTGACGAGCGAGTCGTAGAGGAGTCGAGTCTTCCCGGTCCGGTCGATCAGCAGGACATAGGCGACGTGATCGACGAGCTCGCTCTTCCTGGCGACGACGGCGACGTGGTATGCGCGCCACACACCTTTCAGCCTGTCCCGGCTTCCAGTCAGGTAGCGGAACTCGGGGAGGAGCCGGTGCGTCTTGACGTAGCGAAGGACTGCCGGGCGGGTGTCGCCGCGCGGGTCGACGCTGACGGCGAGGACGCGGACGGAGGCGCGCGCTTTGCCGAGTTTCCGGAGCGCCCCGTTCAGGTTGGCGGCGATCAGCGGGCAGACGTCGGGACACTGCGTGTACAGGAACGTCACGAGAACGAACTTGCCTCGCTCGGCCGACAGGCGCACGAGCCGTCCGTCCTGATCGCGGAGCACGAAATCGGGCGGCGTCTGGAGCATCTGCTCCGACCCCACGAAGCGACTCGCCGGGTCGACCACGGAAGCGGAGGTGGTGCTCTTCGTCGCGCCGGCGCCACCGCAGCCGCTGAGCGCCGAGCCCGCGGCGGCGGTGAGGGCCAGCAGGAGAAGCAACCTGGCTGCGGGTGAGGTCACGTTCGGCTGCCCCATCCAGCGCAGCCTACGCGTCGCGCAAGATCGGTAGAAATCCCCGATGAAGCGAGCGGTCCGGCACAAGACGCTAGAAGTCCACACACTCAGGAGGCACGGAATGACGTCGATGCGCAAGCTCTCTGTTGGAACAGCAGCCTTCACTGTGGTCGTCGCCTGCGTCGGAGCCGTCACCGCCGGGGCAGTGACGTCGAAGCCCCTCGTAGCCGTACAGGTGGATGAGTTCAGCGTCTTTCCGGGGACGCAAGGGGCACCGCAGGGCAAGGTCAGGTTCGTGGTCACGAACATCGGCAAGTTCGAGCACGAGTTCATCGTCGTGAAGGCGACCAAGCCCGCCGGCAACCTGCTCGGCGGCGACCACGGTCCCAACCGGGCGGACGAGAAGGGCGCCGTCGGTGAGATCGGCGCGATTCCTCCGGGCCAGGCGAGGACGCTGAACCTGACCCTCAAGCCGGGGCACTACGCCCTGATCTGCAACCTGCCAGGGCACTACAAGACCGGTCAGTTCGCGGACTTCTACGTTCGCTAGGAGCAGCGCGCACGCGCGCCGCGGACAGCCACTCGCAGGAGCAGTCGCTCTACGGGTGGTTGTCCCGCGGGTCCCAGAGCGGGATCGCCGCCGCCGCCGCGTACGCCATTCCGTGCGGGTAGCTGATCAGCTCGATGTCGGTGCCGAACGGCGTCCGGAAGTAGTTGATCGTCTGCCCGGCGGCGGGGCCGGCCGTGACGGTGAACGGACCGAACCGCTTCTGCGCGCCCTTCGCCTGCAGGTACTCGACCGCCTTGTCGATGTGGCGGACGTAGAACGCGACGTGGTGGCCGCCCCAGTCGGAGTTCTTCCGGAACGTGTGGTCCTGGTCGGGCGCCTCGTACTGGAACAGCTCGACGCCCGGGCCGTTGCCGACGCGAACCATCCTGATCTGGTCGACGACCGCGCGCGGGTCGACATCCACGAGCTGCTGCATGAAGTCGCCGGTCGGGTCGCTGAAGGGCCCGAACGTCAGCGGGTTGATGCCGCCGAGCACATCCTCGAACCAGGCGGCCGCCGCTGCGACGTCCGGAACCGTGATCCCGACGTGGTCGATTCCGAGCAGCCCCGGCACCGTCGTCACCTCCGAGTCGAGCCCGTTCCGCTTTGGTGACCACAACGGCTTCACGCTCGGCACCTGGTACGCCATCCCTTTCGGGTAGCTGATCAGCTCGATGTACGTCCCGAACGGCGTCTTGAAGTAGTTGATCGTCTGACCGGCGGCGGGACCGGCCGTCAGCGGGAACGGCCCGAGGAACTTCTGGACACCCTTCGCCTCCATGTACGCAACAGCCGCGTCGATGTCCGTGACGTAGAAGGCGACGTGGTGGCCCGACCAGTCGGAGTTGCGCGGATGCGTCCGACGCTGGTCCGGCGCCTCGTACTGGAACAGCTCGATGTTCGCGCTGTGGCCGATGCGCAACACCGTGATCTGGTCGATCACCGCACGCGGATCGACACCGAGCAAGTCCTGCATCAGCGTGCCCTGCGGATCGCCGATCGGGCCGAACGACAACGGCGCCGTCGCGCCCATCACGTCCCGGAACCAGGCGACGGCCTCGCCGATGTCGGGGACGGTGAGGCCGACGTGGTCGGCGCCGACGAGGCCGAGCTCGCCCTTGGCGACGTCGCCGGCCCACGCGCGGCGCGCGCTGAGAAGCGGAATCGCCGTCGCGCCCGCGACGACGGTCGCGCTCTTCTTCAGGAAATCCCTGCGGTCACCGCGAAAGTCCTCGCGCACGCTCCCTCACCTCTCTCCCGACCGATCCGAACCGCCGAAACGGGAGCCTCTCACGCCGGCGGCCGGTTGTCGACGGCGTTCGCCACGAAGCGAGCGCGGCGAAGCCTCTTACATCCGCTCGATCATCGCGCGGCCGAAGGCCGAGCACGAGATCTCGTTCGCGCCCTCCATCAGGCGCGCGAAGTCGTACGTGACCTGCTTGTCGGAGATCGCAGCGCCGATCGAGCTGATGATCAGGTCTGCGGCCTCGACCCACGCCATGTGCCGCAGCATCATCTCCGCGGAGAGGATCAGGGAGCCCGGGTTGACCTTGTCCTGGCCCGCGTACTTCGGCGCCGTGCCGTGCGTCGCCTCGAACATCGCCACCTCGTCCGAGAGGTTGGCGCCCGGCGCGATCCCGATGCCGCCGACCTGCGCAGCCAGCGCATCCGAGATGTAGTCCCCGTTCAGGTTCAGCGTTGCGATCACGTCGTACTCGGCCGGCCGGAGCAGGATCTGCCGCAGGAAGGCGTCGGCGATCGCGTCCTTGATCGTGATCTTCCGTCCGTCCTGCTCGAGCGAGAGCCACGGGCCGCCGTCGATCGGCTGAGCGCCGAACTCGCGCGCTGCCAGCGCGTAACCCCAGTCGCGGAAGCCACCCTCGGTGAACTTCATGATGTTGCCCTTGTGCACGAGCGTGACCGAGTCCCGCCCGTTGTCGAGCGCATAGCGGATCGCGCTGCGCACGAGACGCTCGGTGCCCTCACGCGACACGGGCTTGATACCGATGCTGGACGTCTCCGGGAATCGGATCTTTCGCACACCCATCTCGTCCTGGAGAAAGGCGATCACCTTTCGGGCGCCGTCGCTCTCGGCCTCCCACTCGATTCCCGCATAGATGTCCTCGGTGTTCTCGCGGAAGATCACCATGTTCGTCTTCGACGGATCCTTGAGCGGGCTCGGCACTCCGGGGAACCAGCGGACGGGGCGAAGGCAGACGAACAGGTCGAGCTGCTGCCGGATCGCGACGTTGAGCGAGCGGATGCCGCCGCCGACAGGTGTGGTCATCGGCCCCTTGATCGAGACCGAGTAGTCGCGCGCCGCCTCGAGCGTCTCGTCGGGCAACCAGACGTCGTTGCCGTACAGCTTGACGGCCTTCTCCCCCGCGAAGATCTCCATCCAGTGGATCTCCCGCGCTCCGCCGTAGGCCTTCTCCACGGCCGCGTCGACCACGTCCTTCATCACCGGGGTGATGTCGACCCCGATCCCGTCGCCCTCGATGAACGGGACGATCGGGTTGTCGGGGGTCGGCCGGCCCGGCACGATCTTCGCGCCGCCGGCCGGAACCTCGATGTTCGTCTCTTGCGTGCTCATTCGCCTACCGTGTGCTCGTGAGGAAATCGCCGTCGTCGAGACAGCCAGGGCAGGCTACCGCAGCCGGGGCCCATGTCCGCGCGGTTCCCGCCGCGCCGGGCACCGATCCGGCGCGCGAGATCGCCGGGGTGCTGATCGAGGGCTTCGACAAGCACTACCGGCTCTTCCGCACGACGAGCGCCGGAGCGAAGCAGCATTTCGAGACGGCAGCCTGGGCCGCCGCGCAGCGCGCAGTGCTCGAGAGAATCCGCTTCTACGACGAGCGGGGGCTCGAGTGCGTCGCACGCCTGCGATCCGAGTTCGACGTCGACTCGCTCGGCGCCAACGTCTGGCACGACGCAAAGCTCTTCTACATCGGCCTCCTGGTCGACCACTCGCAGCCCGAGCTCGCCGAGACGTTCTTCAACTCGGTGATCACCCGGATCCTGCACCGGACCTACGCCGACAACGAGTTGATCTTCGTGCGCGCAACGATGTCGACCGAGTACATCGAGTCCGACCCGCCGATCTACCGCAGCTACTACCCGAACGACGAGAGCCTGCGGGAATGCTTCGCGCGCATCGTCCGCGACTTCGGCTGGCAACGTCCGTTCGCCGACCTCGATCGCGACCTCGACTTCCTGTTGGGCGAGCTCGCGGAGCGCGCGGAGGGAGCCTGGACGCACCTCGAGCGCAACTACCAGGTTCAGGTGCTCAGCTCGGCCTTCTACCGGAACAAGGCTGCGTACGTGCTCGGACGCGTCGTCAACGGCCCCGTGGACCTGCCGTTCGTCGTGCCGGTGCTGCACGACGAATCCGGTCTGCTGACACTCGACGCGATCGTGCTCGACCGCCAGCAGATCAACATCCTGTTCTCTCTCTCTCGCGCGTACTTCATGGTCGACATGCAGGTGCCGTCCGGCTACGTCGAGTTCCTGCGTGGTATGGCGCCGACGCGTCCGCGCTCCGAGCTGTACACGATGCTCGGGCTCGGCAAGCAGGGCAAGACGCTCTTCTACCGCGACCTGCTGCAGCACTTGCACCACTCGCAGGATGCGTTCGTCGAAGCGCCCGGTATCCGCGGGCAGGTGATGCTCGTCTTCACGCTCCCGTCGTACCCGTACGTCTTCAAGGTGATCAAGGATGTGTTCGGTCCAGGCAAGGACACCGACCGTGCGACAGTTCGATCGAAGTTCACGATGGTCAAGCACGTGGACCGGGTGGGGCGCATGGCCGACACCCTCGAGTTCACCGACCTCGCGTTGCCGTCTGACCGGTTTTCCCCCGAAGTGCTCGAGCAGATGAGCCTGCTCGCGCCTTCGATGATCGAGGACGACGGAGAGACGATCACGATCGGCCACTGTTACGTCGAGCGGCGCATGGTGCCCCTCAACATCTACCTCGACCGGGCGACGCCCGCGGAGCTCGAGCATGCCGTGATCGAATACGGGAACGCCATCCGCGATCTCGCCGCCGCGAACATCTTTCCGGGCGACATGCTCTGGCGGAACTTCGGCGTCACCCGCGACGGGCGGGTCGTCTTCTACGACTACGACGAGGTCGAGTACCTCACCGACGTGAACTTCCGGCGAATCCCTGCGGCGCCGAATCCGGAAGCCGAGCTCTCCGGGGAGCCGTGGTACGGCGTCGCGCGCAACGATGTCTTCCCCGAGGAGCTCGAGACCTTCCTGCTGGCGGACCCGCGGCTGCGCGAGCAGTTCCTGCGCAATCACGCCGCGCTCCTCGAGCCCGAGTTCTGGCAGGAATGCCAGCGCCGGATCGAGGAGGGCGAGATCGTCGACTTCTTCCCGTATGCCGAGTCGCTTCGGTTCTGCAACCGGTCGTCCGGCCGCCGCTAGTCCGGCGCGCGAGAACGTGGGCCCGCGCCCGACAAGGCGGACGCGGGCCTACGACGAGCCGTCCTACGACTTCCACTTCCATTCCTCGGCGTTCCAGGTGAAGCCGACGTTCGACGGGTTGTTCTTCATCCCGAGAACGCCCGACTTCCAGATCAGCGGATTCGGCCGCGAGTACATGGGAATCGACGGAACGTCGTTCGCCATCAGCGCGTCAGCCTGCTGGAACAGCTTCGCCCGCTTCGCCGGATCGAGCTCGGTCTGGCTTGCGTCCAGTAGGGCGGTCGCCTTGCGGTTGCAGTAGTTCAGGTAGTTCTGGAGCCCGCCGCACGCCCAGTCCGAGACGAAGCCGGACGGGTCGGCTGCGGTGACCCAGGCGAAGTTGGCGAGGTCGTAGTTGCTCGACGGGATCCCCGTCGGGCCGAAGACGACGTTCGCCGGCAGAGCGGCGTCGACGATGTCGATCCCGATCGACTTCATCTCCTGCTTGATGATCGCCTCCTGCGTGGTGCGGGTCGCGTTCGACGCCGTCCACGTATAGCGAACACGTGCGGGATACCCCGAGCACGTCCACGTCGAGCTGTTGCTCTGCGACACCGCGGTCGGCCCGCCCGTGCAGTGCTTCTTCAGCAGCGCGAGCGACTTCGCCGGGTTGAACTCCCACTTCGCGAAGTCCGGCCGGTACGCGTCGTCGGACTGGTAGTAGACGAGGCTGTTCAGGGGCGTGGTGTTGCCCGCGAGCTCGCCGTACACGGTCTTGATGATCGACTTGCGGTCGATGCCCATCATGATCGCCTGGCGGAACCACGGAGCCTTGAGCAGCGGCTGCCCCTTCGGGCCGAACTGGATGTCGATGTGCTCCTGGTAGAGGCCCGGCACCTGGTTGAACGTGATGCCGCTCTGGCTCTTCAGCGGAGCGAGATTGAGGCCGAAGGTCGGGTTGATCGCGTCGACCTCGCCGCCGCGCATCGCCTGGACCTCGGAGTTCGTGTCGGTGATGATCTTGAAGTCGATCTCGGCGAGCGCCGGCTTCTTGCCGTACCAGAACGGGTTCGCTTTGAGCGTGCTGCCCTGCCCGCGCGTGTAGTTCGTGAGCAGGAACGGCCCGTCGGATACCGGCTTGCCGTCGTTGCCGCAGACGCAGTTCGCCCAGATCCGGTTGAAGTCCATGCCGGCGAGCGCCTCGGACGGGTAGACGCCGCCGAAGAGGTCCTGCCAGTCCGCGAACGGCTTGCTCCACTTGAACGAGATCTGCTTGTCGCCCTTGTGCGTGAAGCCTGTGATCAGGTTGTAGCCCTCACGCGACACGACGTCGTTCTTCGGATCGACGAAGCTCTGCCACGTGTAGACGAAGTCCTTGTACGTGACCGGAACCTTCCTGCCGCCCCAGTTCCAGTTCGCGTCCTTGCGGATCGTGAACGAGAGCGTCGAGCGTGTCGCCTTCGCGGATGACACGAGGTCGAGCACATGGCGGAGCTTGTTGTCGACGTTGTAGGCGCCGCGGATCACCGGCACGATCTGGACGGCCGACCAGAACTGGTTGCAGCAGGTCAGGTTGCCGTTGAACCCGTCGATGTCCTGCTCCTCGCCGAACACGAGCACGTTCTTCGCCCGGCGCGCAGCGGTCGTCCGCGGCACCTGAGCCCACGACTCGCTGAAGGGCGCTGCTGCTGGTGTGGCGTTTGCCGCATGGCCGACGGCTGCACCGCGGCCCACTGCCATCGCGGACGACGCGACCACGAGGATCGCGAGCGCCGCACAGGCAACGAAAATCATGCGTTTGCGCATCTCTTCTTCCCTCCGGCTGGTATCCACGCCGCTCACGGGCGAGGCTGTTGACTTGCCGCGAGGCTAGAGACGGCTCTTCGCCGCCGAAAGGCGTATCACGAAGCGTCGTGCCCGCTAACGCGAGCGCTGCTAGCGGAGCCCCGAGAACGACTGCAAGGATGAATACGCGAGGGCTGAGGGACACCATCGCTCCGTCCTCCTCCGTGCCGCAAGCGGTTCCCTCCGTGACCGGACGCCGGCTGCGGAGCCTGCTGCCCTCAGCAGGCTCCGCAGCTCCCTCGGTACCTGGACGAGCTCAGCTCACGGCTTGCAGACCGCTCTGCCCGCGCTCGAACGCGCCGGCTACGTCAACGGCCGCGTCGACGAACCGTTGGGCGAGACCTTCGAGCGTGCGCTCCCGATGCCAGACGATCCCGATCACGCGCGGCGGCACCCGAGGGTCGAGCGGCACCGCCGTGAGCGACGGCGGCAGCTCGACCGCGAGCGAGGGCAGCAGTCCGACGCCGAATCCTTCCGCGACGAACGCGAGCACTGCAGCGACCGTGTCGAAACGCATGCGGATGTCGAGCGGCCGCCCTCTCGCGCGGAGCACGACCTCGAAGGCGTCCTGCGCACGGCAGCCTTCGAGCGTCAGCAGCGGCACCGACGCGAGCTCGTCGAGTGTCAGCCACGGGCCGGCACCGAGACGCTCGCCGCGCTTCGCGACGATCATGTACGGGTCGCGGCAGACGGGAAGCCACTGGAACGGCCCTTGGCGCGTGGGAAGCGACGTGAACGCAAGGTCGAGCTTGCGACGCTCGATCCCATCGAGGATCGCGTCCACCCCGCCTTCCTCCCGGAGCTCGAGCTGCTCGAACGACCCCTCGCCGAGTTGCCTGCAGATCGCGGGCACGAAGGCGCCCGCCACGCCCCAGAACGATCCGACGCGGAGGCGTTGCGCCCGCTGCGCCTGCGCAGCGCCGACATCCTGCCGCGCAGCGTGCAGCCGATCGAGGATCGCTGTCGCATGAACGAGCAGCACCGTGCCCTCGGCGGTGAGCTCGAGGGGCCGGGTGCCCCGAACGCGGACGAAGACGCGTGCACCGATCAACCGCTCGAGCGCGAGGATCTGCCCGCTGACGGCCGACTGCGTGTAGCCGAGCGAGCGCGCCGCGGCGCTGAACGACCGCTCCGCGGCCACCGCCCGGAGCGCGATCAGATGGCGCAGCTCGACGCCGTGCCAGTTCGCGTCGGTATGGGAAGACGAAGCCACCGGTACCGCCTGAGACGCACGCGGCCGGCGGCGGTTCGAGCGATCAACTCGATCGAGAATCGGATCCGTTGGCGCTCGGCACTGCGAGGAAGTCGAGCAGCGCGTCAGACGCCGCCGCCGCACGCTCTGGAACGAGCTTGTAGAGCACGTAGTACCCGTGACGCACACCGCGGACGAGGTCGGCGGCCGCAAGCAAGCGCATGTGCTTCGAGACGGCGCTCTCGCTCAGCTCGAGCAGTTGCGCGAGCTCGCGCGTCGAACGCGGGCACGCAGCGACGAGGCGAAGCAGCGTCAGGCGCGTCGGATCGGCGATTGCGCTCAACCCCTGGACGAGCTCGAAGCTCGGTGCGGTCACTCGGCGGTCGGCGGATGGGGAGGGCAGCACGACGGCCGCGCCGCCGCCGATCCGCGTGTACACGAACGGCGCTGCGAACAGGCTGAGCACGACGGGAAGCCGTTCGTCCTCCACGAGGGGGATGTCGATGTCGATCGGAATGGACGGCGTGATCGAGATTCCGCCGTCGGCCAGTCGCGCGCGCCGCGTGCTGTGCGCGAGCAGCGCACCGAGGCCGCCGTTCGCGAGCTGGAGCTCTGCCTCGGCGCGGGCCAGGCGAAGCTGCGCGTCGAGCTTCGGCCACTCGTCCTCGAATGCGTACGTCCAGTAGTCACGGAACAGCTGCAGCAGCCGGCCGACGATCGCGGCAGGGTCGCGGAGCGCCTCGTCGGCCACCTCCCGCTGGGAGGGATCCCTGGACACGAGCTCCTCTGCGAACATGTCGACGTTCCATTGCAGCGAATCGTCGGCCGGCGAGAGCGATCGAAGCGCGCCCGGAACGTCACCTGCCAGCTCGCCCTCGGGAAACAGGAAGTGTGCCGGGAGCGGCGGGCCGGGCCCGAAGGGGGCGGCGCCCAGCTCGCTCAGCACCGGCTTCGGCAACCGGGCCCGCGCCCGCCGCGCAAACGGCGCGAGCACCGCAGGCCCGCGCGCCGGATCGCGAACGAGGAGCAGACTGAGGTAGAGCTCGGTGAGCGGATAGCTCGCGAGCTCGAGGCCCGGCTGATCGGCTGTGGGGAAGCTGATCCGGATCGACATGGGTCGTCCTGTTGCAGGCTGGGACGGCTCTGCGTCGATTTGGTTAGTCGAGCCGGATGCGCGGATCGAGGTAGCCGTAGAGAACGTCGGCGAGCAGGTTGCAGACGATGATGATCACCGACGTCACGAGCAGGTAGCCCATCACGGCGTACAGGTCGAGCTGTCCGAGTTTCGTGATGAAGAAGTAGCCCATCCCGTCGAGCGTGAAGACGGTCTCGGTGACGATCGCCCCACCGAGCAGGCCGCCGAATGTGAGCGAGATCACCGTTACGAGCGGGATCAGCGCGTTGCGGACCACATGCCGCAGGATCACCTTGTATTCGGCGATCCCCTTCGCCCGCGCCGTGCGCACGTAGTCGCTATTGATCGCGTCGAGCATCGACGCGCGCATGAAGCGGCTGTAGATCGCGAAGCTGATCACCGTAAGCGTCAACACGGGCAGCGCGATGTGCTGCAGCCGGTCGAGCGACCACGTGCCCCGGCCGGGGTTGTTCAGCCCCGAGGTGTAGAAGATCCTCACATGCCAGCGTAGGTAGACGTCGACGAAGAGGATCTGGAGCAGCAGTGCCAGCCAGAATGTCGGCATCGCGAGGCTGACGAAGCTCGCCGACGTCGTCAGGTAGTCGAAGAACGAGTACTGGCGCAGGGCGGAGAAGATGCCGACGAGGACGCCGAGCAGCACCGCGAGCGTCTCCGAGATCAGGATCACCTGCGCGGTGTGCCCAAAGGTGCGCCTGATGTCGGGCCAGACGGGTTGCGCGGTTCGCAGCGACGATCCGAGCTTGTGCTCGAAGACGTCCTGCACCCAGTACCCGTACCGTACGGGGATCGAGCGGTCGAGGTGGTACTGATGCTGCAGGAGCGCGAGCGTCTGCGGCGAGTAGTTCGGGCTCGCGCGGATGTTCGCCGACGGATCCCCTGCGAGCGAGATGAACGTGAAGCTCAGGAACGACGACACGATCAGCACCGGAATGCTGTACAGAACCCGGCGCGCGACGTAGGCGAGCATCCGGCATGTGGTACGTGCTGGCCGGGCCGCCGGAAAGACGTATCGCCGATTCGAATAGCGGCTACTGCTCGGAGACGAGCTCGAGGCCGAGCATCTCCACGCGGTCAGGGCAATCGGGGGCCTGCGAACGCAGGCCCCCCGAGCACCGCCTCTACGACTTCCACTTCCAGTCCTCGACGTTCCAGGTGAAGCCGACCTGGGACGGATTGTTCTTCATCCCGAGAACCGTCGACTTCCAGATCAGCGGGTTCGGCCGCGCGTACATCGGGATCGTCGGCACGTCGTTCGCCATCAGGGCGTCGGCCTGCTGGAACAGCCTGGCGCGCTTGGCAGGGTCAAGCTCCGTCTGACTGGCGTTCATCAGCGCGGTCGCCTTGCGGTTGCAGTAGTTGAGGTAGTTGTTGAGGCCGCCGCAGCTCCACGTCGGCACGAAGCCCGCCGGATCGGGCAGCGTGACCCAGGCGAAGTTCGCAAGGTCGTAGTTACCGGACGGGACGCCCGTCGGCCCGAACACGACGTTGGCCGGCAGGGCGGCGTCGGTGATCTCGATGCCGATCGACTTGAGCTGCTGCTTGATGATCGCTTCCTGCGTGGTGCGGGTCGCGTTCGACGCGGTCCAGGTGTAGCGGAACTTCGCGGGATAGCCCGCGCATGTCCACGTGTCCGAGTTGCTCTGCGACACCGCGCTCGGGCCGCCCGTGCAGTGCTTCTTCAGCAGCGCGAGCGACTTCGCCGGATTGAAGTTCCACTTCCCGAAGTCGCTCTTGTATGCGGCATCGGCGGGGTAGTAGACGATGTTGTTCAGCGGTGACGTGTTGCCTGCGAGGCTCCCGTACACCGTCTTGATGATCGCCGCGCGGTCGATGCCCATCATGATCGCCTGCCGCATCCACGGAGCCCGCAAGAGCGGCTGGCCCTTCGGGCCGAACTGAATGTCGATGTGCTCCTGATAAAGGCCCGGAACCTGATTGAACGTGATCCCGTTGATGCCCTTCAGCTGGGCGAGGTTGACACCGAAGGTCGGGTTGATCGCGTCGACTTCACCGCCGCGCATGGCCTGCACCTCGGTGTTCGTGTCGGTGATGATCTTGAAGTCGACTTCCTTCAGGGAAGGCTTCTTGCCATACCAGAACGGGTTGACCTTCAAGGTCAAGCCCTGGCCCTTGGTGTAATTGCTCACATAGAACGGGCCGCCCGAGATCGGCTCGCCGTCGTTGCCGCACACACAGTTCGCCCAGATCTTGTTGAAGTCCTGGCCGGCCAGCGCCTGCGACGGATAGACGAGACCGAAGAGGTCAGGCCAGTCCGCGTACGGCTCCTTCCACGTGAAGACGATCTGCTTCGCCCCCTTGTGCGTGAAGCCGGTGATCTGGTCGTAGCCCGAGCGGCTCGCGACGTCGTTGCGCGGGTCGACGAGCTGCTGCCACGTATACGCGAAGTCCTTGTAGGTGACCGGGGTCTTCTTGCCGCCCCAGTACCAGCTTGCGTCAGGGCGGATGGTGTAGGTCAACGTGGTCTTCGTCGCCTTCGCGCTCGCGACGAGGTCGAGCACGTGGCGAAGCTTGTCGTCGATGTTGTAGGCGCCGCGAACCACGGGCACGTTGCCCGTGACCGCCGCCCAGTACGCGCCGCAGCATGTGAGCGCGGTGTTGAAGCCCGTGATGTCCTGCTCCATGCCGAAGACGAGGATGCTCTTCGCCTGGCGCGCTGCCGCCGCGTGCGGCACGGACGCCCACGACTGGGCGAACGGTGCCGCGGCCGGAGTCGCGTCAGACGCACGTGCAGTCGAGATCGCCGCCGGCCTGGCGGTGGCGGATGCCGCGATCATTAGGACGGTGACGGCAACTCCTCCGAGGAGCAAAAGGCGTTTGTGCATCGATCCCTCCGGTCTCGTGTGAGTCGCCGATACGGCGACTCGTCACGATTACCTCGTGGGATCGGGTCGAGTAAGCGGCCTTCCTGATTCGTCGCGGCCGGGAACCGAATAGCTCAACCCAGGCGCCGTGCCTACTGTCGAGCGAGACGCAGGGATTCCCTCCAGGCGCCAGGAAGCGGCCGGCGCGCACACGACGCGCGCGCCGGCCGCGCCCACTCTCAGAGAGCCCGATGCTGACCTACATCGCACGCCGCGTCCTCTACACCATCCCGGTGCTCCTCGCTTCGAGTTTTCTGTCGTTCGTCTTCGTGTCGTTCGCCGGGAACCCCGCGGCACAGCTGCGGCAGAACCCTCGATTCTCGATCGTCACGCTCCACCACCTGGAGCACCGGTACCACCTCGACAAGCCGCTCGTGGTGCAGTACTGGTACTGGCTGCAGAACGCCTTCACACACAAGCTCGGGACGTCGCTGACCACGCTTCAGCCCGTCTGGCCCGACATCACGCGCACGCTCGGCCACACGACCCAGCTGATCGTGCTGTCGGAGGCGCTGGCACTGGTCATCGGTGCCGGGATCGGCGTCTACTCGGCGGTGCGCCAGTACTCCTTCTTCGACTACCTCTCGACGACGTTCAGCTTCCTCGGCTACGCGATGCCCACCTTCTGGCTCGCGCTGCTGCTCCAGATCCTCTTCGTCGACGTCTACCTCCGCTGGCACGTGCGGATCTTCTACACCGCCGGCCTCAATTCGAGCCTCGAAGGGGGGACCTGGTCGCTCGACCGGCTTCAACCCCTCGCGCTGCCGGTCCTCACCCTTTGCATCATCAGCCTCGCGCTCTACAGCCGTTACATGCGAGCAGCGATGCTCGATGTGATCTCGAGCGACTACGTGCGGACAGCACGCGCGAAAGGCCTGCCGGAGTGGCGGGTGATCGCCGGCCACGTGTCCCGCAACGCGCTCATTCCGTTGACGACGGTCGCCGCGCTGAACATCGGGGGGCTGCTCGGTGGGGCGATCGTCACGGAATCGGTGTTCAGCCTCGACGGAGTCGGCTTCTACTTCGTGACAAAGCTCGGCAACCTCGATCTGTACGCGGTCATGGCCTACCTGATGGTCACCGCAGTGATCATCATCGTCTGCAACCTGCTCGCCGACATCGCGTACGGATTCCTCGATCCGCGCATCCGGTACTGAACCCGCTCCGTGCTCGTATTCCTGATCCGGCGCGTGATCGGCGCAGTCCTCGTGATTGCCGCGATCAGCGTCGTCGTCTTCGTAATCTTCGTCGTCGTGCCCGGCGGCGACCCGGCGCAGCGGATCGCCGGGAAGAACGCGACCGCCCAGAACATCGTCAACATCCGGCACAGCTGGGGCTTCGACCAGCCGCTCTACGTCCAGTACGAGAAGATGATGGGCAAGATGCTGCGCGGCGACCTCGTGTCGTACACGAGCCAGCAGAACGTCGTGCAGCAGATCGTCGCCGGCATGCCGGCGACCTTCTCGCTCACGATCGGTGCCGCGCTCATCTGGCTCGCCGTCGGAATCGCCGTCGGGACATTCGCTGCGGTGACCGCAGGCCGGTACTCCAGCACGCTGGTCACGACGCTCGCGCTGATCGGTATCTCACTACCCGTGTTCTGGCTCGGCGTCGTCATGCGGTACCTGTTGGCGGAGCAGCATCGGCTGCTGCCAGACGGCGAGTACGTCGCGCTGACGTCGGATCCGGTGCGGTGGCTGACGCACCTGATTCTCCCGTGGGCCGTACTCGCGGTGGGCTACATCGGCTTCTACGGGCGCGTGCTCCGCGGCAACGCGCTCGACGTGATGCACGAGGACTACGTGCGTACCGCGAAGGCAAAGGGTGTCGGCCGCACGCGGTTGCTCGCCAAGCACGTACTGCGGAACTCGCTCCTGCCGATCGTCACGCTCTTCGGTCTCGACTTCGCCTCGGTGCTCGGGGGCGGCGCGATCCTGACGGAGTCGGTGTTCGACCTCCACGGCGTCGGGCAGTACGCCGCGCTGTCGATCAGCAACTTCGACCTACCGCCGATCATGGGTGTCACCCTGTACGGCGCCGCGTTCATCGTGGTCTTCAGCGTCGCGATCGACATCTTCTACGCCTACCTCGACCCCCGGGTGCGCCCTTCCTAGTGGCCCCGGCCCGACTAACCAAAGCCGGGCGCGGGGCGTCTCACTCGGCATGGACCGCCGGCTCTTCTCGAGCCCACTCCTGACCGTCGCGGAATTCACCTGCCCTCCCACCGACGCGGCCTGGCAGACCCAGAACATGATCGGGGAGCGGCCGATCGTCGTGTTCCCGCGCGTCCCTGTCGGAATCAGGCTCGACGGCGGGCGCCGGGTGCTGGCGACGCCGAACCTCGCGATGCTCTACAACCCGGGGCAGGTGTACGCGCGAGAGCTCCGGAGCGGCCGCGGCGACGAGTGCCTGTACGTGCAGCTCCACGGGCCGGCGCTCGAAGCGCTCGAGCGCGACTCGGGAGCGATCCGCGACGGTCGTCTCGTCGTCGCACACGCCCCCGCGAGCAGGCTGACGTACTTTCACCAGCACCTGCTCGCCCGCTACCTCGACGGCGCACAGCCCGACACCCTGCTCGTCGAGGAGACGACGATCCGCCTCGTCCGCGACGTCCTGCGCCCGTCCACGGTCTCACCGTCCTTGCGGCGCACAGCGACGATCATGTTCCACCGCGACCTCGCCGAAGGCGCGAAGGAGCTGCTCGCTGCGACGGTCGACGAGAACCTCAGCCTGCAGGAGATTGCGACGCGGATCGACACCTCACCCTTCCACCTCGCACGCGTGTTCCGGCGCGAGACCGGCTTCTCGCTCCACGACTACCGCACGCAGCTCCGGCTCCGGCTGGGGGGCCCCGCCGCCCCCGGGCGCGGCGGGCCGCCCGGCCCCCCCCCCGCCGGGCCCCGCGTCTCTC
>ORJL011260517.1_pt1 | contig 19644 bp, 15 predicted proteins | sample 1779941 | NCBI WGS metagenome assembly ORJL01 (sample SAMEA104232317, study PRJEB22302) | groundwater metagenome | biome: forest; feature: aquifer; material: groundwater | place: USA | collected 2011-08-07 | depth 5.8 m | reverse complement strand
GCCACTACTACTTAAATCTTTTTACCGCATTGGACTACTAGTTAAATGCGGCAGCCGGGATTTGAACCCGGATCAAAGCCTTGGCAAGGCTCTATCCTAACCATTGGACTACTACCGCGCAGCGAGAAGTCGTTGCATCCCTTTGTCGGGCATAAAGCCCAACGAATTTAAAATAATAAATGGGTCTGCTCGGATTTGAACCGAGGACCTTCGCCATGTCGAGGCGACGTCATAACGACTAGACCACAGACCCAAATATTAATCTATCGGTGCACTGGCTTTCTATAAAAATATTTTCCTTTGTCAAATCTCAAGAAAATTCTTCAGAACTTTCAGCCCAATCTCTCCGCTTTTTTCAGGGTGGAACTGGACAGCAAATATGTTGGCTTTCTCGACTGCGCTTGTAAATTCTGTTCCGTATTCTGTTGTTGTGAGTATTATGCCATTTTCAGATGGAGAACAGCAATAAGAATGCACAAAGTAAAAGTATGAGTTGTCTTTGATTCCTTTCAACAGCTTTGACTGCTTTTTTATCGAGATGGAATTCCAGCCAATCTCTGGGATTTTTTCCTTTGTCCTGAGTTTTATTACTTTTCCCTTGAAGATTCCAAGCCCTTTTGTCTTTGGGCTTTCTTCGCTGGATTCAAACAACACCTGCAATCCCACGCATATCCCCAAATATGGTTTTCCGGAGGAGATGAATTCCTTTATCGCTAAATCTAATTTGTTTTTCCCAAGCATATCCATTACTTCGCCAAAGTTTCCAACTCCCGGAAGAATTATTTTTTTTGCTGAGAGAATTTTCTCAGGAGAGTTTGTGATAGTGTGCTTTGCTCCAAGATAGTCGAGAGCTTTGCTTACTGATTTGAGGTTTCCTGCTCCATAGTCTATGAGTGCAATCATGGATTTTAATAATGATGTCGAGATTAAAAATCTTTCTTCATCCATACTTTAGCTTGAAAAACAATATTATTGACGCAAGAATTATCGTCCCTGTGTTTGCTAATATTATAGGAAAAGAGTTTGTCATTATCCCGTATATCAGCCAGAGAAATACTCCAGAAGTGAATATGAGGAACATTCCCAATGAGAGGTCTTTTGTTTCTTTAAGCTTCCAAGTCTTTACTACCTGAGGAATAAAGGCGATTGTCGTCAGTATCCCTGCAATTATACCTATGATTTCGGCTGTGCTCATGTTTTATAGATTGGATGTTCTGCTTAATAAATATTTTGGAAAGGCTTATTTTGTTGTATAATTTTCCAATTATGCCTTTTTGCGTAGAGCTTTAATTTTATTTCTGGATTTGCCGCAATTGGATTGCCGACCACTGAAAGCATAGGAATATCTGAGTAGTGGTCTGAGTATGCATAGCAGTCTTTTATGCTGATGCTGTTTTTTCTGCAATAATCCTCAATTGCTTTTGGCCTTGCTTTTCCGACTGGCAGGTTTGTTATTATGCCTGTGTATATGTCGTTCTTGATTTCTACTTCTGAGGCAATTATGTCGTCTATTGGAAGATAATCTCTTATCTGCGCGATGACTTCTTTTATTGCTGATGTTACGATTATTATTTTGTGACCCTGCTTTCTGTGGCTATCAATTACTTCAATCATGTGAGGGTAAAGGTTTTCTTTTAATTTCAGCTTGAAGTATTCTTTTGACATTGATTCGAGATTGCTTGCGCGCCATTTCTTCAGTCGCTTGTATATTTTGACATTGATTATGTATCTGTCTCTGAGCTTCAGTTTGTCGAGGGCATAATAGTAGATGAATCTGCTTAATCTTGCCAAGTCGCGCATTCTAAGCTTTCTTTTTCGGATTCCATATTTTAGGACATCAACAGCAATTACACCATCATAAAGAGTGCCGTCAAAGTCGAAGAATGCAGCAATTTTTTTGTCAGGCATGTTTCCCCTTTTTTATTTCTGACTATATTTTATTTCTTGTATTCAGGTCTGTTTCTTCCTAATTTGTCGTGGGCAACTGCGAAGTCTCCTGCGGACTGCGAGCCAGCGAGTGAGATTTCTCCTGCTAATACTGCTGATGCAAATATTTCTGCGAGTTTATTAACCTTTCCTGCTCCATAACATCCCAAGATTTCAAGGCATTCTTTCTGCGTTCCGATTGAAGTTCCTCCGCCGACAGTTCCTATTTCTAAGCTCGGAATGTTTACTGAGATGTACAGGTCTCCTGATTTTGTTTTTTCTATTACAGTTATTCCTACGCTTGAATCATGGACATGCGCGGCGTCTTGACCGGATGCTATGAATACTGCCGTGAGGATGTTTGCAATGTGCGCATTTACTCCAATCATGCCTGAATACATTGCTCCCAAATAGCTGTTTTGCGCTACTGTAGAAATCCTGTCAACTGTTGTATGGAGGAATTTCTCGACGATGCCAGAGGGAATTGTGATTTCTGCGACAACATTTTTTCCTCTTCCTGTGAAGAAGTTCATATAGGTTACTTTTTTTTCGCCTTCGACATTGCACTGGAATAAGGAGTCTTCAATTCCTTGATAATTTTTCAGGATGTATTCGTAAACTTTCTGGCTGCACATTGTTATCATGTTTGCACCCATTGCATCTCCAGTTGTATAGCACAGTTTGAGAATTGCGCGCCTTCCGAGGAGAAATCTTTCGATTTTTATGAGCTTTCCAAATCTCGATGCTGTCTGCGCAATTTGTTTTAGTTTTCCTTCATTGCCCTCAACCCATCTAAGGAATTTAACAGCATCAGGAATGTCCTTGAATATGAACATCGGCGCTTTTGTCATTTGTTCTGAAATGACTCTGACATTCGCGCCTCCTGATTTTGTGATGATGTTCATTCCTCTTGTAGCTGATGCGACAAGAGCGCCTTCTGTTGTTGCCAATGGCACGAAAAAAATTCCTTTTGCATGTTCGCCGTTGACTTTTAACGGACCTGCAATTCCAGTCGGTATTTGGCTCATTCCTATATAATGCTCTATGTTGCCCTTGAGCTTTTCCGTCGGGAATTTTGCTCCTTCAATGTGCCTGAGATTTACTCCTGAAATTTTTTTGAGCCAGTTTATTCTTTCTATGCGGGAATTTTCGTCGAATTCTGTTCTTGCTGGAATCTGATTGTCTATTTGTGCTTCTGAGATTTCCATGCTCTCAATTTTTTTAATTTCGTTTGGACTGATTTGCTGGACATATTTTTCTGCAAGCGCAATTAGGTCACTGACAGTTGATATGCTTACATTCAGGTCATAAGGGATTTTTATCGAGAGTTTTTCCTCGATATTTGAGATTATTTCCGCTATCGCAATTGAATCGAGATGCAGGTCTGTCTCAAGATGCGAATTCAGATTGAAATCTTTTTTTCTCGAATATTTTTTCAGCACTGCGATGATAAGCTCGCCGATTTTATTCTCTGTTGTTTTATTTCTATTTCTCTTGAACATTTTGTCTTTTACCTCGAATTTCTTGACTTTTAGTGTAGATGTTTTCGGCAGCTCCTCTGATTTCACAATGTCAAAGCTGAATATCCTCGACCAGCTTGGAAATTTTTTTGAAAGCTTTTCAATCTCTGATTTTATTGCCGAGTTTACATCAGAGATTTCCTGCTTGCTTATCTCGTCAAGGTTTGGAACTATCAGCGCATGGACAACTTCATGCTCAAGGTCTTTATGCCTTACTCCAAGCACGCAGATTTCCTGTATGAGGGGAGATTTAGAGTAATGATGCTCGACATCCTCAGGGTAAACATTTTTTCCTGACTGCAAAACTATCATGTTATCTTTTCTTCCTTTGATGTATAAGTATCCATCTCTGTCTATGTATCCTAAATCTTTTGTGTGCAGCCAATTATCTTTTATTGTTTTTTCTGTCAGCTCAGGATTTTTATAATAGCCCTTCATTAAGATTGGGCCTTGAATTATTATCTCTCCTATGCCTTCTGAGTTCGGCTCGTGTATTTTTACATCAATTCCGTCGAGGGGCTTTCCTGCTGAGCCGAATTTTTTTCCCGGCGAGCATACAGTTGCAACAGGAGAGGTTTCTGTTAATCCATATCCTTCAAAAATAGGAAAGCCGAAAAGATACATTCCTTTCAGAACGTCTTTTTTTATTGCTGCTCCGCCGCTGACCATGAATCTTAAATCTCTGCCTATGTTTTCGTGAACCTGCTTAAAGAAAATTTTTCCGAGGTTTTTTTCCATTATTCCTAAGCTTACATTGTTTGCAGAGAGAAGAGATTTTACAATCAGCTTTTTGTGCGCAGGAAGCTCTGAGATTTTGTCAAGGATTCCTTTGTAGAATGACTCAAAAAGCTGGGGAACTGCGCAGATAACTGTTGTTTGAGTTTCTTTTATTGTCTCGAGTATCTCGTTTTTTTTCAGTGTTCTTACAAATGAAATGCCTGCGCCTCCTGATATTGCCGAGAGAAAAACTGCTGTGAATGCAAATATGTGGTTGAGCGGGAGTATTAATAGGAGTGAATCGTCGTTGTTAATCGCAAATCTTTTTCTGCATGCGAATATGTCATAAAGCAGATTTTCATGCGTGAGCATTACTCCTTTTGGCGTTCCGCTTGTTCCTGATGTATAGACAATTGATGCAACTGATTTTTCAGAGAGATTTTTTGGAATCTGGAAATCCTGCTGAACTTTTGTTATACTCGTTATCCCAGAGAATGCCTCTTCAAATGTGATTATTTTTTTTAGCTTTTTAATTGAGGGCTTGAGTTTCTCAATTCTTTCTGCGAATTTTCTGCTTGTGAAAATTGCTGAAGAATCCGAGTGATTAAGAAACAGTGAAAGACTTTCGTCAGGAAGGTTTGCGTCGAGAGGAACTGCTGTCAAACCTGCATAAGTAATTCCAAGATATGCAAGCAGCCATTCAGGACAGTTTTCTGAAAAGACTGCTATTTTGTCGTCTTTGGATGAGATTTTTGAGAGGTATTTTGCTATTGACTTTACTTTTCCGAGAGATTCTGAGTATGTGTATTTTTCGTAGCTGTTTTCATTCAGGGATTTTATCTGCATGAATGTGTTGAGCGGAAATTTTTCTGCCGTTGATTGAAATAATTCAGGAATTGTCTTGTGCTGTAAATTAATTGTCATTTCCACTGGGAAGAATTAGCTGGATTTAATAAATCTTACTGGCAGAATATCCCCTCTATTTATGTTTGGGGTTGATACCAGTTAGATTTGCTGAAAATTACTCGGATTTTCTTCAAGTTTGCTTTGCGCCGGCAAAATGCAAAATATTTTATATCAATGCCGCTGTATTGCTGCTGGTGATTGTTATGGCGTTGAAAGAACCTAATTCAATGGATGAATGCGCGTATTTTACTAGGAGAAACACTAATACAATGAGGATAATTGTGTGGGTTTTCAAGCAGGAATGCCCTAAATGCCATGCCATTATGGGAAAGCCCAAGGGTAAGAATGAGAAGGTTATGATAAGGGCGAAGGAATTTACCTGCGAGAAGTGCGGATATACTGAATCTAAAGATGATTATGAATCCAAGCTTACTGCAAATGGAAAGTACACTTGCTTGAAATGCAATTTTGAAGGAGAGGGGCAGATATCTTTCAAATGGAAAACTATTGACGGGATTCCTACTTTGAGATTTGTCTGCGAGAAGTGCAAGGCAAATATTGATGTTACAAAGAAGATGAAGGAGAAAGTTCTTTAATATTTTTTTCTCAAATAGAGTATCATGATTATCGGACTTATCGTTCGACTAAAAAAATGGCTGAAGTGCATATCCAACTCTCTGAAGTAAGAATCAGGAATGAACAACCAAAAAGTCTTTGCGGAGTTGTTGATGAATTGGTATTTTCTATGACAGTTGGAAATGCACCAATTAATCAAAGAAAGGATATGATTAAAGGAGAAGCCAAAAGAAATCTATTGCAAGAATTGGTTCGTCGGCATTAATATCATAATCCTATAGAGTGTATATGTAATGCACTAATATATAAAATATCCTATTCTTTTTCATAAATCCCTTTCATCAGCAGTGCATCTCCCTCGATGTTTGGGCTTTCTGAAATTACAACTCCTTTGATTTTGAAATCTCTGAAGACTTTCATTAAATCCCTGTAATTCAAATCAGACTGCTCAAGATTGAGATGGTTTCTTTCGCCTTTTTCAGAGTATTCAATTCCTGCAATGTGGATGTGCATGTTTTCAAGCCCGTCCCTGCCTAAAGTTTTCTCAATCTCCTCGAGAATGGATGCAAATTCTTCATAAGAATTATACTTTCCGCCTGAACGTGCATGGCTGTGGCTGAAATCAATGCACGGCATTATCTGTTCAATCTCAGTCGAGAGTTTTGTAAGCTCGTAAATATCTCCAAACTGCGTCGGCTTTCCAGTCAATTCAGGCCTTATCCAGATTGGATTTCCCTTGTCTTTAAGAATATTTACAATCTCTTTGAGGTTTGCTTTTACTGTTTCGTAAACTTTCTTTGGCTCCTGCCCGAGATAAAATGCAGAATGAAATGTCAAGCTGAAAACCCCGCAGTCATTTGCGATTTCTGCTGCGTGCAAAATCCTTTTTTTGCTTGCCTCAATTTTTTCTTTTTCAACAGCGTTCAGATTGATGTAATACTGTCCATGGCATGAAAGCACAACTGAATTTTTTTCAGCAGCGCTCTTTACATGAGGAGTATTTTCCTTCTTGATGTTTACGCTATGAACAAACTCAATCTCCATTGCATCCAAGCCAAGAGAATTTACCTGCTTTATCCCCTCGAGAGTGTTCCTGTCTTCTGTGCTGAGAGGAATTCCTGCTGTGCCGAATAGAATCTTTGAAAATTTCATTTGCTATATTGTGATTCAAGATTATATATAAATCTGACTGGCAAAATATCCCTTTCATTCATGATTGGGGTTAAAGCCAGTCAGATTTGCTGAAAATCCGATATGGGAATCCCCACCATTTATGGTTGTGGAGACCCTCGGATTTTCTTCAATTATCTATACCTATCACATAGTAATTGTGAAGTAATCCCATTATACTTTTACTTTCAAGTAATCACAATATAGAAAACTTTATATATAATCTGTTCCTTCTCAAAAGGAGTTATAGTAATTATTGCTATTATTGTATCTGTATCTTATAAGTTGGGGGATGATAAAATGAGTTTAGATAATCAAGTAGGGAATAATACTAATCCTAGTTTTCTCGAGAGGATTGTTAATTCAAGGCGTGCTATTACAAGAACACTTGCTGGTCCTATTGTTGCTTTATCTTTGCTGCTAACTCCTTATGCATTAGCTGATGAGAAAAGACTTCCAAAACCTCCAGCGTCAATAAAAATGAATACAGATTATTCTTCAGACAGCCCAATGAAACCGTTTTATGATTCTCTTGGAAAAAAACTCGAGGAGAGATTAAAGCATGTTATTGATTCTGTTGTGAATAGTTTAAACATTGATACAAGTATATATGACCAATTTCTGCAGGAGATTAGAAAAGGAAAGCAGGAAACAAGTTATCACGGAAGAACACTGAAACATGTTTCTGGTATAGGGGATGGATTTGTCATTACAGATGCAAAACTTCCAGAAGGAAAAAAACCTTTCAATGCATCTGACGCATACCTCAGAATTGCTTCTGTTATTGCAGATGCATACTTTGGACCGATAACAAGAGAAGACGGAAATATATCTGCAAAGAAGTTTTACGACGGTGAATTGAAGACTATACTTGATGAGTGGGGCAAAGCAAATAAGAACGTAAGAAAATATACCTCAGGCATAGACGGAAAACCTGCATTAACTGCTTGGGACAATTTTGTTGATTTACTTGCTATTGCACTTGCAGAAACAAATCCTGAAGTAACTTACAGGCATGGAAAAAATGAGCCACGAATAAGGCTTGATGCAGACTATAATCCTTCTACGCCAACAATTGCACTCTATTCCAGAGATGACTGGTCAATCGAAGGAGCAAAATTAACTCCTGCACAAAAATTCCTGAAATATGTTGCTGGAAATGTTGATTCGGAATTATGGGGAGATTTTTACAAGGATAAATTTTCAAGTGCAACGCATGGGCTGGAAGTTATTATCGGAAGAGTTAAGGGTGTATTAGCAGAAAATACGGATTTGCGAAATAGGTTCACAACAGCAATTACGAATTTCTATATACAGGATATGCCAAGTATAATGAAAGAGCAAGGAGATTCATTGATTGGAATTTACACATCGAGCAAGGAATTCAAAACATGGCAGGAGCAAATTACAAAACAAATTCAGCAGCAGGCAAGTGAAGGGCTTTTTTCACAGGACCATGTTAATACTAAAGTAAATGATGCTGTGGATGCTGAGAAAAAAGCATTTGTAGAATCTGCAGGATTATATGCAGGTGCAGTGGGAAAATATTTTACAGAATTCAAATTGCCTGAAGTTTCAGGAACAACAACAGCTCCAAACCCAATGGATTATGATGCTCTTATTTTTCTCAGAGAAATAAAATTCCCTGATGGCATAAGAAAAGACCACAGAGGAACCCTCGACAACATATTTACAAAATCTGTTGATGAATATATTGCTTCTCTCGGAAAATTAATTGCAGAGCAGCAGTTTGAGCTTGGAAAAGCACAAGGAAAAACAGAAGGCAGACAAAAAGCAAATGAAGAATATGAGCAAAATCATATTTACACTGTACCAACATTGGTCGCAGGAAAAAACAGCAATAGAACTATTTTTATTGGAGCAAGATTAGTTTGGAGTAGGCAAGAAGAGCCTGCAGCAAGATTCGGGATAGAAATTGCAAAATATCTGAGAGGCAAAACAGAGACAATAGAAGGTAAAGCGACATCTACCGTAGGAAAATTCGGTGATGTGTTTATGCAGCGAGTTGATACTGAAAAAACCCCAGAAGGATATGCAAGATTGTTTGTCGGAAAAAATGTTAGACCAAGATTGTATGCTGAAGGAGATGTTGGAGCTGAATTTCTTTCTACCAGAGATTTAGATTACTCAAGATTAGTCGGAAAAGGTTTAGGATTGCCAAACCTTAACGGAACTCCGACAGGAGAAGAAGGCACTGACATAATTCCATTTGCTGGATTGCATTTATTTGGAACAGCAAGAAAAGGTCCGGTTTATCTCCAGCTTGGCGGACAAGGAAGTGTTGGTTATGATAATGGTATATTTGCCAGAGGTGGACCTGAAGCAAGATTCGGAGTTGATTACAAACATTTTGTTTTGGATGGAAGATTTTCTCAGAACTATCAGAAAGGTGAAAAAACTAATACAAAGATTGGCATCTCAGCAGGTGGGAGATTTTAATGAGGTCTGAAAAATGAATGTAAAAAAATATTTATCGGCAGTTTTGATGTGTGCTTTAATTATATTGCAAATTCTTCCGGCAACTTTTGCTGCAGCAGACTTTGTAAGTCTTAAATGGATTTCTCCATCGAGCACTGACCCACAGGAAATATTCAACGGGCAGAGCGCAGTTTTCAGAGTGCAGATAATTGCTCCTGGCCCTATTACTCCGAGCATTCAGCTTTATGATACTACTAAAGGTTCTGTTGTGAAAACTTTTTCAGGAGGAACTTTTACAACTCCGAAATTTTACGAGGCAGAGTTTACTATTGACAACTCAATCTATGGTGCCGGAGATTTTCCAAAAAAGTATTCTGTTGTTGTCGGAGGAACTTACAAGGATGCAAAAGGCAAGACTTATGATATTCCGGCAGAGAGAATTTATCTTAGTGTGAATAAAAAACCTCTTAGATTTTCAAGCAATATTCCAGACATCACATTAAACGAGGATGCAAGATACACAACAAGCCCTCTTACTTATTATTTTGATTATGATGAAGGTGATTATGAGAAGCTGAGCTTTTCTTCAAGCGATGTTCAGGATATTTCTGTTTCTATGGTCGGAAACAGAGCAACTCTCACACCAAGGGAAAATTTTAATGGAGCAAGAAGCATTTCATTCATCCTTACAAACGGAGAAACAACTGTTTATTCAAACACCGCAAAAATCACAGTCAATCCAATCAACGATGCGCCTGTTATTACAACAAGCTCATTGCCTAAAGCGACTGTTGGAAATCCTTACAGTCAGAAGATTGAAGCAAACGATATAGAAGGAGATTCGCTTACATTTTCATTGATTGATTCTCCTGTCGGGATGTCAATTGGCTCTTCAAACGGAGTAATCAGCTGGACACCATCTGCTGCTGGAAATTATAATATTAAAATCAAAGTAACTGACAACGGAAAAAATCCTGATGCACTCAGCACAGAAAAAGCATTTACCATTGAAGCAGTTGAGCCAGATAACAAATCTCCTGTAATAAATTCATTCACAGTAGACTCAACATCAAAATTAGGAGAGAGTGATTTTACATTTACTGTTTCAGCGAATGATCCTGACGGAGACAGCTCGAGATTAAAGTATGAATTTGATGCAGACGGAAAAGCAGGATATGAAATTGATAATGCCAATTCAAATGTTCTTACAAGAAAATTCTCTAAGGGAGATTATACTATTGGAGTTAGAGTTACTGATATCAGAGGAGGAACTGCAACAGCATCATTGCAGATTACTGCCTCAAACAATGCGCCAACTATAAAATCTTCAACGCCTTCTGGAAGCAAGGTTACTATTACTGAAAAATCTACGCAGGAATTTTCGGTTATAGCAGAGGATAAGGATGTTAATGATAAAGATAAACTTGCATATTCATGGAAATTAAATGGCAAGGAAGTTTCAACTTCGCAGAGCTATAAGCTTGAGACTGATTATAATTCTGCAGGAGACTATACTCTTGATGTTACTGTTTCAGACGGCACAGCAAGAGCTGTTAAATCATGGGAAGTTCATGTTACTGACATGAATCAAATCCCTTTAATTCTTGAGTATAATCCATCTGCTTCAAAGGTTACGATTAACGAAGGAGAGAGCAAAATTTTTAGTGTTTACGAAGCAAGAGATTTAGATGGTGATGCTTTAAGTTACAAATGGAATCTAAATGGAAAGCAACTACCTGCTTCAGAAAATTCTTATACATTTAGCGCAGACTATAAGTCAGCAGGAGATTATTCTTTAAGCGTTGCTGTTTCCGACGGAAAATCAGACAGTGTTCCTGTTAGCTGGGAAATTTATGTGAATGATGTCAACACTGCTCCAAGCATTGTTTTATCTGGGTATACATCAATCACAGATGAGCAGGAGCTCCTGCTTATTGTTAGCTCCTCAGATGCTGAAGGAGATGAAATCCGTTTTAAGGAACCAAAGACACTGATTACAGGTTATACATTTACAGATTTAAGCACTACACAAAAACTTTTCAAATGGAGGCCGTTGAAAGGAACAGGAGGAACATTCCCGATAAGGTTTGAAGCTGATGATGGAAAAGCAATCGGGTTTACTGATGCAAATATCATTGTAACAACTGTAACTCCTAAGAACAATCCGCCAATTGCAGACTTTACATTCAGTCCTGCAAGTCCAAAGGTAAATGAGGTCGTAACTTTTACATCCACATCAAAAGACAATGATGCAGGAGATTTTATCTCATCTTATGCATGGGACTTTAATTCCGACGGAAAAACTGATGCTTCAACCCAGATAGCTACATACAAATTTGCTGCTGAAGGAACATACAACGCAAAGCTGAATGTTACTGACAGCAAAGGCGCAAGTTCCTCAACGATAAAATCAGTTACTGTGATTAAGACACTGACAACGAATAATCCACCTGTTGCGGACTTTACATTTAGTCCTTTAAGTCCAAAGACAGGAGACGCAGTTTCATTTACTTCAAAAGCAAGTGATCCCGATGGAGATGCAATTACTCATGCCTGGGACTTTAACAGCGACGGAATAATAGATTCTACTCTTACAGCTCCAACATATACATACAATGCTGAAGGAACTTACAACGCAAAGTTGAATGTTACCGACAGCAAAGGCGCAAGTTCCTCAACGATAAAATCAATTACTGTGATTAAGACACCGACAACGAATAATCCACCTGTTGCAGACTTTACATTTAGTCCTGCAACTCCGTCAGTGAATGAGCAGGTGCAATTTGATGGAAGCCCAAGCTCTGATGCTGATAATGATGCTTTGTCTTATTCGTGGATTTTTGAGTCGGGCAAGACTTCTAATGAGGTTAAGCCAAAGTATGCTTTTACAAAAGACGGAAGTTATGATGTTAATCTTACTGTTGCTGAGACTAATACTGCTGACAAAAAATCTAATTCAATTGTGAAAAGAGTTACAGTTAGAAGAATTGATGTTGCGAATACTAATCCTATTGCCGACTTTAGTTTTAGTCCTGCAAATCCAAAAGTTGGAGATACTGTTTCGTTCATATCCACATCAAAAGACAATGATGCTGGAGATTATATCAGGGAATATAACTGGGACACTAATGGCGATGGTGGAACAGATTCCACAATTTCAACAGCAAGCATGATTTTTACGACGGCAGGAACTTATAATGCAAGATTGACTGTTGTTGACAGCAGAGGAGCAAGCAATTCTGTTGTTAAGCAGGTTGTTGTTTCCTCGTATCAAAATAATCCGCCTATTGCCGACTTTAGTTTCAGTCCTGCAAATCCAAAAGTTGGAGATACTGTTTCGTTCATATCCACATCAAGGGATAATGATCCAGCCGATTATATCATTCATTTCAGTTGGGATTTGAATAATGATGGAATTCAGGATGCTAATCTGCCTACAGCAAGCTATACTTATTCATCAGCAGGGACTTTTAATGCAAAGCTTACTGTAACTGATTCACATGGAGCAATAAACTCTGTTGTTAGGCAGGTTGTTGTTTCTTCAGGAACTCCTTCTCCGAATAATCCACCGGTAGCAGACTTTACATACATTCCAGCAAACCCAGCATCAGGACAGGAGGTAACATTCACATCAACATCAACAGATACTGACGGGGATTCTGTTTCTGTGAAATGGGATTTGAATAATGACGGCGTTATTGACAGCACTTCTAATATTGTGAAATATACTTTTAGCGCGCAGGGAACTTATCCTATAAAGCTGACTGCAACTGATTCAAAGAGCGCATCAAGCAGTGTAACAAAGAGTATTGTTGTTGGTCCAAAACCAAAGCTTGAGATTACTTCATTAAATTGCTTTGATGTCGTTGTAAAAGATGCCAAGCAGAGTTGCTCTGCAGAAGTTAAGGCAGGTGGACAGCTTGTTGGAGATGCATCTGTGAAAATTTATTTCTCTGACGGAAGCTCATTTGGCCAGTGCAATTCCGACAGTATTACTGGAGCTTGCAGGGTTTCTGATAAGGTTATGACTCAGCTTGGTAGTTATACTGTTTATGCAACTGCCGAGAAAGCTGGACATGATTCTGATTTGGACAAACAGCCAACTTTTTTATTCAGAGTTATCAAGCACAGGTACGATATTATTAGCTTGCAACTTTACAGCGACCAGAATTTTATCAGCGAAGATTATGATTATTTCCGAGGGGAAAATCTTTATGCAAGATTCAAGGTCAAGGATTTGACAACAAACCAGTTTGTTAATAATGGAATAGTCACAGAGGTTGCATTAGTAAGCAGGCCTGGCGGAAATGTTAGTTTGACAGATATGGGAATAGCAGGAGACTTTTACAGATACAAATTGACACCGATTCCATTGACACATGGATTCAAAGGCGAGAGTCAAGTGTTTACTTTTGCTTTTAATTTTGCTGATGATTCAGGAGGAGAGAAAGATGTCCAGCTTGTTATTAGGAATAATCCTCCTAAGATTAATGGAAATATTCCTGATGTTACTTGCAGTGTTGGAAAGACTTGCGAACTGCCTCTATCTGAATTTGATTATAACTCTGATAAAGAGGATTCAGGCGATAATTTGAAGTGGGCTGTTAGCGGCGTGAATACTAACTTGTTTGATGCTGTTATTGACGGAAAATCACTGAAGATAACTGGAAAGGATAAGGGAAACGATGAAGTTACACTAACTTTGTATGACCTCGACAGAGATTCTGACAGCGATAATATTAATGTTGAGATTACAAAGCCGGTTCTTGAAATTACCAAGCTAAGATGCTTTGAAAATGTTATTGTAAACGAAAACCAAAGCTGCAGTGTGTTTGTCAAGGCAGATAACCAGCCAATTGGAAACACAGATGTAAGCTTGTATTTTTCAGACGGCACAAGCTTTGGTCAATGCAAGACAGATAGAATCAGCGGAGGCTGTGAAGCTCAGCGCACGATGTTATCAGTTGGCAATAATTATGAGGTCTATGCAGTTGCTGACAAATCTGGATATGATTCTGATGATGATAAACAGCCGAGATTTGCTTTCAGGGTTTTGAAGCACAGGTATGATATTGAGAATTTGAAAGTTTTCAATGATGCTGGATTTGCGCAGGAGGATTATGACTTTTTCAGAGGGGAAAATCTTTATGCACAGTTCAGAGTCAAAGATTTGACAACAGGAAATTATGTGACAAATGTTATTACAAGGGCAACTCTTGTCAGCGAGCCAGGCGGCAGAGAGGATTTGAGCAAATACGGAATGAACGGAGAATTTTACAGGTATTCATTGACGCCGATTCCATTGACGCATGAATTCAAAGGAGACAGTCAGGTGTTTACTTTTGCTTTTAATTTTGCAGACAGTTCCGGTGGACAGAAGGAAGTTAATCTTGTTATCAGGAACAATCCTCCTGAAATTCGAGGAGAGATTTTGTTTGAGTGCATGCTTGGAACTGTCTGTTTGAAGAATCTTGATGTTAATGAGTTTGACAGAGAGGATAGAGGAATAAATTTGACATGGACATTGAAGAGTTATGACAGCAATATAATTTCTGCTAAGCTCGACGGTAAAATGCTGATTGTTAAGCCATTGAATCATGGCACTGCTAATTTGCTGCTGGCTCTTACAGATTTGGACAATGATACAGTTTCAAAAGTAGGAACTATAACTGTGTCAAACAGAGGGGTTGTTCTCGAGCCAATTGGAAGCAAGTTTGTGAGTGAAGGACAAACATTGCAGTTTGTTGTTGCAGCAAGTGATAATGACAATGATGTGATTAAGCTTTCAGCAGCGAGTCTTCCAAAGGGCGCTGAGTTTGATACTGTAAGCAGGGCTGGTAATGTGAAGCAGATTTTTACATGGACTCCGAGCTTTGCGCAGAGTGGAACTTATGTTGTAAGGTTCCAAGCTACTGACGGAGTTTCAATTGTTTATGAGGATGTTACAATCAAGGTTGGTGAGCAGAGTCTTAAGCCAATTTTCAGTTCAACTCCAATAACACAGATTGAATGGGGCAAGGATTATGTGTATGATGCGAATGCTTATGACCCTGATGGAGTTGTTGTGAAATATCAATTGATGCAGGCGCCTAACGGAATGCTGATTAATCAGTTTACAGGTGTTGTTACATGGCAGCCGACTTTCAAGGATATTGGAAGCCATCAGGTTGTTATTCAGGCAGTGGATGATTCTGGATTGACAGCAGAGCAGGATTATGTTCTGACAGTTATTTCAGAGCCAGGAAGCTTGAGGAAGAAGCTTGATGTTGGAGATATTAGTTTCCCTAAGAATCTCGCAAGCTATGGCTCTGGTGATTTACTGCCTGTGGAGATTACTTTTACTAATGACGGTAAAGTGCCATTGACGACAACAGCGGCGACTATTGCGCTTTATGACAGTTATCAGGATTTGGTGTCTTCGCCTAAGAGAGTTCTGCTGAGCATTCCTGCAGGGAAAACGGTTACTAAGAGAGTTTACATTGAACTGCCTGATGAGCTTGATTCTGATGCTGAGTATTATCTGAGGGTTACCTCGACGGATATTAATTCAGGCGGAAGTTTCTCGAATCCGTTGTATTTTAGCAAATAAATAAATACATGTAAAAAATTCCATTTTAAATGCCGACGGAAAAAAAACCTGCCTTAGGAGGCCAAGCAATAATCGAAGGAGTAATGATAAAAAGTCCTCAATACATAACAATGTCCGCGAGAGGAAAAAAAGGAATTGTGACAAAATCAGAAAAAACAAAAAAAGCATCAAAAATTTTCTTTGTCCGAGGAATTGTCAACCTCATTGACATGCTTGTATATGGCACAAAAGCAATAATATGGAGCAGTCAAGTTGCAGAGGAAGAAGAAGCAGAAAAGCTCAAGAAATCCGAGATTGCTCTTACGCTAGTAATTTCATTCGCATTCGCAATCGGAATATTTGTTGTCCTGCCGTATTTTTTAACAACGCTTTTTGGCATTAAAGAAAACACAAAGCCGTTTATGTTCAATTTCATAGACGGAATAATCCGCATGACTTTCTTCATAATCTACCTTCTCCTCATTTCAAAAATTAAAGACGTAAAACGCCTGTTTGAATATCACGGCGCAGAACATATGTCAATCCATTGTTACGAAGCAGAAAAGCCCCTCACAATAGAAAATGTAAAAACATTCAGCCCAATACATCCAAGATGCGGCACAAGCTTTATCATGATAGTTTTTTTCCTCTCGATAATAATATTCTCAATTGTTCCAAGCTCGGTAAAACTATTCATCCCGACGCTGTTCACAATGCCTCTGTTTCAGCAGAAAGCAATCCTCTTTATTACCAGATTAATTTTCATCCCTATAATCGCCGGATTGTCTTATGAAATCCTTCGGCTCAACACAGTCCACAGCAATAACTTCATAATGAAAATAATCAATTTCCCTGGAATCGTCATCCAGAAAATCACAACAAAACAGCCGGATGAATCACAAATTGAAGTGGCAATTGCATCTGTGAACAAAGCAATGGAGATGGAAGCGAGGTAATTTTTCCGCAAGATTTATATTCTGCACAGCCAAAAAATGCTTTGGTGATACAATTATGGCAGACGCTAAACAACAACCAGCAATAAAACAACCATCTTCAGGAGGAAACGGATTAGGAATAGCCAGTTTAATACTGGGAATATTAAGCATCCCATTTGCTTTTTTTATCTCCCCGCTGGGAATCATACTCGGGATACTTGCATTAATCTTTGGAATAATCCAGAGAAAGAAATCTCCAAACGGAGTTGCAACAACAGGACTTGTATTAGGAATTATAGGTGCGCTATTATCGATTGTGGTAATAATAATAGCAGTTCTCCTTGTCGCAACTATGTTTTCGTCTATAGCAGGCAGTTTGCCAAAAGCTTAAGAATTTTTTTTATTTTTTATCCCTTCTTATTCATCTCGCAAAAAATATTTATACTTATAGCCAATTCTGTTCTTATGAAAAGAAAAATCAGCCTTTTTACCAGCATCATTATACTCATCTTGATATTGCTTGTCCTTCTCCTTATGTTTTACAGATTCCTAAAGCCGAATGATAGAACAATCCCGAAAGAAATCCCTGATGTTTCAGTCGAGGTAAAGCCCGGAAAAAATCTCTGTCATCAGGAATCGAGAGAAGGCGGCTATTGCATAGAAGTCTATCAGCCTGTCTGCGGATGGTTTGACTCTGAAAAAATCCAGTGCGTAAAATATCCATGCGCGCAAACCTTCTCGAATAGCTGCTTTGCATGCCACGACGATAAAGTTCAGTATTGGACAGAAGGCGAATGCCCGAGATAATATGCCAAGTTCAAACGATATGACTATGGAAAATGTCAATCCTCAACCTTATACTCCTGTCCGCAAAGCTTTCCAATCTCAGCCATAACCATATCAGTCAATCCCCTGAGAAGTTCCTTAGTAACAGGCGTGTCATAATATTTATCGAGGGAAATCGGCTTTCCGATATTCACGACAACTTCTTTTCTTCGTTTTGGCAGCTTTTGATTAGGTGGCCATAACTCATAAGTATTATTAATTCCTATTGGCAAAATTTTGCACTTTGCAGCCAGCGCAAGTCTCACTGCCCCGGTTTTTCCCTTATGTAGTTTCCCGTCTCTCGAACGAGTTCCCTCAGGAAAAATTCCGATTATGCCATTCTGCTTCAACACATCAACAGCTCCCTTCAAAACATCCTCATCCTTCGCACCCCTATCAACAGGAATCGAACCGACAGAGTCAAAAAAATATTTCTTAAAAGGATTATCGAACGCCTCAATCTTCGTCAGATAATAAACATTAATCCTATAATCCCTGCTCAAATAACCCTTGACTAAAAGAGGGTCAATATAACTCTCATGATTAGCAACAACAACAAAAGGTCCGGTCTTTGGAATATTCTCAGTTCCATTAACTTCCTTAATAAGACTCAAAACATAAGGCTGCAAAGTATTTTCAAGAAACTTGTAAAACAGGTTTTTTCTGAAATTCATTTTAATCACACAATTACAAAATTATATCAACTGCCTTTGGAAGCAAAGTAAATTTCACAGGAGTATATCCGACAAAATCTCCGTTAAGCTGAACCTCAACAGGCTTTTCAGTTGAGACCGAAAATTTTTTCACATCATAGACACCAAACTTGTTCCTGCACAATCCTTCTCCTGTGATATAACTCACTTCCTTGAACGGGATTTTTCTCGACGTGATAAAATACCATTTCATGCTCAGGATTTTTTTCAATATTGACGAATCCTCTGCAAGAAAAATATCAAACCTTCCGTTATTAATATTTGCATAAGGCGAAACTTTTAATCCGCTCATGCTTTTGATGAAATTTGCATTAAGCATAAACAAGCTTATCCTAAATTTCTTTTTATTGAGAGTAATCTCTGCATTTGTCGGAGAGAAATTGAACATAATCAAAAACCCAAGAGCTGAATAGGAGAATTTCTTAAGGATTTTTTTCATAGCCAGAAAAGCTTTTGATTTATTCGCTTTCAGCATTTTTGCATCAAAACCTATTCCTGATGTCGAGCAGAAAAGGCTTTTTTTCTTTTTCCCTCCTGAAACAAATTCAGCATATCCCAAATCCATCTTTCTTCTTGAACCGTGCATAAGGCTTCTAAATGCCTTATTCAATTTATTTATCCCAAGATGCAATGCAAAGTCATTTGATGTTCCTAAAGGCAGAACACCGAGGGCAGACTTTGTCTTGTATATTCCATTCACAACCTCTCTTATTGTCCCATCTCCGCCAGATGCAACAACAACATCAAAATTTTCTCGTGCGGCTTTCCTTGCAATACTCTCGGCATTCTTTTCTTTGGAAGTATATTCGACGGAAAATTCCACATTATGTTGAGCAAGCCAATTAAATACCCGCTTGAGAAATTTTCTCCTTTTCTTATTCAATGGCACTGGATTGACGATGAATTTGTATGAAGGCATTTTGTATTATGATAAATAAGCCATTAATAAAAACCTATTGGCTATAGGTTTCTCATTCCTTTTATATACGTTACTACTACAGGATAATTAACAAATAAAAAAGTTTATAAATAGAAATAATATCCCTATCCATATGAGCACTTTAGAACTTATAGCAGGGAGATTAACTCCTTACATTAAAGATGATTCGCAGATTGAATCTCCTGAAGAAAGAGCTGAGATAATTGCATTGTTAAATGGATATTTTGGTAATTTCAATAAGCTTCCTGTTATTAGCTTAGACGACATAACATTTAAACATGCTACAATGGGTTTAGGCAATATTGCAGTGTTGAATAAATAAAAGGGCATTTTTTTCTTTGGGTTAATTGTTAGTTACATCTTATTTTTCCATAGCTATCGCTATGTCTCTGCGTATTGGCACATTTTG
>ORJL010447455.1_pt1 | contig 19650 bp, 13 predicted proteins | sample 1779941 | NCBI WGS metagenome assembly ORJL01 (sample SAMEA104232317, study PRJEB22302) | groundwater metagenome | biome: forest; feature: aquifer; material: groundwater | place: USA | collected 2011-08-07 | depth 5.8 m | reverse complement strand
GGCGTGCAGGCCCCTGCGTGCGGACGCGCGCGCGGCGGCCGGGGCGGGGGCGGGTGCAGGCCGCGCCGTCGGGTGGCCTTCGGCTTCCCCGGCCAGGAGCGCGCCGACCGCGGAGACGTACCCGGCTTCCGCGATCTCGCCCGCGCGCCAGCTCTTGTACAAATCCTTGATCCGGGGCAGCGCCTCGGCGACCCGTTCGGGCGGGAGGTCGCCGGCGCGCATCGCGCGCGAGAGCAGGTCGAGGGTGCTGCCGGGGTCGACGCCGCCGCCCGGGGGCAGCGTCCGCCGCAGCCGACTTTCCAGGAACCGGCCCGTGAAGATCTCCTGAAGGCGCGCGGGCGTGGACTCGCCGGTCGACCGGGCCAGGGAGCGCGCGGTCTGCAGCATGGCGAAGCCCGTCGCCTCCGCGAGCGCGCGCTCCTCCTCGCCCGGCGGCAACAGCCCGGGCTCGTCGGGCTTCGCCAGCCGGCGGATCGCGGGCGCGCGGAACGCCTCGCGCAAAGCGTCCTGCAGGAGACCCCACCGCGCTTCGCGGCCGCCCAGGCAAAGCAGGCGCACGGCCGCGCGGGCGCACCGGGCCGCCACGGCGGCGAGGGAACCGCCGCCGCTCACGTCGGACATCGCCTCCGCAACCACACGATCCATCTCCTCGTCGCGCACGGTGCGCCAGCGGTCGAGGAGGATGCGTTTGCCGCGGCCTTCGAGCAGACGGCCCAGCCGTTCGACCAGGTCGGGGATCCCCTCGCCGGTCGCCGCCGACGCGCCCGCCGGCGGATCGTCCCCCAGCCCCAGACGCTCGCGGAAGTCGTCGATCACGACCTTGCGATCGGCCGGCCGCAGCGTGTCGATCTTGTGCAGGACGACCAGGTAGGGCTTGCCCGTCGCGCGCAGCCCATCCAGGGCTTCGCGGTCCTGGCGCGACAGCCCGGCGTTGGCGTTGAGCACGAGCAGGACCACATCGGCCTCGTCGCGGACGAAGCGCTCTGCCTGGGCGCGCAGCTTGGGATCGACATCCTGGTACGGCGGCGGGATCGCGAACCGGACCTCCGGGTGCTCCGGGTCCTGCCAAAGGGCCAACTCGGAGGGGTCTTCGGCCGGAAGCGTGGGCGCGGCGGCGCCGCGCAGGGCGCCCAGGAGCGCGCAGCGGCCGGAGCCGGCGGGCCCGGCGAGGCAGACGGTGAGCTTGCGGGCGGAGAGGAGTTCGCGGGCGGCAGCGATCTCGCGATCGAGCTCCCGCAGCGCGTCAGCCCAAAGAGCGTCCAGGTCCATGGATGCGGATCTCCTCGATCACCGCGGAAGCGGAAGTGTTGTCGGACCTGCGCTGTCTGACGCGGGCGTGCCCGTACTCGACCTCGTGATCCTACTCGTAGGCGAAGCTACCCCGCCGCGCAGGGTGGGTCAAGCGAAGTGCTCGGTTTCCCAAGTCCGCGTCGAGTCGGCCGAGGCGAATTTGCGCAGCGCGAGGAGTGAGGATGAACGGGGGCACCGCGGCGCGCGACGGAACTCCTGAGTGGACTCCACAGCGCGGTTCCACCGCAAACCGGGCGCGGGGCGGCTGTCCACGCAAGTCCAAAATCCCGAATCCCAACCCCGCGATGGAGCGCGGCGAGGTATGGGAGGCGCCTCCCGCGACCTCGTCGGACTTGCGACCGAGAATCTTCGCGCGGCGTTGGGGCATTGGGGCGTTGAGGTTTGGGAGTTGGGAGTTCATCGGGATTCTCGCGGCGTGCGGCCCCCACCCGCGCTATGATTGACGTAACGGCGCTCGCCTTCAGCACGGAAGGCGAGGATGCCGATGAAGGAGAGGGTTCGATCGCCATCCCTGCAATCGCGAGGTCCGTCTTGAGATCCGCTCCGTTCCTGGCCGCCGCGTTGCTGGCGGGCGCCGTCCTGCTCGCGGAAGAACCGCCCGCCGTGGACCTCGCCGTCGATTGGGCGAGATTCCGCGACCTCGAGATTCTGGTCGCGCGCGTCGAGTCCGAAGGCCACTTCCAGGAAAAGAAGCAGCACGAGCCGATCTCGCGCGTCTCGTGGGGCACCGCCCTGCCGATCCTTCCCGCCCCGGAGCTCGTCTTCCCCGTCGAGACGCCGGAGCAGGATCTGGAGCTCGCCTTTTTCGCGCGCTACCTGAAGGAGTACGGGCAGGCGGTCGACGGCGCGAAGGACGCGTCCGCGGCGCTGGCGAAGGAATTCGCGCTGCTGAAGGACGCGGACGCGCCGTTCCCCGCCTTCGCCCAGAAAATGCTCGCGCGCTACAAACCCGAGGACGCGGCGGTCGGGGCGCGCGACGCGGCCGACGTGGCGGCGAAGAAACGCGCCGCCGGCGAGATCGTGCGCTACCTTCTGCGTCTCCCCATCTGGGAGAAGGAGTTCAAGCCCCTGCTCGACGCCCCCGCGGGCGGGATCGAGAAGGAATGGGAGCGCCGCCTGGCCGAGGCCAACAAGCTGGTCAAGCGGTTCGAAATCGGCAAGGATGTGGGGACCGGCCAACTCTCCGGATCGTCGGTGTTCGACGTGCGCCTCGGGCCGACCGGGCTCGAGCTGGCCAAGAACATCTTCGGCTCGATCCGCACCTGGCCGGTGGTGGGACCGGACGGCAAGGCGTGGAAGATCAACGGGGCTCCGTTGCTGGTCTCCTCCGAGAAGACGCTGCCCGACATCAACTCGTACGTGAAGGACATCCGGAACGAGTACGTGGTCTTCCGCTACCGGCAGATCGGCTTCGGCGACGACAAGACCAAGGACGTGATCCGGCTCGTGTGCGCGCGCCTTTACCTGGGCCCGCGCTACTTCCTGTTCTACCGCGACCGGGTCATTCTCTTTCTCAAGGACCGTCCGGGGAAGTAGCGTCCGTCGGTCGACTACCCCTCGCGCGACGGGACCTCATCGGGGGGCGTGCCCCCGCCGCCCAGCAGGCCGCGGAGCCACCCCGAGAATCCGCCGGTCTCGGCACGCGCTGCGACCGGCTTCTTGGGGCGGTCGACCGCGAAGCGTGGCGGCCCGCCGATCTCGAGCCAGGCGCAAGGCCTGCGGTCGAGCGAAATCGGCATCCGCACCACTATTCCCTTGTCGTTCACGCGCGCGGCTTCGTACATGGCCTGGGCGCACGCCGCGTTCTCCGCCGGAAGCGGCACGCGCACCGACCAACCGCGACGTCCACGGCGCAGGTCCTCGCGAAAGACCCACCACACGGACCCGCCGAGCTGCTTCGCGAGCGCCTCGAATGTCGGCAGCAGGTCCACGGGATCGTCGGAGGCGAAGATCTCGACCCGCTCCGCGGAACCGCCGGCGTCGGCGTCCAGCGATTCGACGGGTACGCGCGGCGGAGCCACGGGAGGGGCCGGCGCCGCCCGACGCAACGGGACGGCTCGTTTCGGGGCCGTCGGCGGAGTCCCGGCCGGGGCGGGGGGACGGGCCGCCCCGGCCACGGCGGCGGGCGCACGCGGCGTGTCTTCTCCGTCTTCACGGGTTTCCGGGGCGGGCGGGGAGGCGGAGGCAACCGGCTTCGGCAGTCGAGTGCTGCCCGCGCCTGCCTGGGCTGCGGCGGCGGGAGGCGCAACCGGCTTCGGCGGTCGAGTGCTGCCCGCGCCGGTTCGGGCTGCGGCTGCGGGGGGCGCGGCCCGGGTCGGCAATCGGGTGCTGCCCGCGCCTGCTCGGGCTGCAACGGCGGGTACTGCGGTGCAAGGCGCGGGCGCGGGCTCTGGTACGGCTACGGGCTCTGGTGCGGCCGCAGCGACCGCGGGCACGGGGGAAGCTCCGATGGGCCGAATCGCGGGATGGGCAAGTCCTCCAGCGCCCGCCGGAGCGACGGCCGGAGCAGAAGTCGCGGTCGGAGCGGGTGACGCCGTCGGCGCAGGTATCATCGTGGTCGGCCGGCGGGGCGCTTCGACCGCCGCGGCGATGATGGCGGCGTCTTCGGGGCGCCAGACCGCCACCGCGGCGCGCATGCTGGCGTGGATGCGAATGAGCGATTCCAGGCTGAGGGTTTTCAGAACCACTTGGATCTTCGCCGAGGCGTTCACCAGCCCCACGCCACCGCCCGCGTCCTGACACTTCCCGGCGAACTCCACGGCCTTGTCGAAGCCGGTGGAGCCCATATACTTCAGGTTGGGAACGTGGAGCACCACACGCGTCATCCCGCGCTTGACGCACTCCTCCGCGAAGCGTTCGAAGATCGGCGCCGTCGAGGCGTTGAGCTTGCCGGCCATCTCGGCGATCACGAGCGGCGGATCTCCCGCGATGATCCGCGGCTTGATCGCCAGGTCCGAATCCTCGTCCATCCGCGCCTCCGCCCGCTTCGAGGCGCGGAGTATACACGGCCCGCCGTGCGGACGGAAAGAATCGGAAGCGGTCGGCTTCCCCCGTTTCCCGGCCGCGCCTCCCCGCCCGGTCGCCGCGCGGATCGGCTCGACAACCGGTCTACGCCGACAAGAGGGTAATCAGTACGCCAGCTGGACGGTGGATTGCCAGCCGGAACCTGGGGAGCGCCAGACTCCGAATGTCGCCCGGCGCCAGACCGGCTCGCAGCCCTGGAACAGGACAATCAACCGGTCGGTCGCCGCGATCAGCTCGCGGCTCGCCTCCACACTCCGGGCCTGCCCTTGCGGGTGGTAGATCAGCCGGGCGCAGCACTGCGCACCCGAGTGAAAGAGGTCGAGCTCCAGCACCGCGGAGTCCCAGTCGTCGGGCACGGCGTGGATCAGCGCCTCCGTGATCTCTTCGTGGATGTGGGACTGCCGATCGAAGAAGTCCTCGGACATGGGTCATCTCCCTGCGACGATCGCCGCGCGAGCCACCATGCATCCGACCGCGACCGCGGTGAGCGCCGCCGTCATGAGCCACCAGCGGAGCCGGTACGAGGCCAAGCCCCTCCGCTCTACCCTGGAGAGGAGGGAGGCCGAGGGGTTTTTCCCGCACGAGGTGCAGCGGTACCCGGTCAGGGCCGCCCGGAAGAAGCAGCCGAAGGCGATGATCCCAAAGCCCAGGCCGCCGACGCCGAGAATGCCGAAATGGTACCCCATGGCTTTCCCCATTTCCTGCCCGATCACTGCGCCCACGACTCCGCTGATCGACCAGGCCGCCTCCGGCCCGCCGCTTCGGGAGCGCCCAGCCTCCGCCTCGTCGAACACCACCACCCCGTCGCAGTGGATGCACTTGCGGATCCGGCGGTCGTTGTCCCAGCCGCAATTCGGGCACCTGCGGGAGAAGGTGGCGAGGGCGGTGAGGGGTTGGCGGCAGGAATCGCAGTTCGCGTTCTGGTCGAGCCGCGCGCGTTCCGCCACCGCGGTCGTGGCGCCTCCACCGAGCGGCGAGCGGCACTTGTAGCAGGCCGACGCAAACAGGTCGTTGAGCGCCCCACAACTCGTGCACTTGTCCATCGTAAGAAGCCTCCATCGAGCGACCGGGAGGGTGGAAAGCAACCCGCATGCCCGGCCGGGTCGCGAGGCGCAACCATCGATGAGTCGGAGTGTTGCATGCTCAGCGCGTGGGCTTTGGGGAGGGCGGAGGGTGCCCCGGCGCGCATCACTGCGCCACGCTGGCGCAGGCGCGCGCGGGCACGCCGCGATGTTTGACAATCCGAGGCGGCCTGACTTAGGCTGGCACCGATCCGGGGGAATGGCGCGGGCCGTGGGCTACGGAGCGGGGTCGAAGCCGAGGTCGATACATGTCGCGAGCCGCGACGATGGCCCGGGAGGGCCGATTCGCCGAGCTCGCCGCGGGGGCGGCGGGAGGGGCGGGCTGGAGCGCGCTCGAGCGGGCTGAGGCGGCGTGGGAACTCGGCCTGGGAGACGCCGCGCGCGCGGCGGCGATCGAGGCGCGGCAGGCGCTCCTGCGCCAAGGCGAGCGCCGCGAGCTCGCGCTCGCCTACCTGTGGATCGCGCGCTGCGAGGCGACGTATTTCGACCCGCAGGCGGGCCTGGTTCCGCTCGACAAGGCGCGCGGGATCCTGAACGCGGAGGGGAGCCCCGCGGAGCGGGCGCTGCTTGCGGCGGTGGCCGCGGAATGTGCGGGCAGCGCGGTGCCGGAGGACGGCGCGGAGGACGTCGTCTGGGGCAATTGGTGGCGGGTGACCCGCGCGGTGCGCGCGCTCGAGGCCGGCGACCCCGGGTCGGCAAGCCAGGCCGCGACCGAGGCGCTGAAGGACTCGCCGGCCGATCTGCGCTGGCGCGCGCACGCGGTGCTGGCGGGCGCAGGGGCGGAGGGGGACCACGCCGGGCAGGCGCGCGCGGAGCTCGCGAAGATCCTCGAGGCGCTCCCTCCGGAGGCTCAGGCTTCGTTCCTGCTGCGCCGGGACCGGGCGCGGCTTCGGCGCTGGGTCGAGTTTCCCGCACCGGCGGTCGCGACCGACCGGCCCGCCCGCGACCTGCGCCACCTGTCCCGCGTGATCCGGACGATGAACACGGAACAGCGGATCGACTCGCTCCTGCGCGTGATCATCGACTCGATGATCGAGTGCACCGGCGCGGAGTCCGGGCTGCTGGTGCTGATCGAGAAGGACCGGGTCGACCTCGCGGTCCGGCGGGCGATGGGCGGGCGGGACCTGGCCGCGGGGGAAACGCCGCTCTCGATGCGGATCGCGCGCGAGGTGGCGGGGTCGGGGCAGGCGTCGCTGCTGGCCGATGCCGCCGCCGATCCCTCGTGGAAGACCGTGCAGAGCGTGGCCGAGCGGGGCCTGCGCTCGGTGCTGTGCGTGCCGTTGCGGTTCCGCGAGCGCTCGATGGGGGCGGTCTTCCTCGAGAACCGCTCGCGCTCGGGCGCCTTCCTGGCGGCCGACCGGGAGCTCGCCGAGGTGCTCGCGGACCAGGCGGCGATCGCGCTCGAGAACGCGCTCCTGCTCGCCAAGTCGATCATCGATCCGCTCACGGGGTCGACGACCCATGCCCACTTCGAGCGCCGAATGGCCGAGGAGGTCGAGCGCGCGCTGCGGCTGGGTCGCCCGGTGTCGCTCCTGCTCGTCGACCTGGACCGGCTGAAGCAAGTGAACGACACCCACGGGCACGACGCCGGCAGCCGGATGATCAAGGAGGCGGCGGAGGTGCTGCGCCGGGAGTTGCGACTGGCCGACGTCACGGCGCGGGGCGGCCCGCCGACCTCGATGGTGGGCCGGTTCGGCGGCGACGAGTTCGAGGTGCTGCTCCCCGACACCGCGCGCGACGGGCTCCCGGCGGTGGCCCAGCGGCTGTTGAACGCACTGCGCGAAGCGCACGTCGAGTCCGGCGGCACGCGCATCGACATCACGGCGAGCCTGGGCGGCGCGGCCTGCCCGGACGACGCCAAGAGCGCCCAGGAGCTCTTCCTGCGCGCCGACGAGGCGCTATACGCGGCCAAGCGCGCCGGCCGCGACCGCTTCGTCGCGTTCGGCGGCGCGCTTCCGGCCGGACCCGCGGACGACGACACCGCCCTCCTCACCCGCTACGGCGGCGAAGTGCTCTCGATGTTCACCCAGGTCCTCGCCAAGGGAGAGGAGCCGCAGGCGCTGCTGGACCGTTCGCTGCGCGCGATCGTCAAGGTGACTGGGGCGGAGCGGGGCTTCATCCTGCTTTACGAAGGCAAGGACAAGATCCAGTTCCGCTCCGCGTTCAACCTGCGCGACGAGGAGTTCTCGCCCGATCGCTTCCGCATCAGCTTCGGCGTGGTCACGCGCCTGGTGCGCGAGGGCCAGCCGCTGCGGGTGAACAACGCGGCGCGCGACCCGCAGTTCCAGGGGCACAAGAGCGTCCAGGAGCTGGGATTGAATTCGTTCACCGCGGTCCCGATCCCGGGCAAGGCTTCCCCGGTCGGCCTGGTCTATTTGGACTCGACCTCGCCCAAGAAGGTGTTCTCTCTCGAGGACGAGAAGCTGCTCCTCCGGTTCGCAGATTTCCTGAGCGAGACGCTCGGGCTGGCGGCGGCGACGCAGCAGCGCACGCTCCAGGTGGCGGTCCTGCAGCAGGCGCTCTCGGCGGGGCTGAAGGACTTGCAGGCGCAATACCGGTTCGACGCGCTGATCGGCGACAGCCCGCCGATCCGCCGGGTGCGCACGACGCTCGACCACATCGCGCGCTTCTCCTACCCGGTACTCGTGCTCGGGGAGACCGGCACGGGGGAGGAGCTGGTGGTCAAGGCGATCCACGGCAACAGCTCCCGCCGGGACCACCCGATCGTGGCGGTGAACTGCGCGGCGCTCTCGCGGGAACTCCTCGAGAGCGAGCTGTTCGGCCACGTGAAGGGGGCCTTCACGGGGGCGGACAAGGACCGGCCCGGCCTGTTCGCGGCGGCCAACCATGGCACCCTCTTCCTCGACGAGGTGGGCGAAATGGCGGAGGAGCTGCAGCGGAAGCTCCTGCGCGTGCTGCAGGAGGGGGAATACATTCCGGTGGGGACGACGACGCCCCATAAGTGCGACGTGCGCATCGTGGCGGCGACCCACAGCGAGCTCGAGGCCGAGGTCAAGGCCGGCCGCTTTCGCGAGGACCTCTACTACCGGCTCAAGGTGTTCAGAGTCTCCCTGCCGCCGCTGCGCGACCGCAGCGAAGACATTCCCCTGCTCGCGCTCCATCTGCTGCAGAAGGCGCTCGCGGAGTCGGGTGCGGGGAAGCGCACGCTCGGCGCGGACGCGCTCAAGGCCCTCCAGCGCCATCTCTGGCCCGGCAACGTGCGCGAGCTGGAGAACGCGATGCGCCACGGGGTCGCCTTCAGCACCGACGTGATCCAGCCGGAGCATTTGCCCGCCGAGGTCACCGAGGCCCCCCGGGTCGCGATCGCCCACAGGGCACTCGAGGCCTTCGTCCCCTCGGGCACGGGCCGTCCGGTCGACGAGCTGTGGAGGATGCTGGTGCAGAAGACGCTCGAGGAGATGGGCTGGAACCAGTCCGCCGCCGCCAAGGAACTCGGCATCTCGCGGAATACGCTGGCGCGGAAGATGAAGGCATTCGGGATCGAGCAGCCGGGGTAGAGGCGCGCCTACGACGCGAAGGCTGGCTTCACGCCAAAGTAGAAGGTGTTGATGTCCGGGTCGATGGCGATTCTCAGACGCTCGAGGAACCCCAGGTAGCCGAGAATGGTCTTGCCCTTCTGCCAGTCGCGACTGACGAGCACGGTCACCTCGCATTCCAGCGATTCTCCGCTATCCGAGATCAGCGTGATGCTGCTCGGCACGAGCCATCCCTGGATCCGTCCGTGCCACGTCAGCATCGTCTTTGGCTCTCCAGCCACGTCGAAGAGACCCAGTTCCTCCGCGAGTTCAGGATCGAGGACGGACCAGCTCGCACCGGTATCCAGGAGGGCGAAGAAAGTCTGATTCCAGCCGGAGGGCGAGAATCGGACGTAGATCTTCGCGTCGCTCTTTTCCGCGCCAGGGTCGTGATCCGCGTAGATGGACCAGTGTCGCGTGAAAACTTCAGAATCGCGATGCAGCATCGTCCGACTCCGAGATGCGGTGCACGAGGGGCCGGCCCGGGACTTGCAGATTGCAGAGCTTGATCCGCAGTCCTTTGAGAGTCCTGTCCGAGCACAGCTCTCGTCCGCCGAGGAGGGCAACCCAGTGGCCGCGCCTCGTCGCCGAATGAGACGCCAACCACGACCGTTCCAAGGTCCGCTCGGGTTCCGAAACGGGCACAGCGCATGTCCTCGGCTCCTGGAGTAGACGTCTCCACATCTGGAATGCCGGGATCCCCGGTTGCTCGCGCAGCGCGAAATCGAGCAGCAACCGTGCTTGACGGATCCGGTCCTGCTCGACCAGTTCGCGAAGCAAGCTCGCGTATGGCGGGATCACCCGCCAACTGACCTCTTCAAGCGTGGTCTTTGGAGGCGGCGTTGGCGAAGATGGGCTGCGAACTTGTTGAGTCTCTCGGATCGCCGCCGTGCGCAATCCAGGCTGTTCTGCAGGCACCACGGACCGTCTCTCGGCGCACGAGCGAACTCGGGATTCGTACTCCGCGCGGAGGTTGGCGTTATTCCGTCGCCAGTCCAAGGCCGGAAAATACTCGTCGGACATGGGACTTGACCACCTCAGGAAGGGCCTTGATGTCGATCACCTTTGCGTCCCAACTTGCGGCACACCTCAAGAAAAGTGCGCCTTCGACGCTGGCGGAGGGTTCGAGCACCACCAACCAGGGCAGCATCGATTCCGAAGCCGGGAAGAAGAAGGTAGCTCCAACGGCGGCCGTGGGTCCCAAATCCGAGGGAACCTGAACGATGGCGCGGAGGAACTTCCACACGTCAGTTTCAGCAAGTGCGAGATGGAGATTGAATTCCAGCGAATAGCTCTTGTAGGTGCTTCCACGCATGAGGCTGGTGAGTTCCAAGAGCCCAAGACTGAGCGTTGCAAGTACCGAAATGTCCTGTTGATGAAGCTCGAAGGCCGTCAATCGCAAGCGATCCGGGCGCACCTCCACCAACGCACCCAGCTTCTTGACCAAGACGCTGAGTTTGGACTCCATGAGCGAACCAACGCCCGCTTCGTACCGCAAGTCGGACAACTGAATTTCCCAGGGTGCCAACGCCTTTATCAAGTCGTGACAGGTCTGAGGATCCGGCTGGACAAAATACAAACAGGGGCTCTCAAACCAGCCATGAAGGACGGCTTCGCCCGCAGCAAGTTTGATCTGAATCGGCATCCTTCCTCCAGCATGATCGACGGTTGCTCATACTACAGGACACACTCTTGAAGAACAACAGCCCACGTTACATCCGTTGCCCCACCATCCTCGCCGGTCCCCGCTCGGCGCAGCATGACGATCCGCCCGCAACGGTATCGCACGCCCAAATCGGAGGTTCCCAATCAGGAAGCCCGTTCACCTAGGCATCGTCGTCTTCTCTCTCTACCTCACCACCATCCCCTGCACCGTCATCCCCGCGCGCTCCACGACATCGAGTGCGGCCCGCAGCGTCCCGGGGGCGATCGTAAAGCGGCTCAACTTTCCTTCGTGCTCCAGGTTCAGCCCCGCCGCGGCCAGCGGCTTCTCCAGTTTCGCCTCCGAGCCGGGAGCACACTCGATCGAGACTTTCCCCGTTCGCGCCAGCTCGGCCACCAGCGGAGCGAGCGACCCGCCGTAGCGCCTGACGTCTCCATCCCGCAGCACGAGCACGGCCCCGTCGGCGAGGTCGATCGCCCACAGCGCAGGCTCCGCCAGCCAGGCGGCGCGGCGCACGGCATCGGCTCCGGCCTTGGCCTTCTCCAGCGCCTGCACCGACGGAAACGGCGCGGGAGCAACTTCGACCGCGATCTTGTCCGCGCGCGCCTCCACTGTTGCCGCGGCCGCCGTCTGCGCGTCCGCCAGCACCTCGCCCGCGGGCCCCGTGATCGGGTCGACCGCGCGCCAGAGCCGATGCGCGAGTTCAACCGTCGCCTCCAGGTCGGCTCCCGCGCCGCCGGGTCCGCCGGGGCCTCCATGACCGCCCGGCCCGCCACCGGGTCCTCCTGGTTCGCCGGCGCCGCCGCCCAGGCCGTACAGCGGGAGCGTCAGGCTCGGCGATTCACTGCTCACCGCCGCCAGCAGCGGCTTCAAGTCGCTCCCCAGTCGCGCGGGATCGCAGGTCAACACCCGCACCTCGACCGCGGTGTCCCGCCCGGCAAGCGGCCAGGCTTCCAGGGACCACGTCGCTTCGTCCCCGGGCGCGAGCACCCGGAAGACCGTGAACGCCTCCGGTCCATACCCCCGCACCATGGGAGGCGACGGAGCCACCGCCGCCATCGGCGGATTCACCTCCTCGGTCAGGGTCATCTCGGACGTGACCGCGCCCCGGATCCGCGGGGCCAGCCACATCCCGCGCGCCTCGCGGGTGAGCTCGTTCCGTGCCTTGGCCGGACCGAGCGCGAGCTCGACCGAGACCAGCGCCAGCGGAGTCTCACCGGCGTTCTTCACCGTCACCGAGATCGCTGTCGGCTTGCCTTCCTCGAGCTTGCGCGGATCGACGCTCACCTGGAGCGCGGGCGGATCGCCCCACGCGGTCCGCGCGAACGCCGCCAGGAGCACGAGCAGGCTCACGATGCCTTTCATTCCCCAGTCCTCCCTGTGGGCCCATGGAAGTCCCGGCCTCAGCCGTTGGGCAATCCGGCAACATCGTCGCATTTTCGACGATCCTGCGAGGAATCACACCCTCTGCCATTGGGCAATCCGTGCAATCCAGACAATCCGTATAATCCGTAGTTCCGTCGGTCGCGGCGGAGGCCGCGCGATGACGACGCCCGGCGATTCCGGCCCTCGCCGCGAGCGCTCACTTGCTGTTGAGGTCCAATCCGCCCGGGACCTCCACGAAATGGTAGCGCTTACCGTCCCCGGTGGTAATCGCCTCCTTCGCTCGGTTCACGATTCGGTTGTGCGGCAGTCGGTACTGCCGGTCCTGGTAACCCTCGGCGTAGTCCCAGTCGAATCGCGCGAGGAAATTCGCGTTCGGACCGGCGAACCAGAAGGACTCCATGCCCGGATCGAGCGTGGCATTGTGCCAGGCGTCGGCCGGATCGGCCGTGTCGATGATCGCGTAGTTCACCGTCAACGGCGTGTCGTTGACCAGCGTGACGATCGACCACTCGATCCAGTTGGCGCCGGGATCGTTCATCGTCTTGAGGTCGACGCTGCGGCCGTACTCGAGGAACTGGAACTTACGACCGTCCTCGTAGCGCAACTGCTCCGACGCGCGGCCGCGCACCACCTCGTGCGGCGTCTGGTACTCCTTGTCCTGGTACCCCTCCTGGTAGTCGTAATCGAAGGCCACCCGGAAGTCCGCCCCCTCCCCTGCGAACCAGAACGAGGCGATCCCCGGCCCGAGCGTCGCCGAGTGCCACGGGTCGGTGGTGTTGTGCGCGTCGCGGATCGCGTAGGCGATCGTCGCCGGGGTGTTGTTCACCAGGCTCACCACCGCGAACCCGGCCGCGGCGCCGGCCGTGCCCATGGTCTTCAGGTCGAGCCCGTCCGCATCGGGCAGGAATTGGTACCTCTCGCCGTCCGCGGTGCTGAGCTGGTCCTTGGCCTTGACCACGATCTTGTGCGGCAGGTTGTAATCGCGGCCCTGGTAGCCTTCGGCGTAGCTGCGGTCGAAGCGGATCACATAGGAAGCGTTGCCCTCGACGAACCAAAACGACTCCCGCCCGGCCTCGATGTTCGCGTCCCGCCAGGTCCAGGTCGGGTCCAGCGCGTTGACGATCTGATAGAAGAGCTTGCCGCCGGTGTTGTTCACCAGCGTCACCACGGCCTGGAGCGGCTGGAGCGTCACCGGCTCCGTGGAGACGGGGAACGGGTAGATCTTGGCGGCGAACTCCTGGTCGAGCTCCGACAGATCGGAGTTCCATCCGTGCTCGTACCCGCCGATGGTGAGTTCCTTCGGCACGGGGTAGTGCATGATCGATTTGGGATCGTAGCGGGTGTAGCGGGTGGAAGACATGCGCGAGAGCACGTTGGCCTCGATCATGTCGTCGGTCCAGCAATTCGGCGGGCCGCGATAGTGTTCGTAGACCTTCTGCACGTCCCAGGGGATGCCCGCCTCCGGATGCTGGTGCTCGTGGCCGAACCCGAGCGCGTGGCCGAACTCGTGGAGCACCAAGGTACGGATCCACCACTCTTCGGTTTCGGGATAGAGCCCGCCGAGAGTCACCGTGGGGCGGTTCTGGGGCACGGTGAGAGCCTCCTGCCCCAGATTCGAGAAGGCCTGGGTGGTGTTCTGGGGCAGGCTCACCCGGACCTCCGCGAAGCCCTCCGTGACGAACACGAAACGCATGTTGCAGACCGCGCTCCAGGTCGGAACCACGGCCTTGACCCGCTCCTGCACCGTAGGATCGCCGTTCAGGAAGCGCACCCGGAGCACGCTGCGATCGTGCCAGTACGAGTCCCCGTAAACGGCGAGGTGCATCCCCTTCGGGGACGAGTCGATGGTGTCGCAGGTGTGCTGGGCGGACGCCGCCGCGGCAGGGAACAGGAAGCAGACGAACGCGAAGGTGATCCGGAGGACTTTCATCGGTTTCGACTCTCTCAGGTTCGTGATCCGCCCGGCGCGCAATTCGCCCCGAGCCCGGCGCCGATCGGCTCCCTGCCCGATGACCGCCCCGACCGGCGGAAGCACCCTGGTGTCACGTCCAGCCTGGCTCAGCAGGTCCGGCCGGGCGCCAAGCCCGCCTCCGCATGATCCACAGACTTGGTACGACAACGCTGGATCGAGCCACAGAGGACACCGAGGAAAGTCGTCGGAAGTCATTGAGATGTTGAAATGTTGCATTCCGCCGATCGCCTGATCGGGGCGCGCATCCTGCGATTCCTGCTCAGTGCGACCTATTCCTGAAAGAGGCGCGCGTAACTCGTTGTCCCTCCTGTTCCTCTGTGGTCTCTGTGGCTACCTGGTAGCGTTGTCGTATTCGGCCGGCCGGGGACCTACGACGCCGCGATCCCGACCGGCTTGAAGGTCCAGCCCGGCAGCACCTTTTCCAGGTTGGGGTTCCCGAGGTGGACGCGGACCGCCTCCGCGATCGCGTCGCGGAAATCGGTGGTGTGCTGCAGATCGCGCCCCTCGTGCAGCATCTCGGGCGCAAGTCCCGGCCAGGTCCCGAGCACCTTTCTGCCCTGCGCGGCCTTCTTCACCGGCCCGCCGAAGGCGAACAGGCAGTTGGCCCAGCCGTGGTCGGTACCGCGGGTGCCGTTCTCCGCCGCCGTCCGCCCGAAGTCGGACAGCGTGAGCACGAGCACGTCGTCCATCCGGTCGCACAGGTCCCCGAGGAAGGCCGCGAGCGCGTCCGCCAGCTCCTGGGCGAGGTTGCCCATCGGCCCATCGGCGTTCCCCTCGTTCTGGTGCGTGTCCCAGCCGCCGTAGTCCAGTTCGGCGACCTCCAGGCCGACGTCGCCCTTCACCAGCCGGGCGACCTCACGCAGGCGGCGCGCCAGGTCGGTCTCCGGGTACTTGACGGCAGGCACATACGGCTGGCCCACCAGCCCACGCAGCTGGTCGATTCCGGCCAGCGTCGCCGCGCCGGTCTGCGCGAGCAGATCGCGCGCCGGGCCGCTCTCCGCCTTGGGGTCGGCCTTGTACGCATGCTCGAGCGCAGCCGCGAGCGTCGCGCGGTCGGTCGGACCGTCCGGCAGCGTGAGGTCGTCCACCCCGCTGATCGCGTAGGCCGCCGCCTTGCCGTGGAGAATCCGCGGCAGCGTGTCCCCCACCGCCACCGCGCGGATCGGTCCATGCCCCGTGGACGTGAGCAGATGCCGGTTCACCCAACCGTCGGAGTGGATCGAATTGCCGATGATGCCGGTCTCCCACACATCCTGCTCCTCGAAGTGGGAGCGGGTGTTCTGGTCATGCCCGACCGCGTGCACGGCGACCGCCTGGCCGCTCGCGAACGACGGCACGAGCGCCTTCAACTTCGGATGCAGGCCGAACGCCCCGTCCAGGTCGATCGCTCCGCCCGGCGCGCCGGGTACCGGGATCGCGATCGACTGCCGCAGCTTGTAGTACGCCGGGTCCGAAAACGGCACCACGAGATTCAATCCGTCCGTCCCGCCGCGCAAGAAGACCAGCACCAGGGTCTTGCCCCGGGTCACGGGCGCGGGCGTGCTGCCGGGAGCCTCCTCCGCGAGCACGTCGAACGGGGTGACGCCCAGGTAGGCGACCAGCGCTCCTGAGGCGCGCAGGAAGAAGCGACGGGTGAGTTGCATGGCCTGCCTCACGGAAATCAAGAATGCCAAATCCCAACGCGGTCTGCGGAGTTGGTTCCTGAGGAGTCACGCGGCCCGCAGTCGGACCCACCGTATTACCCACCGGCAACATCGTCGCATTTTCGCCGATCTTCTGAGGAATCACACCATCTGCCGCTGGACAATCCGTGCAATCCAGAAAATCCGTATAATCCGTAGTTCCGTCGGTCGCGGCGGAAGCCGCGCTGGGCAATCGCTGGGTAATCCGTCCAATCCGTATGATCCGTAGTTTCCGTCGCGCCGGCGCCCGTCATCGTACATTGGCCTCCGGAAGCTGAGCCACGAACGCCGCGGCCGCCCGCACGACCTCCCGTCGATCCCCGCGCGTCGCCGCCAGCAGGTCGAGCGCCGCGCGGTTCGAATTCTCCCCGAGCAGGTTACCCGTCAAGCGCACGGCGATCGCGTCCAGCACGGCCTGCCGCCAGCGGTCGTCCGGCGGCTCGGCTCCGCCCCGCCACGGCCCGGGCACGAAGCCCGCCAGCGCGCCTTCCGACCGGCGCGCCAGGCGCCAGCGCTGGAGCAGCGCGTTGCTGTTCGCCCAGCCCCGGTCCTCCTCCGGATAGCCGTCCGGAGTCGCGCGATCGAACCCCCCCATGCCGCTGCGCTGCAGGAATTCCATCACCGCGCCCGGCTGCTGCGCGCCGCTCGTGCGCGACAGCCGCATCGCGAAATCGAACGGCGACGTCATCCGCACGGGCGCCGCCCAGAAGGCCGGATGCCGCGAGATCGCCAGCAGCACCTCCTCGAGGTCGCCGTAGCGCGTCACGTACACCCGCGCGAGGTCCTCGACCAGGTCGTCGGGCGCGGGCACCGCCACGTAGTGCTCCGCCAGCTTGCGGCAGACGAAGCGCGCGTGGCTCGGGTGCGCGCAGAGGAGCTCGATCGCCATCCGGGCGCGATCGTAGCGCTCCACGGGCGCGGCCTTGGGAAAGGCAAGGCCCAGGGCCAGGCGCGGCGAGCCGTCGTTGAGCTGCGGATCGAAACGGAACGTCCGCCGCCCGACCGGGCCCCCGCTGTGCCCGTCCCCTTCCTCCGCAAAGCCCCAGCCCGTGAGCAGCGACGCCAGCGCGGTCACGTCGGCCTGGGTGTAGCCGCCGTGCACGCCGAGCGTGTGCAGCTCCATGATCTCCCGCGCGTAATTTTCGTTGAGCCTCCGCGCCACGCTCTGCGGAGCGTCCAGATAGCGCAGCATCGACGGGCTCCGCGCCGAAGCCAGCACCAGATCGGCGAACGTACGCGGCCCGAGACGCAGGAACTCCACGTGCTCGGGCCACTCCAGCTCGGCCCCGGTCTTGCGGATCCAGGTCGAGAAGTGGTTCTCGATCCACTGCACCGCACGCACCCGGACCGGGTTCGGCGAGGCCAGCGCGTGCAGCACAGCCCGCGACTGCACCTCGTTCGGACCGCGGCCGTTGGCGAACTGCGCCACCGCCTGCTCGAGCGCCGCCTCCTCCCCCGCATCCACCAGAGTGCGCGAGAGCCGGTCCGCGAGCCACGCCTGCTCCCCCATCGTGAGCACCGCGGCCAGCTCGTCCGGCTCCGGCCCGTACGCGAAGCGGTTCAGCAGGTGCACCGCACGCGCGTACGGCCCCAGCTCCGCGGGCGCTTCCGCGAGCACGCTCATGGCCGCGGGCGGCGTCGCGAAACCGTTCCCCGCGGCATCGCGCACCCGCACCGCGAGCGTGTGCTCTCCGGCCGCGAGTTCGCGCGCGAGGAGCGGGAAGACCATGCGCCCGGGCCGGCGGGCGAGGTCGGCGCGGACTCCGGTAGGCTTGCCGTCGATCACCAACTCGCCCCAGGCCAGCTCGCGGTCGTCGCCGGCGTCGGCGATCACCGCGTCGACGAGGTGCACCGGGTGGCCCGCGGGCGGCCAGGCGATGCGCGCCCAGGGCGCGACCGCGTCCGGCCCACACGACTCGAGCAAGGCGACCGCTTCCACGAACAGGTTGCGGTCGCCCTTGCCCTTCTCGTACTTGTCGTTCTCGAAGCCGACCGCGAGCGACTTCGGTCCACGCGCCAGCGTCGCGGTCGCGATCCAGATCGCCGCCGTGACGCGCCACAGCGTCCACCGTTCGAGCCAGCGCGGCACGGCCAGGCCGGCCTGCCACAGCGTCCACAACTGCAGGCCCGCCACGCCAAGCCACACCACGGCGACGAGGGGGCCGGCCAACGCCTGAAACACGGGCCAGCGATCCGGCACCACGGGCAGGAACGGCAGGATCAGGACCGCGAGCGCGATCAGCGGCAGCACCAAACCGCCCAGCCGCGGCCGGCGATTGGTGGTGGTGCCGCGCGGCGTGTTCAGGTGATCAATGCCGACCAGGACCAGGGCGGCGAGACCGACGAAGCCGAGCAGCGCTTGCCACGGCGGCAACATCGCGAAGCGCACCACGCCCGCCGGGGTCACGGTCTGATCGAGCACGCCCCGCGTGACGTAGAGCGCGGCGCCGGTGATCACACAGGCGATCGCGGGCCACAGAAAGGCGAAGCTCGACATCCGTTGGTGATTCTACATAGGATCGCGAGCGTCCGCCTTCGCTCTGGCATCATGGCGAGCTTCGGTGGACAAGGAGATCCCATGAAACGGTCAGTTCTCATCGCGTGCGCCGCCGGACTGCTGAGCGCGTGTCAGTCGACGACCCCACCAGCTCCGATGGCCGTGCCCGCAACGACCGCGGACTTCGATGTCCTGATCCCCGGCGGCCGCATCGTCGATGGCACCGGGTCGCCGTGGTATCTCGGTGACGTCGGCGTCATCGGCGATCGGATCGCGGCGATCGGCCAGCTGGCCGGCCGCCCCGCCGCCACCCGCATCGATGCCACCAACCTCGTCGTGTCTCCCGGCTTCATCGACATGCTGGGGCAGTCGGAGTTCAACGTGCTGGTGGATGGCCGGGCCGCCAGCAAGATCACGCAGGGCATCACCACCGAGATCACGGGCGAGGGCTCGTCGATTGCGCCGGCGAACGACCGGCTGGCCGCCGCGGTGAAGGCGCAGTACGACCGTTTCAAGGTTGTGCTCGACTTCCGCACCATCGGCCAGTACTTTGCCCGGCTCGAGCGGCAACGCCCGGCGATCAACGTCGGCACGTTCGTCGGCGCGGGCGGCCTGCGCGCCTACGTGGTGGGCGACAACCAGCGCGCCGCCTCGGCCGCCGAGATCGCCGAGATGCAGACGCTGGTGGAAGCGGCGATGGCCGATGGCGCACTCGGCGTGAGCACGTCGCTGCAGTACGTGCCCGGCCGCTTTGCCTCGACCGACGAGCTGGTCGAGCTCGCGAAAGCCGCCCGCAAGCACGGCGGCATCTACATCTCGCACCAGCGTTCGGAGTCGGGGCAGATCATCCCGTCGCTCGACGAGGTGTTCACCATCGCCGAGCGCGCCAACATCCCGGCGGAAGTGTGGCACCTCAAGACCGCCTACAAGGCCAACTGGGGCCGCATGCCGGAGGTGTTGAAGCACTTTGAAGCCGCCCGCGCGCGCGGTCTCGACGTCACCGCCAACATGTATCCCTACGATCGCGCCTCGAACGGCCTCGACGCCTGCCTGCCGTTGTGGGTGCGCGAGGGCGGGCTCGACCAGATGCTGGCGCGCCTCAACGACCGGTCGCTCCGCGATCGCATCAAGCGCGACATGGATGATGCGGCGGCGAAGGACTGGGAGAACCAGTGGTACGGTTCCGGCGGCGGCGCCGGCGTCATGGTATCGACGGTACTCGACCCATCGCTGCGTCAGTGGGAAGGCAAGAACCTGGTCGAGATTGGCAAGGCCATGGGCAAGGACCCGCGCGACGCGGCGATGGACCTGGTGATCGCCGACCGCGGCGAAACCTCCGTCATCATCTCGATCATGCGGGAAGACGATGTGCGGCTGGCGTTGGCGAGCCCGATGATCTCGATCGGCACCGATTCGGGTGCGCGGGCCGAGGATGGGCCGTTCTCGGAATCGAAGTCGCATCCGCGGGCCTGGGGGTCGTTCCCGCGCGTGCTCGGC
>ORJL011138956.1_pt1 | contig 19656 bp, 18 predicted proteins | sample 1779941 | NCBI WGS metagenome assembly ORJL01 (sample SAMEA104232317, study PRJEB22302) | groundwater metagenome | biome: forest; feature: aquifer; material: groundwater | place: USA | collected 2011-08-07 | depth 5.8 m | reverse complement strand
TATAACATCGTCGTTAATGCCGAATTCTCGATGGTCGATTCCCATAAACAAGGTAATTTGACCGTCACGTCAATGTCCGACGGTTGCATTGTCAGGATCGCTTTCGCTGACGACGGCGCCGGAATTTCTGAAGAAAATTTAGGTCGGATCTTCACCCCCTTCTTTACGACAAAGAAGATAGGGCAGGGAACAGGACTTGGCTTGAGCATATGCCTGGGGATCGTTGCTGACCACGGTGGACGCTTATGGGCAGAGAGCGACGCGGGCAAGGGTGCGACGTTTTTCATCGAATTGCCCGTCAGCAACGGCCAACGATAAGCCCTTCTTCGGTTTGAAATTCCGGCGTGGAACGGTTTAGTTGTTGTCCTTTTGGCTTTTACCCAGCATTTCTTAGGTAGACTTGTACCTGATCGCGGCCGTGAGCGAGAGCAAACCCTGCATAATTTCCAGAGGTGAAGGAGGATTACCGGGTATCTTCAGGTCGACGGTAAACAACCGATCGGCACCGCCGTTCACGGCGTACGTCCCCCGGAAAATACCGCCGTTGCAGGCGTCGTCGCCTACGGCGACGACGAACTTGGGGCCGGGCATGGCGTCGTAAGTCTTCCTGGCGGCAATCTCCATGTTGTGGGTGATGGCTCCGATAAGGAAAAGTATGCCGGTGTAAGGCATCCGCTTTAGCAACCCGCCCATTTCCTCGATGTTCCGGGTACCCGTAGCACTCACCACCGACCCGGCGGTGAGGAACAGCAGGCTCTTGAAGAGCGCGTGATTGAATGTATGAAACAAGGCTCCCAGCAAACCCAGATCGGCCAGGGTCTGCTGTCCGTAGCTGCGGAAGATGATATTCAAGCCGATGCCTAGGAGTACGATACCGACGTTCTCGATACTGCTATAGGCAAGCAGCTTTTTGAGATCGTGTTCTTTCAAGGCATAGATGATGCCCATAAGGGCGGAGAATATCCCGAAGACAAGAATAGCGACGCCCCACGATAGTGTGGGGTCTAGTACCTGTACGATATATCTGACTATGCCGTACACTGCTACTTTTAGCATGACGCCGGACATTAGTGCCGAGATGTTCGATGGGCTGGCTGAATGAGCGTAAGGCAGCCATTTGTGGAAAGGCATAACGCCGGCCTTTATGGAAAAGCCGGTAAAAAGGGCGGCAAAGATGATGGTTTTCATAACCGGCGAAACATTTGCCGCCAGTTCCATGTCGAAAGAACCGTTGACCCTGTATAACATCAAAAAGCCGAATAACAGAAAAGCGGTGCTCATCTGGGTCATGACGAAATAGAAGAGGCCTGCCTTTTGCGATTCCTTCTTCTCGAAGTCGAACATAACGAGAAAGAAGGAAGCCACCGACATAATCTCCCAGAAGAAAAGGAAGGAGAAGGAATTGTCCGAGGCGACGAGCAACAGCATGGAAAGAATGAAGATGCTCATGACGGCCACCATCAGGCTTTTTCTGCGTCCGGGAACTTCGGTATGCCCGATGTAGCGCATGGAATACAGGGTAGCGGCTGTCGACACGAGCGATATAAGCGCCATGAAGAAAGCGGACAGCCGGTCGATGTCTAATGAAAGGCGTAAACCGGGGACTCCCTGCCATATCAGCACTTGAAAGGACGGCTGATGAAGGGCGATCTGCAGAGAGAATACCACGAAAGCAGCCGAACCAAGCAACTCGAGCCAGAGCGCGGCTTGTCTTGTGGCCTCTTTTTCTCTAAGAACCGGCAGCAGCGTTATCAGGGCGGCTGCCAGGTAAACAGCGGTGCTGATCAGGAACAGGAATGTCAACATAACAGGAATTCATTTTCCTGTCCTCGGTTTTCGCAAATATCCGGTTGCGGGGCTCTATGTTTCTCGTCAAAGGAATCCGAAAACCTATCGTGGGCGCGATTGCAGTAGGGAAGCAATTAAGAGTTAACGAGGAATCAGGGCTTAACCAATACTCCATAACTAATTTTAAGTGGGATTAAAGCACTTTGACCGGTATCTGTCAAATATTATTCTCTGCTATTATTATGAATATCAGAAAGCATTCTGGAAGAGTTCAGGTGGTAGCAATGAGCCAACCGCGGAAGAGCATGTACTCAAAGTGGGAGTCTGAATTAGCTTGGCCGGTGGTGATGGCATCGACGATGCTTCTGATGCTCGGTCTGGCCGCATATTTTAGCCGGCAGCCCTGGTTGTTTCCCAGTCTTGGCCCTACGGCCTACCTGATTGCCCGCTACCCCGATTTGCCTGTTTCCCGGGCCTATAACAGCATAGCTGGACATCTGGTTGGAATGGCCGGCGGTTTTGCGGGCGTCGCCATTTTTAATGCCTGGCAAATGCCGGTTGTCCCGCTGCACGAGGTAACCATCGAGCGCGTCCTGGCCGTAACCGTGGCGATCGGCTTTACCGTTTTGGTTAATGGATTGTTGCGTTCCGGACATCCCCCGGCGGCAGCGACAACGATACTGGTGGCTTCGGGCACTTTCAGTACTGTCCGTGGCGCGGTTGCCATCGCCGCCGGTCTCGTTACCGTGGTTATTATCGGAAAAGCCCTGCAATACCTTCGCACGAAGTTAACGAAAATAAAGTGAAGCGGACACATGGCACGGAAAATTGTACGGACTGTATGCGGGTATTGCTCGACCGGCTGTAACTTCTCCATAGAGACCGGCGACGATAAGCCGCCCGTCGTCATCGCCGACGCGTCGTATCCGGTAAACCTGGGCAAAGCATGCCCGAAGGGTTTTCAGTTATTGGGCCATCTGGGTTCTTCGGAAAGGGCGACGGCCCCGCTTCTTCGCGACTCTCAGGGCAACCTGCAACCGGTAAGCTGGGATACGGCTCTCACGGCGTTCACCGGGCGGTTCAAGAAAATTCAGGAAAGATACGGCAACGATGCGGTAGCTTTTTTGGGTACCGGGCAAATTGTCAGCGAAGAGCATGCCTTACTGGGGGCGCTGGCAAAATTTGGCATGAATCTGCTACACGGAGACGGCAACACCCGCCAGTGCATGGCTACGGCTGCGGTAGCATACAAGCAGGCATTCGGTTTCGATTCCCCACCTTTTACTTACAAGGATTTTGAAGAGTCCGATGTCATGATCTTCGTCGGTTCAAACCCGGTAATCGCTCACCCGGTGATGTGGAACCGCGTCAAGATGAACCAACGGCAGCCCAAAATACTGGTGATAGATCCAAGAAGAACCGATACTGCCAACGGACCGGGCATCGTTCATTACCCGGTTAAGCCGAAGTCGGACCTCTTCCTGCTGTATGGTTTGGCTAACCTTCTTATCTTCAGGGGCTGGATAAACCAGGATTTTATCGAAGCCCACACCTCGGGTTTTGAAGAATTCAGGTTGCACGTCCAGGGCTTCACTCCGGAAATTGTCACCGATAAAACCGGGCTCAGCCGGGAGCAAGTCGAGGAGCTTGCCGCGACAATCCATAACCGAGACCGCGTCTCCTGGTGGTGGATGGTGGGTATTAACCAGGGGCATCAGGCCGTGCGGACGGCCCAGGCAATAATAAATCTCGCCATTCTCACCGGTAAAATCGGCCGGCCCGGTACGGGGGCCAACTCGATTACGGGCCAGTGCAACGCCATGGGTTCCCGCCTTTTCAGCAATACGAGCAGCTTGTTTTGCGGCAGAGACTTTGCTAACGCGGAACACCGCCGTGAAGTGTCGCAAATCCTGAATATCGAAGAGGGCCGGATTCCCCAGGTCAACAGCCTTTCTTACGAGAAAATTCTGGATGCCGTGGACGCCGGGAAGATCAAAGGGCTCTGGATAGTCTGCACAAATCCCGGACATTCATGGATAGACCGGAACCGTTTGATAAACACCTTGAAGAAAGCGGAATTCGTCGTCGTGCAGGACATGTTTTCTTCCACGGCGACCGCAAAATACGCCCATTTGGTACTCCCTGCCGCCGGTTGCGGGGAAAAAACCGGCACTTTTATAAATTCGGAAAGGCGCATCGGACTGGTGCAAAAAGTGTTGGAGCCTCCGGGTGAAGCACTGCCGGATTTTGAAATATTCCGGCGCGTCGCCCGGCACTGGGGCTGCGACGACTTATTCAAAGAGTGGACATCACCAGAGGCGGTTTTTCAGATTCTCAAGAGGCTTTCCCGGGGTACCCCGTGTGATTTCTCCGGTATCACCGGTTACGCGATGCTGGATGAATCGGGCGGGATTCAATGGCCTTTTCCCGAAGGCAATAATACCCCCGAAAGGGAGAGGCGGCTTTTTGAAAAAGGGGTATTCTTTAATAAAGACGTAAAGGCAAAGTTCCTCTTCGAGCAACCGGTCGAACCGCCGGAAACGCCGGATGCGGCCTACCCGTATGTTCTATTAACCGGAAGGGGATTGGTGACGCAATGGCACACGCTGACCAGGTCGGACAGGGCTCCGATTCTCAAGCGGATGTCTCCGGCTCCGGACTACGTCGAAATCAGTCCTGACGACGCCGGGAAATTGGGCATAAACATGAACGACCGGTTGATAGTTTCTTCAAAAAGGGGAGAAGCCAGAGCCAGGGCAAAAATCACCGCAAGCATTTCGCCGGGGCAGGTGTTCATGCCGATGCATTTTGAAGAGACGAACAACCTGACCTTTTCCTCGTTCGACACTTATTCGCGGCAGCCGTCATATAAATACGCGGCGATATCAGTCAGGAAGGCAGATTAACTGCCACGTCTCTGCAAGGCTAAAGGCCAGCCCGCCGGCTGCGGAACTTGTTAACGAGTTTAATCGAACCGGCCGCTAAGGCGGTAACAGTGCTTACCAAAGCCGGCCATTCAATTATCTTGAAGATCGGCATTAAGCCGGGATAACCGTTGGGAACGGTTTGGGCTGACGGATCGTAAAGCGTGTAGATATGTTCAAAGTTCGCAAAAAACAGGCTTATCAACAGGATAATTAGCGATTCGATAAAGGTGCTGCCAACTTCGTCCCAGTAATACCTGGCAAAAAACGAGATAATATCGTTAAACGCGCGATTCACTTGTCCAACTCTAACATGAAGGAAAACAGCGGGTCAAATCGGTACGGTGAAAAGGGGGTGTTTATCGCGGAATCCTATCCCTTGAAGATCTTTACCCGTCGCCCGGGTTCGTGTCCGGCGCTTTGCGAAGGCAGTCCGCTTCTTTCGGCGATCAAATGCTGGAGCCGTCTGATATAGGCTCCCTGCGGGCTTAACTCCACCGCTTCCTGCTCGCCGTTTCTTACCTGGTCGACGGCATCGCGGGCCTCGCTGAGAGCATCCCGCAATAGGTCCGCTTTGTCCGGCGCTGTCAACCTCTCGCTCCCGGGGTAAAGCGTGTTCAGCAATTGTGCGACTTGTGCCGGCGAGTTCGCCCTAAGGACGTAAACAGGAAGATTGGCGGCTTCGGCATCTCTTACTTTCTGTGGCTTGCGGCGGAAGTGACTCTTCGAGGTAACGAATAGTGTAGCATTTTTGAGGCTATCGGTAATCTCCGTATCGAGCTGCATCTGGGTGATCGCCTGCTCGAACCGTCCCCGGTTGACACCGAATAGGAACAACCGGTGCTTGGACGCTCCTTTCGCGGGAACTGCCGCGCCCACGACTTTTCTGGCCGGCGCCTCGGGTTCTGCTACGGCCTTTTCTTTATGGACTTCGCCGTTCTCGTCCAGCCAGCGTATTTCCGTATCGGGCAGTTGTCCGCGCAGAACGCCGTCGACAGCTTGTCCGACATCGGCATGAATGGCGACGCGCGTCCGGTCTTGTATCTCCACCACCGCTTCGAAGGTAGGGGGTGACTTACGTTCCAGTATCGATTTTTGCGTGCCCCGGCGTTTGGCTTCCTCGTCGCTCAAAGTTACGCTTTGAATACCGCCGATGAGGTCGGACAGCGTGGGGTTCTGGATCAGATTTTCCAGGGTGTTGCCGTGCGCTGTGCCAACGAGCTGGACCCCGCGCTCGGCAATAGTCCTGGCTGCCAGCGCTTCAGCCTCCGTACCGATCTCATCGATGACGATCACTTCCGGCATGTGATTTTCCACGGCTTCGATCATGACGGCATGCTGCATCACGGGTGACTTCACCTGCATACGGCGGGCATGTCCTATGCCGGGGGGAGGGATGGCGCCGTCGCCGGCGATCTCGTTGGAGGTATCGACGATTACCACCCGTTTTTTGAAGTTATCGGCAAGTACGCGGGCTACCTCGCGGAGCATAGTGGTCTTGCCGATACCGGGCGGACCCAGCAGTAAAACGCTTTTTCCGGTTTCGATCAGGTCTTCGATTACTTTCATCGTGCCGAAAACGGCACGGCCGACGCGGCAGGTGAGACCCACAACGCGTCCCTGGCGGTTGCGGATGGCGGAAATGCGGTGCAGCGTGCGTTCGATGCCGGCCCTGTTGTCTTCCCCGAAGCTGCCGACATTTCCCACGACGTGGTCGATGTCTTTCTGGCTGACTTCCTTCGAGTCGAGAATTATCTCGCGGTCAGGGAAACGGGCCTCGGGAGCTCGTCCCATGTCCATGACTATCTCCAGAAGCTGACTAATGTCCGCTTGTTTGTAAAGTGTGTCGCGGATATGCTCGGGAAAGATATCCAGCAACGCATCCAGGTCGTCGGTAATTACCTGACGCATGAATACCTCCTGATGGTTTGGTCCCGCTATATTCAACCATTCCGGTGCGTATCAGAGTACGGGTTAAAACGCAGCCGGAATCCAGTGTTCTCCAACGGATACCGGATCGCATTGGTATGGTAACTATTTCACCTTATTATATCAAGAAAATACTGGTGGAACCGCAGGTCGTCGGTCAACTCGGGGTGGAATGCCGCGGCGAGAAACTGCCCTTGCCGGGCGGCAACGATCGTTCCGTCGTCCAATCGGGCGAGTACTTCGCCGCTGTTCACCTTTTCGATGAGCGGTGCCCGGATAAAGACACCGGGAAACGGCTTCTTCCCGAGTGCCGGAATTGCCAGGTCGATTTCGAAGCTTTCTGTTTGTCTACCGAAGGCGTTACGTCTGACGCTGATGTCCATAAGCCCCAGCGGTTTAACACCGTTGCTGTCGACAATATCGTTACAGAGAAGGATCATGCCGGCGCAGGTGCCGAGGATCGGCATGCCTTTCCCGGCCATTCTTTTTATCGGGGCGTAGAGGTTGTATTCCTCCATTAACCAGCTGATAGTCGTGCTCTCCCCGCCCGGCATAATCAGGGCGTCTAATCCCTTCAGTTCGGCGGGTGTTCTAACGGGAACGGTTTCAACATTCAGACGGCGCAAATGATGGATATGTTCGGTAAAGGCCCCCTGGGCCGCGAGGACGCCGACTCTCACCTTACCACCCCCGGCGGGCCAGTAACTCGTCCGCGGGGATTTGCTTGATGTCCAGGCCGTGCATCGCTTCACCCAGGTTTCGCGAGACCTCGGCAACGATCTTCGGGTCGTTGTAGTGGGTAGTGGCGCGAACAATAGCTTTAGCCATGACGGCGGGATTACTCGACTTGAAAATGCCGGAACCGACGAATACGCCTTCAGCGCCGAGCTGCATCATCAGGGAAGCGTCGGCAGGAGTCGCAATGCCGCCGGCAGCGAAATTGACGACCGGTAGTTTCCCTGTCTTGTGAGCTTCTTTAACGATATCGAGCGGTGCCCTCATTTCTTTGGCCGCTGCTTTCAATTCTTCCTGATTCATTCTGACCAGAGTTTTTATTCCCTCCGTAACAGCACGCATATGCCGCACGGCTTCAACAATATTGCCCGTCCCGGCCTCGCCTTTTGTCCTTATCATGGCGGCCCCTTCACTGATACGGCGCAGGGCTTCGCCAAGGTCGCGGCATCCACAAACGAACGGGACTTTGAAATCGTGCTTCACGATATGATAGCTTTCATCAGCAGGAGTCAGTACTTCCGACTCGTCGATATAATCGACGCCGAGTGCCTGCAGCACCTGGGCTTCGGCGAAATGACCGATACGGCACTTAGCCATCACCGGAATTGAAACGGTTTTCATGATCGCCTCGATAACGGTCGGGTCGGACATGCGGGCTACTCCGCCCGCCGCCCGGATATCGGCAGGGACTCTTTCCAGAGCCATGACGGCACAGGCTCCGGCGTCTTCCGCAATCTTCGCATGCTCCGGGGTAACGACGTCCATAATAACCCCGCCTTTAAGCATCTGGGCAAGGCCGGTCTTAACTTTCCAGGTTCCAGTTTCCATCTATGCCTCACGTAGAAAATGTATCTTTTCTATGCATTTTACAATTGTTTCACTCGTTTATCAACTTAAGCAGCCCCGATTACATCGGGGTATGCTATAATCTGGTCAAGCACGCATTAAAAAGGCCGTATGATGTTTAAGCGCCATTCCTTTTTGGTTTTGCTGGCTGTCATATTCCTGGCGCTCTCGGTCATACTTTATTTTGTCCACTACCTGATCTTTCAAGACACGCACCATATTTTCATTTTCGGGCTCGGCGACCTTGCCTTTTTGCCCCTGGAAGTATTCCTCGTCGTGCTGGTAATCGAGCGGATTCTTGCCAAAAATGAAAAACAGGAAAAACTGCAAAAGCTGAACATGGTAGTTGGTGCCTTTTTTAGCCAGGTCGGTAACCATGTACTCGGGGAACTTATCGGCAGTTTCGATAACTGCAGTGAGATTTCCCGGACATTGAATATCTCAGGGAAGTGGACCAGGGAGGATTTTCGCAAGGCCTCCGATGCCATCGGCAGCCTCAAGATAAAGCCCAACGCACGGAAGGTCGATCTGTCCGGCCTGAAAACTTTCCTGGGAGGGAAAAGAGAATTCCTTTTGGAATTACTGGCGAATCCCGGGTTGCTCGAGAACGACAAATTTACCGATGCACTGTGGGCGGTCACTCACGTCGACGAGGAATTGGAGGCCAGACCATCTTTAGCCAGCCTGCCGGAAACGGACATGGAACACCTTAGCGGCGATATCGCCAGGGCTTACGGGCACGTCGCCGGCGAATGGCTGGAATACGTCGAGCATCTCAAAGGTAAATACCCCTACCTCTTCTCGCTGGTCGTCCGCACCCACCCTTTCCAGGAAAAACCGTCAGCAATTGTGCGTTGAATCCCGATCTTTTCGATGGTATTTCAGCTTTTCCGCTTGCCTATTGAACGCGATCTCTAGTTTTGGCCCACCCAAAACAATTCACCAGAAACCTGGTCGATTTTTACCGTGTGAACCCCGGCTGTACTTAGCCAGGTTGTAAAGGTCACGCCCCAACAAGCACGGTAGCTATAAGCCCCGAGTTTGCATTTTGACACTCTATTACAATGTTAAAACTCGGCCACGGAAAAGTCCATTTTGCGTGAGGCAAGCCCGCGTTTATAGAAGCGGTCTTTTGACCGCCATGCCGGGGCGGCGGGGATAATTTGCCGGGGTTGGCGATACCTTATCGATAACGACCAGGACCCGCTCGTCGGTGAATTCATCCAAATCGATTTTCTTAATTTCGCATAAAGCTCCGCCCATCAGCGTGATGGCTTTTGCCGCCCGGTCGATTTCGCTTGAAATATCCCCTTTCTTCTGGGCGATAAAACGACCGCCGACCGAGCAGAAAGGCAAACACAACTCGACCAGCGACGGCAACGGGGCCACAGCCCGGGACAATACGACATCGAATTTCTCCCGGTACCGTTCCTCGTGTGCCGCTTCCTCGGCACGCCCGGTAACGATTTCGACGCCGCGAAGCCCCAGCTTCTCTTGCAGATGTTGCAAAAATGCCGCCTTTTTGTTGGTGGAATCGAGCAGTGTCAACGAGATTCCGGGCAGGAGAATTTTTAAAGGCACTCCGGGGAAACCAGCCCCGGTGCCGACGTCGATTACGCGGATACGTTGAGCTGTATCCGTTGCCTTAAACGCCAGCACCGCGGAAAGGGAATCGCAAAAGTGCTTGATCTGAGCCTCTTCAAAACCGGTTATCGCGGTCAGATTGAAGCGGCGGTTCCAATCGATAAGTTCTGCATAATACGCGGAGAATTGTTCAAGCTGTTCTGAATTGAGGTTAATGCCCAGCTTCTTTGTACAGGCGAAAAGTTTTTCCACGGTAACAGTATAGCAGGAAGGTTTTTAGCCTGATTTGGTTTGCGCCCGCCTGCGTTCCGTGTTAGTATTGTGAAAACGACAATTTCCGCTAGGGGTGCTTGGCGCTGAGAGTCCTTCGGCTGAAGGGCAACCCTGGAAACCTGAACTCGGTAATTCGAGCGTAGGGAAGCGGCTGTGACCGAGGGCCAGTTCAGACTTCCCCCGGTCATTTTTTTTGGAGTTGGTAATGACTCAATTGGAATTAGCCTCAAAAGGTATTGTTTCTCCCCAGATGCAATCTGTCGCTGAAAGCGAGGGGCTGGAAGTCGATATCGTACGGCAGGGCGTCGCCGGCGGCACGATAGTTATCCCGGCAAATGTTCTTCATAAATATCTGGTACCCTGCGGCATCGGTAAGGGATTGAAGACCAAGGTAAACGCCAATATCGGTACCTCTTCCGACTACGGCAGCATTGCAACCGAATTGGAAAAACTGCGTGTTGCGGCCGACTGCGGTGCGGATACCGTCATGGACTTGAGCACGGGCGGTGAAATTTCCGCGGTACGCCGGGCAGTGATCGGTGCTACTGGACTTCCTGTCGGTACCGTTCCTATTTATCAGGCGGCTCTCGAAGCGATCGATAAACGCGGCGCCATTGTCAAGATGACCGCCGCCGACCTGTTTGCTGCGATCGAACAGCAAGCGCGCGACGGGGTCGACTTCATGACCGTGCACTGCGGAGTAACGCGGTCGGCTATCGAACGGTTGAAGCAGCAAGGCCGGGTTACCGATATCGTTTCCCGTGGCGGGGCTTTTCTCACGGGCTGGGTACTCTGCAACGAGCAGGAAAACCCGCTCTATGAACAGTATGACCGCTTACTGGAGATCGCCCGGGAATATGACGTCACTTTGAGCCTGGGCGATGGTTTTCGTCCCGGCAGTATTGCCGACGCTACGGACCGTGCCCAGATACAGGAACTCCTGGTTCTCGGGGAACTGGTAGACAAAGCCCGGAAAGCGGGGGTGCAGGTGATGGTGGAAGGACCGGGGCACGTGCCGTTGAATCAGATCGAAGCTAATATAAAGTTGGAAAAATCCGTTTGCCAGGGTGCTCCTTTTTATGTACTTGGGCCGCTGGTTACCGACGTCGGTGCCGGTTACGACCATATAACCGGGGCGATCGGCGGGGCGATTGCGGCTGCGGCCGGGGCTGATTTTCTCTGTTACGTCACGCCTGCCGAACATCTCGGCCTGCCCGATACCGAAGACGTGCGGCAAGGAGTGATGGCTTCGCGGATTGCCGGACACGCCGCCGATATTGTCAAAGGGGTGAAAGGTGCGGCTGACTGGGACCGGAATATGTCGGAAGCCCGCAAGCGTTTGGATTGGCCGGAACAGGCTAGACTCTCCATCGACCCGGAGCGGGCACGCCGCGTCCATGCCAAACATGCCGCATCGGGTTCGGCCTGCAGTATGTGCGGACAGTTCTGTGCCATGGATTTCGTGGAAAAGTATCTTGGGGTTACTGCCCCGAAATGCTAGGAATAGCACAAATCCTAATTTCTAAACTCTAAACAAGCTCTAATTTCAAAATTGCAAAAAGGACGTAAAATCTTTCTGGATTCCGATTTTCGCCGGAATGGTTTTGAATTTGAGTTTTATGAATTATTTCGGATTTTGCCCCGCAGGGCATCCCGTATGTTAATCGGGACGAATTTAGTGCTTCGGATTTCTCCCCGTGAATATGTGGTGTGGCTTACTGCGGTTATATGTTGATTTTCGTAAAGACACATGATTTTGTATGACATAGCCGTCATCGGTGCCGGACCGGTAGGGAGCCGGGTGGCATTCCAATTGGCCGGTCTCGGTTACCATGTGGTAGTGGTAGACAAAAAGGCTGATATCGGCGGCCCGGTCTGCTACACCGGTAGTATCGGCCGGGAGTGTGCCGATCTTCTTTCCCTCGACAATAATGTCGTCTTTCGCCAGGCTAACGCCGCCAGGTTGTTTTCTCCCTCGGGTAAGGAAGTGCGCGTATGGCGGCCGGAGCCGCAGGCCACTATCCTCGATCGCCCTGCCTTTAATGCCGCAATGGCGGCACGGGCGCAAAAGCAGGGTGCCGAATACCGGTTGAATACCCCGGTTTCAAATATCGCCGTTGCAGAAGGCGGGGCATCCCTCAAACTGGTGAGCGGGGACAAGATCGAAGCCAGGACGGTCGCTGTCACTGCCGGTTTTGCCGCGAAGCTGACCGGAATGCCGGATTCGGTCCAAGGACGTGATTTCATTATGGGTGCGCAGGCTGAGGTGGAAACGGTCGGCGTCGATGAGGTCGAGGTTTATTTCGGCGACGACGTTGCCCCTGGATTTTTTGCGTGGCTGTCACCAACGTCACCGAACAAGGCACTAGTCGGGCTGCTGTCGCGGCGAAGGCCGGGATATTACTTAAAGAAGCTGCTCGCCCGTTTGCGGTCGGAGGGAAGGATCGTCTCCTCGGATGTTGAGATGACCCATGGCGGGATACCGTTGCAGCCGCCGGCAAGGACCTTCGATGAGCGGATGGTGGTCGTCGGCACGGCCGCCGGCCATGTCAAGCCGACCACCGGAGGCGGTATCTATTATGGTCTTCTCTGTGCCGATATCGCGGCGAAGCATCTATCCCGGGGGCTAGAAAGCGGCGACCTTTCGGCGGCCAGCCTGTCCCGCTATCAGCGGGATTGGCAGAAGCTGTTGGGCAAGGAATTGAGGATTGGCTATTGGGCGAGAAAGATGTACGAACGTTTGAACGACCGCCAGCTCGACTACGTATTTGACATAATAACGTCAACCGGAATCGATAAAGCAATTATGGAGGCTGAAGACCTTTCCTTCGACTGGCACAGCAAGGTGGTGATGAGGCTGTTGGGGGACAAGGCATTAGCCAGGGCTCTAATGGTCGTAAAAATTCCTTTTCTGCGCGAAAAGCGAATGTAGTGTATAATAACGAGGCGGAGTAGGTGGTGAATGAATAACGAACTGAAAAATCCTAGTTTGACTGAAGCCGCGGAGAATTTTCTGCTTACCTTGACAGGGAGAGAAAGAACCGCGAGCCGGCAAGAGATTCACAAATTCGTGAGTTGGTTTGGTGCTCATCATGCTTTGAGCGGTCTGACCGGTACGGAAGTGGGTCACTATGCGGACCGTGTCTCGTTTTCGCATGCCGACCATGCCCAGAAACTGGAGCCGATTCGAGCTTTCCTGGCTTACGCCAAGAAGCAGGGTTGGACCAAAAACAATCTGTCCACGAATCTCAAAGCACGGAAAACCAGCAGTACCCGGACTGTTCCGGTCCACTTTACCAGGGAACCGTCGGATGTAATTCAAATTACCCAGCAAGGCATGGATGATTTGAAAGCGGAGATGGAGGAACTCATCGCCAAGCGGCCGGCGCTTATCGATGAAATTCAGCTCGCTGCTGCGGATAAAGACTTTAAAGAGAATGTACCGCTACACGCCGCCCGGGAAGCTCGCGGCCACCTCGAAGGGCGAATCATGGAACTGGAAGTGACGCTCAAGACGGCGGTGTTGGTAGATGAGCACGCCAGGTCCGCCCGGCGCGTAAATGTGGGCAACACCATTATATTGTGCAACCTCGACACGGGCGAGGAGCGCCGCTATACCCTGGTCAGTCCCCGGGAGGTCGACGCCGCCCGCGGCAAGATCTCCTGCGTTTCTCCCGTTGGGCAGGCGGTCGTTAATCAGGAACAGGGTGACACCGTGGAAGTCGTGGCTCCCGCCGGCCGCATGCGTTTCAAGATAAAGCAAGTCGTGCACTAAGTAATAAGTCAAAAGTAAAAAGTGAAAGCTAAAAAGTTAAAATCTTTGCCCTCAAATCGTTGCTCTTTAATCTTTTTTCTTAAATCTTATATTTGTATCTTTTCTCTTTTCTTTCCCTCCCAAATGTTATAATTTTGTAATTACCATCAAAAATATTTTATGAGTTTGTTATGACTTGTGATGTATTATGAAGTGTGCTTGAGAACAGCGTGACAAATGATTTCGAGCGAGTCGCAAAAGACTTGCAGTTTTGTATTCAAATGGAAATCGACGGAAAGGAATTTTATTTAAAGGTCGGCGGCCAGTGCCGCAATGAAGTCGGCAAGAGATTACTGACGGCACTTGCTGCCGCCGAGGATGTCCACCGGCAAAAGTTCGAATCGATCTTCGAGGCTGCCCGGCTTAAGCATTCCTGGCCGAAAATAACTTTGCCGTCGCCAAAAACCATCAGAACGATTTTCGCGGAGGCCCTTGCCCAGGTAAAACCTGGGGCGGAGAGTCCTGCTACCGAGATGGCCGCGGTCGACAAAGCTATCGGTATGGAAATCGCATCTTACGATTACTATAAGGGCCAGAGCAAAAGTGCCGCGAGCGGCCTCGAAAAGGAATTTTACGAGGCAGTCGCCGCCGAGGAACATATACACCACATGACTCTGCTCGACTATAAGGAATATATCGTCGACCCCGCGGGGTGGTTTGTAAAGACGGAGCATCCATCTTTCGACTAGCTTTAGCCGCGGAGAATATTGCTTGCTATCGAGTGACAAGATGAACTTGAGAGCCTTGTGGGACTTGACCTACGGTGTCTACGTGATCGGTTCCGTAAAGGAAGGCAAGCTCAACGCCCAGATCGCCAATACTGTTTTCCAGGTGACCTCCGAACCCCCAACCGTTGCGGTCAGCATCAATAAGAAAAACCTGACTTGGGAGTATATTCATGACAGCAAGGTTTTTACCGCCTCCGCCCTGTGCCAGGAAACGCCGCTCCCGTTTATCGGCCGGTTTGGCTTCAAATCGGGAAGGGACGTAAACAAGCTCGATGGAGTCGGGTATAAGATCGGTGAAACAAAAGCCCCGGTAGTTATTGAGAATGCCACTTCATACGTGGAAGTCAGAGTTGATAAAGAAGTCGATGTTGGCACCCACGTACTTTTCATCGGTGAGGTAGTCGCCGCCGACGTTGTCAGCCAGAAGGTATGTATGACCTATGCGTATTATCAGCAGGTCAAGCGGGGAGTAACGCCGGAAGCGGCCCCAACCTACCGTGCGGAAAAAACGGAAAAACCGGCTGCTGCAACCGGCGTCTCAGTCGAACAAACGCCGGTTGCAGCGAAGAAACCGGAAGAAGAGAAGAAAGTAGAAGACAAGAAGGAAACCACGATGGATAAGTATAAATGCTCGGTCTGCGGTTACATCTATGACCCGGCAATGGGCGACCCGGACGGCGGCATAAAGCCGGGGACGCCGTTCGAATCGCTGCCCGACAACTGGACCTGTCCGGTTTGCGGCGCCAGCAAGAGTGAATTCGAGAAGTTGGTGGTTTGATATGAAACCTCGAGAAATAAAACCCGGAATATTTTGGGTAGGAGCGGTCGACTGGGACCGCCGCTTGTTCGATGCCCTTATCCCGTTACCCGACGGTACCAGTTATAACTCCTATCTCATTAAAGGGAGTGGAAAAACGGCGTTGATCGATTCCGTCGACCCCACGATGTCGGCAGTTCTTTTCGATCATTTAGCCGCCCTGAATATCGATAAGATCGATTACATCATCGCCAACCACGCCGAACAGGATCATTCCGGCACTCTGCCTCGACTCCTGGAAAAGTATCCCGGGGCGAAGTTGGGGTGCACGCTGAAATGCAAGGAATTTTTGATCGAACTTCTGGCGATCCCGGAAGACCGGTTTACCACGGTCAACGATAGAGAATCCATTACTCTCGGGGACCGAACGCTCGAATTTATCTATGCCCCCTGGGTACACTGGCCGGAAACTATGCTTACCTATCTGCGGGAAGAAAAGATATTGTTCCCCTGCGATCTTTTCGGCTCTCATCTTGCTACCACTGACTTATATGTCACCGACGAAGGAAAGTCTTTCGAGTCGGCGAAGAGGTATTATGCCGAAATCATGATGCCGTTCCATACCAACATCGAGAAGCACCTGGAAAGGCTGAAGGAATACCAGCTTGATATTATCGCGCCGAGTCACGGCCCTCTTTACGACAAACCGGAGTTTATCCTGAAAGCCTACCGCTCCTGGGTTTTCGACAAACCGAAGAATATCGTCGTTCTCCCGTATATCTCAATGCATGGTACCACCCGCCGCATGGTGGACTACCTGGTTGGTGCCCTGGTCGCCAACGGTGTTACCGTAAAACAGTTCGACCTTACCAGTGTCGACCTCGGCAAGCTGGCCATGGCGCTGGTAGATGCCGGAACGATCGTTCTCGGCGTTCCCACCATACTTGCCGGGCCGCATCCGGCTGTTGCCTACGCGGCTTTTCTAACCAACGCCTTGCGGCCGAAAGCGAAATTCGCCTCTATCATCGGTTCCTACGGATGGGGAGGCAGAACGGTGGAACAGCTCACGTCGGCGTTGTCCAGCCTCAAAGTGGAATTGCTCGCGCCGGTCATCTGCAAAGGATTACCGCGCGAAGCTGATCTCAAGGCTCTGGATAATTTGGCCGCGGCGATCGCGCAGAAGCACAAAGAGAACGGGTTTACTTAATTATTTTGTTTTGCTATGGTTAATTTGTAGAGTGCAAATCAGAGTCGTCTGAAAAAATAAAATCGGAGGTACATTTATGGTCGCAAAAAATACAGCAGCAACCAAGGTATCCAAGAAATTGTTGGACCAACTCAACGTCGCCATCGCCCGGGAAGTCCAGGTTTCCGTGCAATATATGTGGCAGCACGTCCAGTGGAGCGGTGTTAAAGGACATGCCGTCCAGGGCACATTACAGGGCATCGCGGTCGCGGAAATGAAACATGCGGAGGCTATCGCGGAACGGCTATACTACCTCGGCGGCATTCCGACCACCAAGCCGGCTCCCATCTTTGTCGGCACGACGCTGAAAACGATGATTGCCCAGGATATCAAGGATGAAGCGGGCGCCATCACCCTGTATAAGGAAATCATCGAACTGGCCAGGAAAGAGGGCGACGTTACTACCGCCTTTCTGTTCAAAGGTATCCTGCAGCAGGAAGAAGGCCACCACGATACGTTTACTACGCTGATGGAAGAAATCTAGGAACCGGGTAGTGGGATAATCGCTCCCAGCGATCGCGGTGGGAGCGATTTGTTTTTAAAAAGTTGGGAGAGTGAATCGAATGGACGCGATTGTTTACACCACTCCTACCTGACCTTACTGCAACATGGTGAAAGAGTTTCTTTCACAGCGGGGGGTAAAGTACGAGGAGCGTGACGTCTCGGCAAATGCCGTTTATGCCCAGGAACTCAGGAACAGCGGCCAGATGGGCGTTCCGGTCACCCTCATCAATAATCAAATGGTGATCGGGTTCAACCGCGCCGGACTGGAGAGCCTGATTTCACAAAGTCAGGCCGGGGAACGCCCTTCTTTCGGGGCGGCCGTTGCCGACGCCTCCAAGATCGCGGCGAAAATGGGTTCGGGGACAGCATCCGGGGCATTTGTAGGCAAGGTCAGACCGGGTTCAGCGGCGGAAAAAATGGGTTTAGCCTCCGGGGACATCATCATCGAGTTCAATACGAAAAACATCGCCAACGCCGTGGACCTGGAAAATGTCCTGTCCGGTCTGGGCAGAGGCAGCCTCGTTTCGCTCGTCTTCCTCAGAGACAACAAAAAAGTTGCGGCGGAAGGGGTTTATTAACTCATCTTAAAGCTAAAAGCTAAGAGCCGCCCCCGTACTGTGCTTCTATATCTCTCCCCCTCACAAATCTTTAATCTTTAATCCCGTCCTTTGGTTCTGGGTTATTTTTGATATTCGGTCATTCGGGATTTCTGATTTCGGATTTGTTTTAGGTGGGTGTCTTTCCTAACCGGCATTCATCATGTATAATGCCTTATTCGTGTTTTTGGGAATGCTGCCGGCGTAGCAAATAAATTCAAAGGGGAGCAAAACAATGACACCTCAGATGATCACCACTCCTCCCAGACTTCCGGTCAGACGTACTGCTCATCCTGTGCTGGAACCGCCTAAGCCTCCACTCCTCCCGGGAATGAAACCGGTTAAGCCGGGGACGGTTGGCGCTCCACGGCCGCCGTCAGCAGGCCTGTCGAAGCCTGCCGAAACCCGCGAGCAGGAAATTGCCCGCCGGCAGAAAGCCCTCGCCGGAAGCGGCGTCGCCGATCCCAAATCGACCATCGAACTGGTGACGACGGGGGCGAAGAACACGGCGAAGGCCTTCCCCATCCTCATCAAGAAGTACTGGTGGTTAGCCCTCATCATCGGGGGACTTTGGCTCTTTTTAATGACCTTCGACGCCGGGACATGGGGAAATCAGCACCCCGGCATGCGAGGCTTCTTCAATGCCATCAAGCCTGTCGCCGATTTCCTGGTCTTCCTCACCGCGGCTTACAACAACTGGATTGCGAAATCGGTCCTGGTACTGGTCGTCCTCAAGGTTGGCGTACCACTTTTCCGCCGCATCAAGGCCGAAGGCTTCGGCAAGGTGATGGAAAGCTTCCAGTCGGTCGGGCCGGGGCTGAAGAAGAATTGGGCGGAAACCGGCCCCTTAGCGGTATCCCTTTTTGTAGTCGCCCTCGGTGTCGGCCTGGCGTTGTCCAATTTCCTTTCCGGCAACAACAGCTATACGCGGTATCTTGCTTCCCTGGCACTCGCGCTTTCCATGGTAAAAACGCTGAGCGAAGGTAACAAGGCCATGACGTTTACCGCTTCGCGTGTTGTTTCTAAAGACGTTTTTAAGCTTTTCGGGCAACATAGCCCGGTCCGGAACCACCACATATATCTTGGTGCCGGCGGCGTCATGACCGGCCTCGCCGGTGCCGCGATCCCGGCCCTTCTGTTCTTCTTTGGCGTCGCCGGTGTCAGAATGAGCCCGCTTTATGAAAATATCTGCTACGTCATGGGCGGTGCCGTAGTCGTTATCGGTGCCGGAGTCTATTTCGCCAAAGCCTATCAGTCAAAAAAGGTAGCCGCCGAAATCGTATCGGATGGGGGTGAAAAGAAATGAGTGTCACTGACCCCGGAAGCGCCGCCGCCGGCATCGGTTTGGCCCTGGCCGGTATTTTCGGCCTGTTTAATTGTGAATGTGCCGGGCCCGGAACTGAGCCTTCGCCGGAAGATAAAATCAAAGACGCCGAGATAGACGGCGCCCTGGAAGCCAGCGAAGAAGCTGCCAGGCAGAGAGCGGAAGAAATGGCCGCCGATGCCGCCGCCCGGGACAAACTGGTCGCGGACCTCCTCACCGGCAAAGAAAAAGAACTTGCCGGCCAGGCGAGCAGCATTAAAGACGAAATGGATGCCTTCAACCAGCAGTGGAAGGACGCCCAGCCAGGGCTCGATCCGAACGACCCGGGGTACGACAAGCTCAAACAGCAGTACGACGATTACCAGAATTATCTTAAGGACAAGCTTAACGACGTCAATTCGCAAATGTCCGAAATCGAGGCAGCCCGCCTTCAGGAGGCGGCTGCCCAGGCATCGAAGAGCGACTGGATTAGACAACAGCAGCAGGACCTTATCCAGGTCAAGGAACAGCAGTCCTACCTCGAAGCCGTGGCCAAAGGTTACGGCTCGAAGGACGGCTACGACATCGACGAGGTCAAAGCCCGTCTCAAGCAGCTCAACGAGCGGGAG
>ORJL011419637.1_pt1 | contig 19659 bp, 11 predicted proteins | sample 1779941 | NCBI WGS metagenome assembly ORJL01 (sample SAMEA104232317, study PRJEB22302) | groundwater metagenome | biome: forest; feature: aquifer; material: groundwater | place: USA | collected 2011-08-07 | depth 5.8 m | reverse complement strand
GCCCGCCCGGCCCGCGGCCCCCCCCGCCCCCCCCGGGCCGGGGTGCGGACGCGGCCCCCGCCGCTACGTCTCCCATACCCCCGGCAGCGGGGACTTGCAGTGGCCGCACGCGCCCTTCTCCAGGTGACTTTCCACGGTCTTGAACCCGAGGCGCTGGAGCACGACCTTGCCGCATTTCGCGCAATAGGTGTGGTTGCCCTCGTGCGGCGACACGTTGAAGATGTACACGTGCTCCAGCCCGGCGTCCAGGCCGATCTTGCGGAAGGTCTCCAGCGTGGTCACGGGCGTGCGCGGCAGGTCCTTGAGCCGGTACTCGGGGACGAACCGGCCGAAGTGGAGCGGCACCTGGGCCCCCAGGTGCTTGCGGATCCACGCCACCATCTCGCGGATGCGCGCCTCGTCGTCGTTGTACGTCGGCACGATCAGCGTGACAATCTCGAGCCAGACCTTCTCCTCGCGGATCACCTCGAGCGCCTTCAGCACCGGTGCGAGCTCCGAGCCCAGCACCTTCTCGTAGAATTTCCGGTCGAATCCCTTGAGCGCGACCGCGAACGCGTCCGCGCTCTGGCACAGCTCGCGCAGCGGGTCGGGGTTGATGTACCCGGCGGTGGCGAACACGTTCTTCATGCCGCGTTGCTTGCCCAGCACCGCGAGATCGCGGGCGTACTCGTAGAAGGCGACCGGCTCCGTGTAGGTGTAGGCCAGCGTCCGCACCTTCTTCTTCGCCGCACCGTCGAGCGCCTGCTCGCACGACACCGACAGGTTCTTCAACTGGTCGGGCTTCGACTGCGACTCGTTCCAGTTCTGGCAGTAGAGACAGCGCAGGTTGCAGCCGCCCACCGCCAGCGACAGCGTCTGCTCGCCGGGAAGGAAGTGCGAGAGCGGCAGCTTCTCCACCGGGTCGAGGGTGAGGATGCACGGGTTGCCGTACGCGTGGGAGAACAGCCGACCGCCATGGTTCTTGCGCGTGCGGCAGAAGCAGGTCTGCCCGGGATCGAGCCGGCAGTTGATCGGGCAGACCTTGCACTGCACACCGCCGGTGGGGAAGCGCTCGTAGTAGCGAGCGTCGACCTCGCGAAATCCTTCGGTGCCCTCGGCCTCGATCTCGCCGGCGAACGCCTCCAGCACCTCGAGGGCGGGGATGGCGGCGGCGAGGCCGCCGAGGAATGCCCGGCGCGTGATCCCGTTCATTTGCGGCTCTCCCGATCGTCCTCGATGGCGCACTTGCCGTCCTCACAATGCTCGGCGGCGTCGATCCGCTCCAGGTCCGCGGGGCGGCCCGGTTTCGCCTCCCGCAACTGCTTCGCCCGCGCCGCGTAGAGCGGGGCGGCGGCGGGGTGCAGCAGGATCGAACGCACCTTCCGGTCGATCACCGCGTCGTCGCCGGCCAGCGACTTCAGTTCCTCTTCGAGCGCCTGCTTGCGGTTGAAGCGCGAGAACTGCTGCGCGACTTCCGCCTTGCCCAGCTCGAAGTCCAGGTCGTCCATGGCCCGCACCTGCTCCAGCAGCTCGGTCAGTTCCCGCATGCGCGACTCGCGCTCCCCGGCCGCGTACGCGCCGCCCGCCGCCTCGATGCGGGCGAAGGCGCGCGCCACCACCTCGTCCCGGTTCCGCTCCCAGTCCGCCGCGGGAATCTCGCGCAGCCGAGTGAGCACCTTCTCGCCCTTGCCGTTGTCGGAGGCCTGGCCGACCCGCACCGGGTCCTTCAGGTTCTTGGGCGGGATCAGGCACGGCTGGTAGCCGAGCAGCACCTCGCGCTGGCACTCGGTGAGGATCGTGCGCACCGCCGCCACCGCCTCCGGTCCCGGCTCGGCGCCGCCGCGGCCCCGCTCCTTGCCGGGAAGCCCCGCCTGCTTGCGCCGCTTGAACGCGCGGCGCAGATCGTCGCGATCCGGGTCCTGGCCGGCGCGCAGGGCCGTCAGCGCCTTCGTCAGCGCGTTGCGATACGACTCCGCGAGCGCCGGGTCGAGCCCGGACTCCGGCGCGGTCCGGGTGCGCTGGTCCGCCGCGAGGCGCGCCTGCTGCGCCAGTCCGTCGAGCTGCTCGGCGGAAAAGTTCATCCCGTTGATCAGGTTCAAGAGGTTGATGTCGTCGCGCAGGGCCCGGACCGCTTCCGTCCCTGCCCGGTCGCGTTCCACCGCGGGCGCCGCGATCGTCTGCCCGATGCGTGCCGCGAGCGCCTCCAGGATCCCGGGGAAAACCAGCAGGCGTCCGACCGGGCCGAGCGAGCCGTGCTCCGCCTTGTGGATCTCTTCGAGTTCCTCCCGGGTTTCCGTCAATTCCGAGGACTCGCGATCCCCGTTCCGGCCGTCGCGCGGCGCGAGGAACGCCGCGAGGTCTTTGGCGCGCAGTCGCTCGAGTTGCCGCCGTTGCGCCTCGTCCAGGGACGCCTGGGCCTCGAGCCTGGTGATCGCGCCGAAGAACTCCTTGGTCAGCGCCTTCCCCCGTTCGTTGGTCTCGTGGGTCATGCGCTCGACCACGGGAGTGAAACCGACGTTGGCGATGTCCTCCTTGCGGAAGACCGTGAAGGCGATCACCTGGTCGGCGCACACGGTGCACAGTCGCTCCCGGTAGCCGGCCTCCAGTTGCGCCGCTGCGCGCGCCAGGTCGTACAGCACGCGCGCCTGGTCGTCGGTCACGCCGAGCCGATGCAGCACGCCCAACGCCGCCACCTGTCGTTCCAGGGCACGGATTTCGTCCTGCGGTTTGGTTTCGTCGGCCGCCGACCACGCGGCGCATGCCGCCATCAGGGCCACTGCGATCGCCAGATGTTTCATGGGCCGGTCCTCGATCGAGCCGAATCGCACACAGGAATACTAACACGGTTAAGCATGCGCGGTTTCGGGGATTGTGGGATCTGCGCAAGATGTCGAGCGGGGAGGGGGGGGAGGGGGTTGAAGTTCCGCCGTCGGTGCAGCCAATCCCGGCGGGACCGCGCGACACCGCCCACCGGTTGCGGTTCGCCCTTCTTCTTGGGCGTCGGCTTCTTCGACAGCTTGGGGAAGCATCGCTCCGCTCCCCGGGGTCGCGAACGGCGCACGGGGACGCGGCATTCGTTCCAGGAATCCGCGCAAACAATCCGGGGAGCCGGGTTGCCCCGGCTCCCCTTCGTCCCTCCGCACGCGGTCGCGCTACCGCGCGATCACCGGCAGATTCGTGAAGTCGAACCGGACTTCCGCCAACGCCGTGTGCAGTTCGAGCATGGCGCCCGGATAGGGCAGGACGGACTCGGCGTAGTACAGCACCGCCGTCGCCGTGCCGCTGATCTGGGTGTTGCCCGGAGCGATCGTGACCATGCTCGTGATCGAGGTCGAGGCCATGATGCGGCCGCCTGATCCCTCGAGGTCGCCCCCGACCATCTCCAGGCCCTCCAGACGGTTCGCGGTCCGGTTGTAGCGGAACCGGAGCGTCACCTGCTGGGGATTGGTGCGGGCCGCGGCCGTGGGAACGATCTCCGCATACACGGCGAACCGGTCGTCGCTCCAGCGGTACCCTGCCGCGGCCGTGACCCGGATCGTACCCTGCCCGCTCAGCGGTCCCGCCTCATGGGTCGCCGAACTGCGCAGGAGCGTCACCGTGGCGCTGCTGGCAGGCGCCGCCGGCGTCGCCACCGTGACCACGTTGCTGAAATCGGAATCCTGACCCGCCGAGGCGCTGCGCGCCCGGACCTTGAACTGATGATTGGTCCCCGCCGCCAACCCGGTGATGGTCACCGAACGCAGGCCCGCCGCCACCGTCCGCACCGAGGTCCAGGATCCGCCGACCACCTGGAACAGCTCGAAATCCCGGGCCGAGAGCGTGCTCGGGAAGTCCCAGGACAGCGTCACCGCCGCCGGGGCCGCCGACCCGCGCAGGTTCGTCGGCGCCGGCAATCGGACCGAGAATACCCCGCTGGTCGCATTGTTGTACCAGGAGCGATACTGGTACTGGTAGTTGGGATAGTTCGGCCAATCATACGACGAACCGACCTGCCCGAATTGGATGGCGCCCGTCTGCGCCCCGGAGGGCACCACCACGCGAATCTCGGTGCGAGAGACATAAGTCGTACCCACGATGATCCCCGTCCGGGTTTCGGGGGACAGGTTGATCCTCGTCCGCGCGTTCGGAAGACCCGACTCGACATAGTGGTTCGGCCCGCCGACGAAGTGCGCGAACGGCCCCGCCCAGTCCAGGTTGGTGCCGCGGATCGTCACCACGGTCCCCGGCAGCCCCGAGGTCGGCGTCATGCTGGAAATCGTCGGCACGGGATTCGGCTGGACTTGAAACGTGTATAGGACCGGCTGCGCCTGCGCCCATCCCTCCGCAACCGAGACCATCATCGCCACCACCGCAATCAGGATTCTCGTCGTTTTCATGTCCGCTCTCCTGGTCCTTGGGTCCACGCTGCCATTTCACGACAGGCTCGGATAAAGCACGCGCCGTTCCCCAACGCCGGAATGTCCCACCAGCGGCATAAGTCATTGAAAGCACTGGGGGTGAGTGCGCGGCTGCGCAGGCACTCCCAGGCGATGTGGCGCGTCGTCCCAACAGGGCCCTCCCCTGAATGTAGGCGAAGCCCGACAGCCGGCGCGGCCCGGAATTCGGTCGGAGGCCATTACTCTCCATTCTCGATAGGGTTGCATTTCGCGCAGCGCGGGCCTGGCCCCCGGCATTGCCCTTGCACTACACCCTCTCGATCTCACGGAACTCGATGAAGGATCTGGGCGAATGCAGTCGAGTCGCAGGACCTCTTCGGTTTCCCGCTGTCCCGCCAAGACCCTTGCCCTGACGGCCGTCGGCTTTGCCTTCGCCGCAGCCACATGGATAGTCGCCCGCGGCCTCCCGTCTGCCTATGCAGCCAATGCCCCTGAATGAATGCCGACTTCGGATCGCCAGGCGCCAACACGATCGTGGAGGCGCCGCACCCTCACGAACCCGCGGATCCGTCGGCGCAGGGCCCGGCCGGGAGGGCCGGCGAACCGTCGAGCACCGCCCGGACCTTGGCGGCCAGGTCGTCGAGCAGGAACGGCTTTTGAAGGAAGGCATCCATGCGGGACAACTCGGCGACGTTCAGCAGCTTGCTTCCCGTGTGACCCGAGATGAACACGACCTTCACGCCCGGACGCTCCTGCCGCAGCCGGCGGGCCAACTCGTCCCCACCCATTTCCGGCATCACGATGTCGGTGACCAGCAGGTGGATTTCGCCGCCATGCGCGTGCGCGGCGGCGAGCGCCTCGACGCCGTTCCGACCCAGGAGCACCCGATAGCCCTTCAGGACCATGTGGCTGCGTAGCAGTTCGCGCACGCCATCGTCGTCCTCGGCCAACAGCAGCGTTTCCGTGCCGCCCGCGGACGCGAGCGAAACGCGCTCCGCCGGCCGCGTCGGTTCCGGTGCATCGGCCCGCGGCAGGTAGATCTCGAAGGTGCTTCCCTGCCCCGGCTCGCTGTACACCCAGATGTCCCCCTGGTTCTGCATCACGATCCCATATACGGTGGAGAGGCCCAACCCCGTGCCTTTTCCCTGTTCCTTCGTGGTGAAGAATGGCTCGAAGATCATTTGTCTCGTGGCCTGGTCCATGCCGGTCCCGGTGTCGGTGACCGAGAGCATCAGCGTCGGTCCCGCTCGCTGTGGGCCTTGATTCGACCCCATGACGCTCGCTCGCCGCGCCGCGCCGCGCTGGAACCAACCTTCATCGACCACCAGGTTCTCCGTACGGATCGTGATCTTCCCCCCGCCGGGCATGGCATCGCGCGCGTTCACGACCAGGTTGAGGATGACCTGCTCCATCTGCCCCGGGTCCGCCAGGATCCGGCCGAGGTCCGGCGCGAAGACCGTGGTGAGCAGGATGCGCTCGCCGATCAACCGCCGGAGCATCTGCTCCATTTCGGCCACCAGGGTGTTGAGTTCGATCAACTTGGGCTGAATCACTTGTCGCCGGCTGAAGGCCAGCAGCTGCCGGGTGAGCGAAGCGCCACGGTCCGCCGCCCGCCGGATCTGCTCGACCGCGTTTCGTTGCTTCGGCTCGAGTCTCGGGTCCACGAGCTGCAATTCGGCGTACCCGAGGATCACCGTGAGCAGGTTGTTGAAGTCGTGCGCGATCCCTCCCGCCAGGCGCCCGACCGCCTCCATCTTCTGCGCGTGCAGGAGCCGGGCCTCCTGCTCGCGCAAAGACTCCTCCATCCGCTTGCGCTCCGAGGCGTCGCGGAACACGATCAAGGACCCCGGTCCGGGCCGGTCCGGGCCGTGCGGGTCCGTCGCTCCCGCGAGCGCGACCCGGGCGATCGCGAGATCGACGACCGCGGGAACCCCGGAGAGCACGATCTCGCGGGCGATCGGCTTGCCTTCGGCGTCAAACTGCGCCATCCAGTCCGCCAGCGGCCGCCCGGCCAGCGTCGCGACGGCGCCCTCCGCGTTCGTGACGCAGGCGCGCGCGAGGTACGGAGCCCCGGTCCGGTTGGTCAGGAGCACGTGCCCGCGGTCGTCCAGCAGCAGGACGCCGGTGTCGTATCCTTCCACCACGGCGCGCAGTTGCGCCTGCTCCAGGCCCAGGGCTTCCGCCAGCGCCACGGAATCGCGGTGGGCGGCCTCCAGCTCGATCTGCTGCTGGCGCACGCGCGCCGCGGTCTCCCCATCCTCGAGCACGAAGCCGGCGTGCCGCCCCACCGCGCCCAGCAGCGGCAGCACGCCGGTCGTGTCGACGCCCGCTCCGACGTCGAGCACCATCGCTCCGACCACACGGCGCCGGCCGTGCAGCGGCACGGCCATCCGCAGGCCGCCGGGCCCGGCGCAGGCGATCGCCCTCCCGGATTCGCAGCAACGCAGCACCAGCTCGAGGTCGAGCTCCACCTTCCCTCCCGGCTTGTCGGCCGCGGCGAGGCGATGGAGCATCGGAACCAGGTTCCGGGTCGGCTCGTGGTAGCGGCAGAGGACGATGCGCTCCCAGGGCAACAGCGAGTCGAGTCCCTGCAGGAGCGCGGCGAAGACGTCCGTCGACTTCGTGGTGGCGGTGATCGCGCCCAGGAGGTTGAGCGTCCGCACGGCCAGGTCGGCCGCGCGCGATCCGTCGGCGGGCGCCGGGATCGGCGCCAGCGGATCCACCTCGACCTGGCCGGTGGCCCCGGGGAGCCGCAGCCGCTGCGACTTGGTCTTGGCGACGCCGACCATCGCGATCCTCGTCTTGCCGGGATTCGGGCATCCCGAGCACAGGAAGCGCAGGCGCACCCCGCCGCACGAGATCGCGTCCCGATGAAAGAGGCGCACCGCCTCCGCGCGCTTGCCGTTCACGAACGTGCCGTTGGCGCTGTCGAGATCGTGCAGGACGAAGCCCGAGTCGTCGCGGGCGATGCGGAATTGCCGGCGGGACAGCGCCGGATCAAAGACGGCGAGATCGCACGACACGTCCCGCCCGACGATGCACTCGCGACCCACCGGGACCGTCAATCCGGGATTCTGCCCTTCCTCGACGAGCAGCTCCGCCGGGATCGGGGATTCCGCGAACGGCATCGGCGGAAGCGGATCCTTCGCGCGATCGCCGGCCATGGGATCCGCTCCAATGTGTCCGTCCCCGACCCCGCCGCGGCGGGCCGGGAAATTCGTCACTTCGGCTTCGCTTCCGGGGACATGATCCGCCATTTCCGGCTTCGGGGCAAGGGGGAGGCACTTCCCATGCCTGGCTGGCGACGCTGGGATTTGGGGTTTGGGGTTGGGGTCAGCGCCGCGATGAACTCGGCCGCGCTCGAGATGCCCTCCACGCGCCGGACCTCGCGCCCTTGCGCGTCGAGCACGATCAGAGTGGGCGTGACCGAAACCCGATAGCGGTTTCCGACCCGCTCCCCCGCGGGCTCGTGCAGCTTCGCCTCGACCCATTCCCACCCCGCGCGCGCTCCTCGGGCACCGCCGCCTCCCCCGCGGCCTGCGCCGCCGCCGCGTCCTCCGCCGTGAGCCGCTCCGCGCCCGCCGCGGACTCCGCCATCTTCCGCGGCAGGCGCAGGAACGTCTCCAACAGCGCGGGATCGTTCCAGTCGGCTTCGTCCCACAGGATCTTCATCCGATCCAGCCGGCGCGGCCAGCCCGGGTGGTCGAGGTCGGCGAACAGCACCTCCTCCCGCCCCCGCCGCCCGCCCCACACCAGCCCGTCCGGGCCGAACATCGGAGCCGTCTCGCCCGGCCGGTCCGCCACCGGCAGCCGCTCCAGGTCGGAATACGAGCGCAGGACGTACGACTCCCGCGCGTAGGAGCGCGGCAGCGCGACCCGCCCCTCGATCTGGATCGCCTTGCACTCGTGGCTCCCCGCCGAGACGAACACCACGGGGTGCTCCGACCCGGGCGCGTCCAGGACCACGTCGCGCACCACCCATTCCTTGCGGTCCGGCACCGTCCGCTCGGTGAACCGCCGCTTGCCGACCTCGGGCTTCCCGAACTCCTCCGCCGCCCATGCCTCCACCGATTCGCCGACGAACACCCCGTGCAGGCAGCCGCACGTCTGCGTACTCGAATACCGCCGTCCGGCCCGCGGCATCGAGAGTCACCCGCAGCACCCCGCCGTCGACCTCCCCCTTCTGCACCGCGCCCACGGGTCGCCGCGGATACCAGAAGACGTACACCAGTTGGGCCAACTCCCGCCCGTGCACCGTTTCGGTCTCGGCGCGCGCGAACAGCGTCGGACGCGCGGAATCGAGGGCCACCTCGAACCCGTCCTTCAGGGCGTGGCGCAGACGTCCCTTGACCAGGGCGTCGAAGCCCTCGCCGAGCACCTGTTCGAGCGCGACCGCGAATCGTTCCAGGTCGGCTTCGTCGATCCCCAGCGGCGGGTATACGCGCAGCACCGAGCGATGGTTGAGCATGAGCGAGCAGAGGAAGCCATGGTTCTTGAGCAGGGCGGCGGCGACCATCCCGGGCACGTGCCGCCGGACCGCCGCCTTGACGCCCGGGATCCACAACGCCTTCGAGCCGACCCGCTCGACCAGCTCGGGGTGGAACTCGATCCCGAGCATGAGCCCGCGCCCGCGCACCTCGGAGATCCACTCCGGGTGGCGCGCCTGGATCTCGCGCAGGCGCTCGCGCAGCAGCGCGCCGAGCCGCTCCGCGCGCTCCGGCAGGCGCTCATCGATCACCGTCTCGAGGGCGGCGATGCCGGCGGCGCAGGCGCTGGTGCGACCGCCGAACGTGGTGGTCTGGATCAGGCAGTCGTGCGGGTTGCCATAGGCGCGGCGGGAGACTTCGCCGCGGGAAATGGTCGCCGCGAGGGAGGCCATTCCACCACCCAGCGTCTTGGCGACGGCCATGATGTCGGGCACCACTCCGTCCCATTGGCAGCCGAACATGCGACCGGTGCGCCCGAACCCGGTCTGCACCTCGTCGAGGATCAGGAGCGCCCCGTGGCGGTCGCAGAGTTCGCGGAGGCCGCGCAGATAGCCGTCGGGCGGGACGATCACGCCGGCCTCCCCCTGCACCGGCTCGACGATGACGCCGGCGATCGCCAGGTCTCCCTTCGCCGGGGCGGCACGGAGCGCGCGCTCCACCGCTTCGAGGTCGCCGTAGGGGACCGGGACCTGCTCGGGCAGGCGGAAGACGTCGCGGTAGTGCTCCCCGCCGGTGACCGAGAGCGCGCCGAGGGTCTTGCCGTGCATCGAGCCCTGGGCGTAGACGAACCGCCGGCGCGCGCCGCCGTGGTAGCGCTGCGCCAGTTTGAGCGCGGCTTCCACCGACTCGGCTCCCGAGTTGCAGAAGTAGACCGACTCCAGGTCTCCCGGCGCGAGGACCGCGAGGTCGTGCGCGAGCACCGCGGTGTAGCGCGACAGGCACTCCTTCGAGAGGTCAACCCGCCGGTCGGCGAGCACGCGCTCCAGCGCCGCGCGCACCCGCGGGTGATTGTGGCCGAGATTGAGCGCGCCGTACGAGGAGACGAAGTCCACGATCCGCCGCCCGGTCTGGTCGTGGATGCACGCCCCCTCGGCATACTGCGCGTCGATCGCGGTGAACTCCCCGAGCTCGAGGAGGTCCACCAGACCGGGATTCATGTGCTTGCGCGCGAGGCCGACGACCTCGCCCCAGGGCCGCCGCGGTACCTCGTCGAAGGCGATCCAGCCCTTCGGCCGCGCGGGCATGCCGACGGACGCGGTCCCGTTCTTGGGCGCAATCCCGATTGCGGGGGCAGCTACAATTGGCGGTGCAATCCCGTTTCCGGGCGCGGCCACGCTCGCCAGGAAGGGCCCGGGCTCGCGTCCGTCCCAGGGCCGGCGGCGGAAGAACTCCTCGAGCGCCGTCGCGGTCCGGAGCGCCGTCGCGCGATCCCCGTGCAACTCGGTCTGGCCGGAAAAGAACGTCTCCTGCGGGGAGCGCCGGCCCGCCACGACATCGAGAAATGCTTCCGGCTCCACCCGGTATCCGAAGCCGCCGCTCCGCCGGCCCACGGTCACGGATTCCAGCGCGCCGACGCGAACCACCAGCGACCAGGTGCCCGCACCGGCCACCTCGATCCAGAATTCTTCGTTCAAGGAGACGAGCTGGGGCACCAGGGCGCGACCGAGGAAATCGACCAGGAACTCGCCAAAGTACTGTCGCACCGACCGGGTCGCCGAGTCAGCCGGCTGGGCCGGGGGTTTCTGGGTGGCCGCGCCGTCGTCCCCGATGGCCGGGTCGGTCGTCGTGGCCGTGGGCTGCGGCGAGGCAGCAGCAGTGCACCCACCCGCGCCGGAAGGATCCGGGACGGACCATCGCCGCGTCCCTTTGGCCGGCTTCTGCTTGTCGAGTCGCGCCCGCTCCTGGAGAAATGTCAGGAAGGTCTCCTGCAGGTCGTCCGCCTCCGGCGCCGGAAGCGCGGATGCGCCCAGCACCTCATCCAGGTTCCGCCGGTCGAACGCCACGTCCAGCTCCTGATACGGCGCATAGATCGCTCCGGTCCGCTGGAGCAGGCGCTCCTCGGGGCTCGGCGGCTCCGAAGCCCACTCCTCCGCGGCCGACCAGCGGACCACGGGGCGTCCGAACGCCTCGTTCACGCTCCGCTCGAGCAGCCGATTCGGCACCGGCGGGTCCGGCACCAGGTGGAACACCCGCCCCGCGGCCTCCGGCTTGTCCGCGAGGGCGACCAGCGCCAGGGCCACGTCGTGATCGTACACGAGCGGCAGCGCGGCGTCCGCGCTCCCCTCCACCCGCAAGGGCTTTTCGCGCCCACCCCGCCGGAGCGAGGCGGACGCCAGCCGCGCCAACGCGTCCACATACAGGAGCGGGCCGATCCGGTGACCGCTCGCCGCATCCGGGCGGGATTCCAGGATGATCCCGGGACGGTGCACCGTCCAGCGCACGCCCAGCTTCGGCGCCCACTCCCCCCGCAGCGCCCGCTCGGCTTCGAATTTGCTGCGCTCGTAGAGATTGCGGAAGCCCTGCCCGACGTCCAGGTCGGCCTCCGCGAACCGGCCGCGCCGGTCCCCGCACACGAACGCCGTGCTCACATGGTGCAGGGAGGCGTCCCCTTCCGCCGCCAGCTCCGCGGCATGGCGCGCTCCGGCGATGTTGGTGCGCCGGTATTCCTCCCATTCGGTGCCGACGAAGTCCGTCCGGGCCGCGAGATGAAACACCGCCTGCACGCCGCGCGCGAGGATCTTCCACGCCGCTGGGTCCAGGCCGAAGCGCTCCCGCTCCACGTCCCCGTGCACCCAGTTCGCCCCGTCGGCCCAGTCCCCGACCGGCGGCTTCCGCCCGACCAGCGTCACCTCGGTTCCGCGCGACCGCAGGAGCGCGACCAGCGTACGGCCGAGCATCCCGGTCCCGCCGGTCACCACCACGCGCGTGCGCTCCATGCTACCCCTCCACCGCCTGCTTGCCGGCCTCGCGCCGCCAGCGCGCCTGCTCCTTGACCTCCTCCTCCTCCGTCGGCACATGCTCCACCGCGGCGCGCAGACCGGCCCGCATGTTGGTCACATAGTCCGCCAGCAGCCCGCCGTCGTTCACCCGCACCACCCCGCGGCCGAAGTCGGTGCAGTAGTTGCAGTCGCCGCACCCGAGCCGGCAGTCCGGCCGGTTGCGGTAGAAGAACTGCATGAAGCCGTCGAGGTCCCGGTTCTCGAGACGCACCTCGAGCGGCGCCAGCGTGCGCCCGTCCTCGGTCTTGCGGAAGCTCAGCCAGTGCGGCCATCCCAGCAGGTCGAGCAGGTTCCCCTCGAAGCGCTGCGCGAGGTACGCCCGCGCCAGGCACTCCAGGTGCTCCTCGGTCGAGCCGCGCCCCGCGACCTTGAAGTGCTTGATCCCCAATCCCTGCCACAGCGGCACGTCCTCCGGCCGCATCCACGGGCTCTTGAGGAACTCGTCCACGTTTTCGAGCTTCTCGAGGAAGCACCAGTTGAGGTAGTAGGCGTTGTAGGGGGTGCCGACGTTCCCGGGTTCTCCGGTCGATTGGCTGCCGTGCGCCGCGGTGCAGTAGTGGGCGTGCTTGAAGTTGCACTGATAGATGCACACGGGGTTGACGATCAGCTCGATCTCCGCGAGGTTGGCGCGCACCGCGAGCTCCAGGAACCCGAAATCACGATTCGCCTCCACGTCGATCACGATCCGCCGCGCGCCGGCGTCGCGGTACTGCTCGAGGCCCCGGAGCGAGTGGACGTAGCCGAGGGTCGAGACGACGATTTCCAGTTGCGGGAAGCGCGCGGCCGCGATCTGAACCAGGAAGGGAATCGCCAGCGTGACCGACTGGACCCCGCAATCGACCAGGAACGCCAGCTCGTCCTCCAACTCGCGGCGACCCGCAGCGGTGTACTCGAGGTTGCCGTAGCTCGGAGCGTTGATCAGATAGTTGAAGCCGACCCCCACCGCGCGCAGCGCCCCCACGTGCTGGGCGAACTGCTCCCGGGTCGGGCGTGGAAGGTACTTCGAAGGCCGCGCCGAGCTGAAGCGCGAGCTCTGGAACGCACCGTACACCTGGCTCACTCGCCGCCCGGTCCCCGCGAACTCGCGGTTGAGGGCGGCCACGCGTTCGACCCAGGTGGTGGTGAAGGTGGTCGGGACATCGAGCAGAAAGGCCGGTCCGGGCGCAGGCCGGGTGGGAGCGTTCATGACGGGACTCCGAAGCGAGGTCGGGGCGGGCTCGAGGTCGCCACGGAAGCCGCGTCCCCGTCCGACTCCGGGCCGGTCCGGCGCGCGGCGCATCCGCCGCGGCGGGTCGCCTCGTCCGCCCACAGAAGGGCAGGCCCGGACCGGCCGCCGCGGGACTCGCCCCTCGGTCGGGGGATCCTATCCGGCGGGGCATGAGCGACCGATTAGGACGCGCTGAGAATCCTCTCATCGGCGGGGATCGTGGGGAAGGTCAGTCGGAAGGTCGTGCCGCGACCGGGAGCGCTGCGGACCTCGATCGTCCCGCGGTGGAAGGCCACCACCTCCTTCACGATCGCGAGGCCCAGCCCCGAGCCCTGGGCTTCTCCCGCTTCCGTTTCGCGAATCCGATGGAAGCGGTCGAACATCCTGGGCAGGTGTTCCTCGGGAATCCCGCAGCCGGTATCGCGCACCTCGACCGCGACCGAGTCCGGCTGCGCGATCGCCTCCACGGCGACGGCGACGGCGCCGTGCGCGGGCGTATGCTTGATCGCATTGTCGAGCAGGTTGAGGAAGGCCTGGCAGAGCAGGTCATCGTTGCCGTCGATCCAGACCGGGACTTCGCTGCGGATCGAGAGCCTCAGCTGCTGCGAATCGGCGAGCGGGCGCACCTGATCGATGATCCGCTCGAGCAGGAGGTGCAGGGGAGTGGGCTTCCGCTCGACCGTGCGGGCGCGCTCGTCCAGGCGGGCGAGCAGGAGCAGGCGGCGGCAGAGGGTGTCGAGGCGGCCGATCTCCTCGAGAACCGGGTCGAGGACGGCGGGATCGAACTGCTCCGGGTGGCGCTGAAGGAGCTCCAGTTCGCCGCGAATCGTGGTGAGGGGGGTGCGCAGCTCGTGGGCGGCGTCGGCGGTGAACCGCTGTACGGTCCGGATCGAGCCGTCGAGGCGCTCGAGCATGGTGTTGAGGACGAGCGCGAGGCGGTCCAGTTCGTCACCGGCGCCCGGGACCGGCAGGCGCGCTTCGCGCAGGTTCTCCGCGGTGATGCGCTCCGCCCGCGCGATCAGGTCGTAGACCGGGCGCATGGCCTTGGAGGCGACCAACCAGCCGGTGGAGACCGCCAGGATCGCGGCGGCCACGATCGCATACGCGATGCTGGTGCGATGACGGGCCAGGATCTGCTCCAGCGGCTCGCGGTCGAACGCCATGCGCAGCCGGTACTCCCGGCGCCCGTGCGGCGACACTTCGCCGGTCACGGGCAGGACGACGATGCCCAGGATGCGCTCGACCGCGTCCGCTCCGACCCCGGTGGTCAGTCGGCGGACGCGCGGAACGCGGGGCGCCTCCGCGGCCTCGCCCTCAGGCGGGTCGAGACGCGCCGGGTCGAGGTTTCCGGATCGGAAAATGCGTCCGAGCCCGTCCGTGTCGAGTTGGACGAAGATCTGGAGGTTGGTGGGGTGGGTCTTGATCTCGTGCTCGGTGAATTCGCGGAAGCGCGCTTCGGTGCAGCCGTCCTCGATGAACTCGGCGAACTCCTGCAGCTCGTATTGGACATACCGGGCGAGGTCTTCTTCGAGGTGGCGACTGAGCCGGTAGTGGAGAAACGTCGCGAGGATGAGGGAGAGGGCCAGGGTCAGGCTCGAGGTCCAAAACACGAGCCGGACCCGGATCGGGAATCTCACCGCTGGTCTCCGGACAGCATGTAACCGACCCCGCGAACGGTGTGGAGCAGTGCGGGTTCGAACCCCTCATCGACTTTCTTGCGCAGGTAGCGGACGTAGACGTCGATGACGTTGCTGAAGCTGTCGAAGTGTTGGTCCCACACGTGCTCGCTGATCATGGCCCGCGTGACGACCTGCCCGGCGTTGCGCATGAGGTACTCGAGGAGGGAGAATTCCCGGGGGGGTGAGCTCGATCGAACGGCCGGCGCGGACGACCTGGCGCTTGGCCAAATCGAGGCGGAGGTCCGCCACCTGGAGGGCGGTGCCCTGCTGCGCCGGAGTGCGCCGCCGGAGCAGGGCCTGGATGCGCGCGACCAGCTCGGCGAAGGCGAAGGGCTTGACCAGGTAGTCGTCGGCCCCCTGGTTGAGGCCGCGGACGCGATCGTCGACGTCGTCCTTCGCGGTGAGGATCATGACCGGGGTGTCGATCCCGTGGCTGCGGACGCCGCGAAGGATCTCCAGCCCCTCGACGTGGGGGAGCATGAGGTCGAGGACGATCACATCGTACGGTTCGTGGGTGGCGAGGTGGAAGCCGTCGCGACCCTCGGCGGCGACATCGACGGAAAAGCCCTCGGCCACGAGCCCGCGCCGGATGAAGCTCGCGACCTTGCGGTCGTCTTCGACGAGCAGGATCCTCATGCCTCGCCTCAGGGCCGGGACGGTGATGGCCGCGCCTGCGGCGGCGACTTCGCGTACGGCGGCGCCCCGCCGTCCGGCGCGAGGTGATCCTACCATGGGCGGGTGAATCGACCATGAGAAGGGAATGAGAGGATTCTCATCCTGCGACAGGGAGCGCAGCGGACGAGGAGGCTTCGATCCATGCCGATCCGGTTGCTTGCCAAGCAGCGTTGGCCGGTTGTCGGACCAGTGCTGTCCGACGCGCGGGCGTCCTCGTGCTCGTGCTCGTAGTCGTACTCGGCCTCGTTATCGTACTCGTAATCGTTCTCGTTCTCGAAGGAGCACCCGAGAGCCCGAGAGCGATACGACCACGAGCGCGATGCCGATCCCGAGGGCGCATTCGAGCACGAGGGCGCATTCGAGCACGAGTACGACTCGCGACCCGGGCCTTGTTCCCCCAAGACCACAACCCGCAGGGGCCTGACCGCCGATGCGCTACCGGCAGGGGAGGATCTTTCTTGACGCCTCCCCGGCCAGGGCATAAAGTGCCTCGTCCTGGGGTTGCCTGCCGGATTCCCGGACGATCCCGCCCCGGTCGCGTGTTTCTCTCTTCGCATCACGTCCAAGAGGGGTGCCCCATGCATGCCTCCCGCGCCCGGGCGTTCCGGTGGGTCGCGCTGGTGCTCCTCGGCCTCGCCGCCCCCGCGTGCTCGATCCGGAAGATGGCGGTCAACAGCATGGGCGACTCGCTCGCCGAGGGTGGGGCGGTCTTTGCCCGCGACGACGACCCCCAACTGATCGAGGCGGCCGCGCCCTTCAGCCTCAAGCTGATGGAGAGCCTCCTGGAAGAGGTTCCCGAGCACCAGGGTCTGCTCTTCGCCACCGCCAGCGGCTTCACCCAGTATGCCTACGGGTTCGTCGAGCAGAACGCCGAGGATCTCGAAGACACCGACATCGCAGCCGCCGAAGCCCTGCGCACCCGCGCCCGCAAGCTCTATCTGCGCGCGCGGGACTACGGCCTGCGCGGGCTCGAGGTCGCCCACGAGGGCTTCGAGAAGGCCATCTACGCCCACCCCCAAGAGGCGGTGCAGAAGGCCGGCCTCGAGGACGTCCGCATGCTCTACTGGACCGCCTGCGCGTGGGGCGCCGCCATCTCGGTCTCCAAGGACGACCCCGACCTCATCGGCGGCCTGCCCCAGGTCGAGGCCCTCATGGACCGCGCCCTCGCCCTGGACGAGAAGTTCGACAGCGGTGCGATCCATTCCTTCCTGATCTCCTATGAGATGTCCCGCACCACCAAGGGGGGCGAACCCGAGCCCCGTGCCCGCGAGCACTTCAAGCGCGCGGTCGAGCTGAGCGAGGGCCTTCAGGCCGCCCCCTACGTCGCGCTCGCCGAATCGACGTGCGTGAAGAAGAACCAACCCGACGAATTCAAGTCGCTGCTCGAGCAGGCGCTCGCGATCGACGTGAACGCCCGCAAGGAGTGGCGACTGGCCAACCTGGTCTACCAGCGCCGCGCGCGCCGGCTCCTGGCCAAGATCGACGAGCTTTTCCTGCTCCCGGCCAAGGACTGAACCGGACCCAACGGGGAGTGGTTGCGACATGCGCTCGAAGACGGTGTGGATCGGTGTGGGAATCCTGGCCCTGCTGGCCGGCGCGGTGACCGAACCGGTCGCCGGACCCAAGCCGGTGCGGATCAACCTCGGCACGCTCGCCCCGCGCGGCTCCGCGTACCACAAATCGCTGCAGAAGCTGGCCGAGGACTGGGGCAAGACCCCGGACGGCGGCGTCAAGCTCGTCGTCTATCCCGACGGCGCCCAGGGGAGCGAGGCCGACATGGTCCGGCTGATGCGCTCCGGCACGCTGCACGCCGGCCTGATCACCGGGGTCGGGTTGGCGGAGATCGAGCCGGGCGTGAGCGGGCTGCAGAACCTGCCGATGATGTTTCACGACTACGCCGAGTACGACTACGTCTCCCAGCGGGTGCAGCCGATGCTCCAGAAGCGGATGGAGGCCGCGGGGTTCGTCGTGCTCTTCTGGGGCGACACCGGCTGGGTGCACTACTTCACCCGCAGTCCGATGCGCGTCCCCGAGGACCTCAAGAAGCTCAAGAGCTTCGTCTGGGGCGGCGGCACCGGCCAGATCGACATCATGAAGAAGGCGGGCTACAACCCGGTGGCGCTCGAGCCGACGGACATCATCCCGGGGCTCCAGACCGGCATGATCGACTCGGTCACGGTCCCGCCGATCTACGCCCTTTCCACCCAGATCGATACCCGCGCGCAGAACATGCTCCAGGTCAATTGGGCGATCCTGGTCGGCGCCTGCGTGGTCACCCGCGAGGCGTGGGACCGCATTCCCGAGTCCGCGCGCGCGGCGGTGATCGAGGCGGCCAACAAGGCGGGCAACGAGATGCGGACGGTCGGTCGCAACGAGGCGGCGGAGGCCATCGCCGCCATGCAGAAGCGCGGCCTCAAGGTGATCGTCCCCGACGCCGCGCTCGAGGCCCAGTGGCGCACCGCGGCCGAAAGCACCTACCATGACATCAAGGGCACGGTCGTCCCGGCGGACATCTTCGAAGAGGTCGAGAAGCTGATCAAGGAATTCCGGGCCAAGAACAAGCCGAACTGAGCGTCCGCGCCGATGGAACTCTCCCTCGATACGCCGGCCCCGGAGCCCACCGGAGGCTGGCGAATGTGGGTCCGCCGCGGGGAAGACCTCTTCGTAGTCATCCCCATCTTCCTGATGATCCTGCTGCCGATCCTCGAGATCGTGCTGAGGAAATTCCGCACCAACCTCTCGGGCTCCAGCGAGTTCGTCCAGCACTTCACGCTGGTCGTCGGCATGGTGGGCGGAGCCATCGCCGCACGCGACGACCGCCTGCTTTCCCTCTCCACCTTCACGATGGTGCTGAAGGGAATCTGGAAGACCGCGGCCGCGGTGTTCAGCCGCTCGGTTTCGGCCTCGCTCTGCGCCTTCCTCTGCGCCGCCAGCGTCACCTTTCTCGGGCAGGACAAGGGAAGCATGGTGGCGTGGGTCCCGGCCTGGACGTTCCAGGCGGTGTTGCCGATCGGCTTCGGCCTGATCGCCGCGCGCCTGATCTGGCGGGTCTCCGACTCGTGGAAGACGCGCGCGCTGACCCTCGCCCTCGCCCTGTGCTGGACCGCCGCCGGCGCGTGGTGGCCCTGGGCGCCGGAGGCGATCCTCTGGCCCGGGATCGTCCTGGTCCTCGCCGCCACCATCCTCGGCGCGCCGGTGTTCGTGTTTCTCGGCGGCCTGGCCGTGGTCTTCCTCTATGCGCGCGCGCCGGAACTCGGCTTCGACCCGATCAAGTCGGTGGTGACCATCCCGATCAAGCACTACTCGCTGGTGACCAACGCGACCCTGCCGAGCATCCCGCTCTTCACGATGGCCGGCTACCTGCTCGCGGACGGCGGTTCCTCGAAGCGGCTGATCCGCGTCTTCCAGGCGCTGGTGGGCCACCTGCGCGGCGGCCCCGCGGTCCTCACCGCGCTCGTGTGCGCCTTCTTCACCTCGTTCACCGGCGCCTCGGGCGTGACCATCCTCGCCCTCGGCGGGCTGCTCATGCCGGTGCTCCTCTCCTCCGGCTATTCGCAGAAGAACTCGCTGGGCCTGCTCACCGGGGCGGGCTCGCTCGGCCTGCTGTTCCCGCCCTGCCTGCCGCCGATCCTCTACTCGATCATCGCCGGCACGGTGATCGGCAACATCGACATCGCGTCACTGGGCGGCGGGGACGTGTCGGTGGACATCACGATGGAGCGGATGTTCCTCGGCGGCCTCCTCCCCGGCGCGCTCCTGGTGCTCATGACCGCGATCTGGGGGGTCTGGGTCGGCCCGAAGGTGCAGCAGCAGCAGGCGAGGTTCGACCTGCGCGAGTTCGGCCGGGCCGCCTGGGAAGCCAAGTGGGAGCTGCTCCTGCCCGTGATCGCGGTCTCCGCGCTCTTCAGCGGAATCGCCACCCCGGTCGAGGCGGCGGCGGTGACTGCGCTCTATGCGCTTTTCGCGGAGACGATCCTCTACCGGGACTTCAAGAGCGTCCGTCAACTCACCAAGACCATGACCGAGTGCGGCCTGCTGGTGGGGGGCGTGCTGCTGATCCTCGGGATCGCCATGGGCTTCACCCAGTACCTCATCCTGGACGAGATCCCCAACCGGGGCGTGGAATGGGTGCAGTCGCACATCTCCTCGCCCTTGATGTTTCTCCTGGCGCTCAACCTGTTCCTGCTGGTCGTCGGCTGCCTCATGGACATCTTCTCGGCGATCGTCGTGGTCGTGCCCTTGATCGTCCCGATGGGC
>ORJL010551831.1_pt1 | contig 19660 bp, 21 predicted proteins | sample 1779941 | NCBI WGS metagenome assembly ORJL01 (sample SAMEA104232317, study PRJEB22302) | groundwater metagenome | biome: forest; feature: aquifer; material: groundwater | place: USA | collected 2011-08-07 | depth 5.8 m | reverse complement strand
TGTAGGTCGAGTTTGCGCCTTCGCCGTCCTGTGCCACCTTGCCCGGCGCCGTGGCATAGGCGATCAGCGTGCCCTTGGGCGCGTCCATCTGCGCCAGGCCGCCGCTGACGCTACGGAAGCGCCGCTCGAAGGGATTGTTGCGGCAGGCATCGAGAATCACCACGTTGAGCGGGCTGGCCGACAACTGGTCGAGTACCGCATCCACGTCCACCGCCTCGGCGCGCACCGAGTTCTCCGAGGCGATCTGGGCATCCACCGGGATCAGGTAGTTCTTGCCCTTGATCTGGATGCCGTGGCCGGCGAAGAAGAACATGCCGACATCGTGTCCGGCGAGCCGCTCGCCGAAGCGCGCCACCAGCCGCGTCATGTCGCGCTGGCCGAGGTTTTCGCCGACCATCACCTCGAAACCCACGGCCCTCAGGCCAGCGGCCAGGGCGCGGGCATCGTTCACCGGATTTTTCAGCGGCGCGTCCTTGTAGCCGCCGTTGCCGATCACCAGGGCCAGGCGCCTGCCGCCGGCCATGCCCTGCGGCGCGGGTCGGGTCTCGGGCCGCACCGCGGGCGGCGCGACGGCCGGAAGCGTGGCCGGCAGGGTCACCACGCCGGGCCGGGTCGCGCCCGCCGGCATCTCCCCGATCACGCTCACCACCCGCGCCGTGCGCAGATGGGCGACATCCAGCTTGCGCTTCTCCACTTCGGCGCGCACCGTGGCCAGTTCGCGCTCGTAGTCGCCGGCATCGGTGTAGAAGCCGAACTCGCCGCGATGGCCGAGCTGGTCGGTGCCATAGCCCCGGCCGTGCGACAACGACAAGGCCCAGGATTCGGTCCTGATCACGCGCTGGTCGTCGCAGCGCAGCTCGCCGCTCGCCTTGCCCGGGGCATAGTCGCGGAAGTTGCCGCTGCAGCGGATGCCCAGTTTGGCGAAGCTGATTTCGGCCGAACCTTGGCCGCCGAGCGGATCGGCGCTGCCGGTGCCGGTCATGTAATCCGACCAGTCGTCGGTATGGCCGATGACAAAAATCTTGACGCAGCCGCCCAGCAACAGGGCGGCGGTGGAAAGCAGCAGGCAGCGCAGGAATGACGAGTTCGGTAGCATTGCGACAAGGCGGTCCGGGCCGGCGATGCCGCTTATGGTACGCCGCTCGCGGCGAAGCGGCGCCGGGCTGCTACACTTTGATGTTGGCCACGGCTTCCTGATTTCCTTTCCCGCTTATGGTTCCACATCTAACCACCGCGTTGACCGGGCCGCTGCTCGAACTCGAACGGCGCATCCTCGACAACGACACCACGGTCGAGCGCTGGCTGCGCACCCAGTGGCAGGAACACACGCCGCCCTTCTACAGCTCTGTCGACCTGCGCAACGCCGGCTTCAAGCTCGCTCCCGTCGATACCAACCTGTTTCCCGGCGGCTTCAACAACCTCAACCCGGCCTTCCTGCCGCTATGCGTGCAGGCGGCGATGTCGGCTATCGAGAAGATCTGCCCCGAGGCGCGGAACCTGCTGCTGGTGCCGGAGAACCATACGCGCAACCAGTTCTACCTGATGAACGTGGCGCGTCTGGCCACCATCCTGCACCATACCGGACTCAACGTGCGCATCGGCAGCCTGCTGCCGGAAATCACCGAGCCGACCACGCTCGACTTGCCCGACGGGCAGACGTTGGTGCTGGAACCGCTCAAACGCATCGGCGCCGACGGCCGCCGCCTCGGCCTGGAAGATTTCGACCCCTGTGCCGTGCTGCTCAACAACGACCTTTCCGGCGGCGTGCCGGAGCTGTTGCAGAACATCGGCGAGCAGTTCCTGATTCCGCCGCTGTGGGCCGGCTGGCACGTGCGCCGCAAATCGAAGCATTTCGCCGCCTACCAGGACGTCGCGATCACCTTCGCCAACGAGATCGGCATCGATCCCTGGCTGATCAATTCCGAATTCGAGGTCTGCGGCAAGGTCAATTTTCACGAACGTTCCGGCGAGGAATGCCTCGCCGCCAACATCGACACGCTGCTCTACCGCATGCGTGCCAAATACAAGGAATACGGCATCGAATCCGAGCCCTTCGTCATCGTCAAGGCCGATGCCGGCACCTACGGCATGGGCATCATGACGGTGAAGGACGCCAGCGAAGTGAAGAACCTGAATCGCAAGCAGCGCAACAAGATGGCCGTGGTCAAGGAAGGCATGGCGGTGACCGAGGTCATCATCCAGGAGGGCGTGCCGACCTTCGAGCGCGTCGACGAAGGCACGGCCGAGCCGGTGGTGTACATGATCGACCGTTACGTGGTCGGTGGCTTCTACCGGGTCAATACCGCGCGCGGCATCGACGAGAACCTCAATGCGCCGGGCATGACCTTCAAGCCGCTGGCCTTCGACACCGGTTGCAGCCTGCCCGACACCCGGCTCGGTCCCGACGCGCCGCCCAACCGTTTCTATGCCTATGGCGTGATCGCGCGCCTGGCCATGCTGGCGGCCTCGCTCGAGCTCGAGCGCGCCGCGCCGGTTCAGCCGTGAAACTGGCATTTGTCCTCGATCCGCTGGAGAGCCTGAAGGCGTACAAGGATTCGTCCGTGGCCATGATGCGCTGCGCGGCCAAGCGCGGGCACCAGGTATGGGCCATCCAGCGCGCCGCTCTGAGCTGGCGCGACGGCGTCGTGGCCGCGCGCGCGCAGCACCTGGAAGTCGACGCTGGAGATACGGCGTGGTACGCCGTCGCCGAGGAATCCTTGCTGCCGCTCACTGCTTACGACGCCGTGCTGATGCGGCAGGACCCGCCCTTCGATTTCGAATACGTCGCCGCCACCTGGTTGCTGGAGCGCGCGGAAAACCAGGGCGCGCGCATCTGGAACCGGCCGCGCGCGATCCGCGACCATTCCGAAAAAGTCGCCATCGCCGAGTTTCCGCAATTCACGCCGACCACGCTGATCGCGCGTGACCCCGATGACATCCATGCCTTCATCGACGAGCTGGGCGATGTCATCCTCAAGCCGCTCGACGGCATGGGCGGCAGCAGCATCTTCCGCGTCCTGAAGGACGACCCCAACCGCAACGTCATCGTCGAGACCCTGACCGCCTTTGGCGCGCGCAGCATCATGGCGCAGCGCTTCCTGCCGGCAATCGCCCAGGGCGACAAGCGCATCCTGCTGATTGCCGGCCAGCCCGTGCCTTATTGCCTGGCGCGCATTCCCAAGCCTGGCGAGTCGCGCGGCAACCTTGCCGCCGGTGGCAAGGGCGTGGCGCGTCCGCTGATGGGCCGTGACCGCGAAATCGCCGAAGCACTGGCGCCGACTCTCTGGGCGCGCGGCCTCTTGATCGTCGGGCTCGACGTGATCGGCGACTGCCTGACCGAGATCAACGTCACCAGCCCCACCTGTTTCGTCGAGATCACCCAGCAGACGAAGTTCGACGTTGCGGCGATGCTGGTCGATGCCCTGGAAGGTGAGTGTTCCGGCTCCTGAGCCTGCTCGTCGTGGGGGTGCTGCTCGCTGCCTGCGGGCGGCCCGAGCCGTGGCGGCAGGAATCCTATGTCTTCGGCACCCGCGTCGAACTGGCGATCACCGGCGTGCCGGAAGCCCAGGCGCGCGCCGCCGGCAATCGCGTGTTGCGGGATTTCGACTACCTGCATCGCACTTACCACGCTTGGCAGCCGTCCGAATTGTCGGCGCTGAACGAGGCCATTGCCGCCGGCCGCACGCAGGAAGTCAGCGCCGAGTTCGCCGGCTACGTTCGCGAAGCGCAGGCCATCGCCGCCGCCGGCGAGCACCTGTTCGATCCCGGCATCGGCCGCCTGATCGCACTGTGGGGTTTTCACACCGATGAGATCCGGCCGCAACTGCCCGATCCGGCCGCGCTCAAGGAGCTGCTGGCGCAGCATCCGTCGATTGACGACCTGCGCGTCGATGGGCTGCGGGTCAGCAGTCGCAACCGGAGCGTAGCCATCGACTTCGGCGGCTATCTGAAGGGCGTCGCGCTCGATCGCGCCGCCGCCTCGCTCAAGCAGGACGGCGTCGCCCACGCCCTGATCAACATCGGCGGCAATGTCATGGCGCTGGGCAACCGCGACGGCGCCGGCACGCCATGGCGTATCGGCATCCAGCATCCGCGGCCGCAGGGCGTCGGCGGCGCGCCGCTGGCCACCCTGGAACTGAAGGACGGCGAGGCCATCGGCACCTCGGGCGACTACCACCGTTTTTTTGAAATCGGCGGCCGCCGCTATGCCCACCTGCTCGATCCGCGCACGGGATTTCCCGCCGTCGGCACGCAGGCGGTGACGGTGCTGATCGCGCCGGGGCAGTCTTCCGGCGCTCTGCGTGCCTGGGATTCCGCTTTATGTCCCGCAGGGACGGTATCCCCTTGTGGGACGCGGGCAGGCATGCGATCCGACGCCCTGTCCAAGCCCATCTACGTCGCCGGCGGCGAATGGCGCGCCATGGCGCGCAAGCTCGGCGTCGAGGCGGTACTGAGAGTCGGCGCCGACGGCACGGTGAGCATGACGCCGGCGATGCAGGCTCGCGTCAGGATCGAAGCTCCCGACCTGAAGCCGGAGGTGGTGCCGTGAGCGAGCATCCCGAAATCCGCCGCGCCGTGCGCCGCACCGTCGGCTGGGCATCGCCTTCGCGCTGGCGGCCGCGCTGGCGCTGGCCTGGATGCTGATCCGATAGAATGGCGACATGATCGGAATCTTCCTGCTCACCCACAGCACCTACGGCGAAGCGCTGATCCAGTGCGCCTGCCATGTGCTCAACAAGCGGCCGCTGCAGATCGTCCAACTCGGCGTCGCGGCGCAGGACGATCCGCTCGACGCCCTGCCGCTGGCGCGCGCGATGCTCAAGCTGGTAGACACCGGCAGCGGCGTGCTGATCCTGACCGACGTCTACGGCGCCACGCCGTCCAACCTGGCGTTGAAGCTGCTCGAACCGGGCCGCATTGAAGGCGTCGCCGGCGTCAACTTGCCCATGCTGCTGCGCGCGCTGACCTATCGCGACAAGGACATGGAAACCCTGATCACCCGTGCCATCGCCGGCGGCCGCGACGGCGTGCTCAACATGCTCAAGCACTGAACAGGGAAGAAAGCCACCGACATGCCCCGCGCCGAAGCCGAAATCACCAACAAACTGGGCCTGCATGCCCGCGCCTCGGCCAAGCTGACCCAGCTCGCCGGCTCCTTTCCCTGCGAGGTCTGGATGGAACGCGGCACGCGCCGCATCAACGCCAAGAGCATCATGGGCGTCATGATGCTGGCCGCTGGCAAGGGCGCGACGGTGATCGTCGATACCGAAGGCGAGCGCGCCGAGGAAGCCATGCGGGCGATGCTCAAGCTGATCGGCGACAAGTTCGGCGAAGACGAATGACCTTCAGCCTCCATGGCCAAGCGGTATCCGGCGGCATCGCGATCGGGCGTGCGCACCTGGTGTCGCATGCCATCCTCGAGGTGGCCCACTACCAGTTGCGCGAGCGAGACGTCGCCGGCGAACTGGGCCGCTTCGACAAGGCTGTCGCCACCACCGGCGCCGAGCTCGATGCCCTGCGCGCCGAAGCCAGCGTACCGGGCGCGCCGGCCGAGCTTTCCGCCTTCGTCGATGTGCACGCCATGATCCTCGCCGATCCGGCGCTGACCGACGGTGTGCGCGAGCTGATCCGCGATCGCCGCTGCAACGCCGAATGGGCCATGGTGCAGCAGATGCAACTGGTGGTTGACCAGTTCGATGAATTCGAGGATGCCTATCTGCGTGAGCGCAAGCAGGACATCGTGCAGGTGGTCGAGCGCGTGCTCAAGGTGCTGCAGGGCAGGCAACGCAAGCTGGTGCGGCGCAAGGTCAGCGGCGCCGGTGCCGACGTTGACCTGATCGTGGTCGCCAACGATCTCTCGCCGGCCGACACCATCCAGTTCAAGAACCTCAAGATCGGCGGCTTCGTCACCGATCTCGGCGGTTCCACCTCGCATACCGCCATCGTCGCTCGCAGCCTGGCGATCCCGGCCGTGGTCGGCATGCAGCATGCCCGCCCGCTGATCCAGGACGACGACCTGCTGATCGTCGACGGCACGCGCGGCGTGCTGATCGTCGACCCCGACGGCGGCGTGCTGCAGGAATACCGGCTGCGCAAGACCGAACTGGAACTCGAACGCTCCAAGCTCAAGCGCCTGGTCAGCGGTCGCGCCCGCACGCTGGACGGCGAGCACGTCGACCTGCACGCCAACATCGAATTGCCGCAGGACGCCGAAAGCGCGCAGGCCGTCGGCGCCGACGGCGTCGGCCTGTTCCGCACCGAGTTCCTCTTTATGAACCGCGACGAGCTACCCGACGAGGACGAGCAGTTCGAGGCCTACCGCAGCGTGGTCAAGGCCATGGGCGACAAGCCCGTCACCATCCGCACGCTGGACATCGGCGCCGACAAGGAAGCCCGCGCCCTGCGCAACCGCGCTGGCAGCCGTACCGCGCCCAATCCGGCGCTGGGCCTGCGCGCCATCCGCTTCTGCCTGGCCGAGCCGCAACTGTTCCTGGTGCAGTTGCGCGCCATCCTGCGTGCCTCGCACTACGGCAAGGTGCGCCTGCTGATCCCGATGCTGGCCCACGCCCAGGAAATCGAGCAGACGCTGGGACTGATCGACCTGGCCCGCCTGCAACTGCGCGACGCGCGGCAGAAGTTCGACGCGGTGGAAATCGGCGGCATGATCGAGATTCCCGCCGCTGCGCTGGCGCTTGGCCCCTTCCTGCGCCGCCTGGATTTCCTCTCGATCGGCACCAACGACCTGATCCAGTACACCTTGGCCATCGACCGCACCGACGGTGCCGTCGCCCACCTCTACGATCCGCTGCATCCGGCCGTGCTGAAGCTGATGTCGCAGACCATCCAGAGCGCGCAACGGGTGGACATGCCGATTGCGGTCTGCGGCGAAATGGCCGGCGACCCCAAGCTCACGCGCCTGCTGCTGGGCATGGGCCTGCGCGAGTTCTCCATGCATCCGGCGCAACTGCTCGAAGTCAAGCAGCAGGTCATGATGGCCGATGCCGCGCAGCTGGCGCTGCGTGTCGCCAAGCTGCTGCGGCTCGACGAACCCGACAAAATCAGCGAACAATTGGATAAGCTGTAAGCCATGAACGGTGTCGGCGTCGTCAGCGCGCAATGCGCGCACTTCGGGCAGCCCCTCGCGCTGAAGGGCGGCGGGGTGCTGCCCGCCTTCGACCTGGTGTATGAAACCTACGGCAGGCTCAACGCCGCGAAGTCGAATGCCATTCTGGTTTGCCACGCCCTGTCCGGTCATCATCATGTCGCCGGCCATACTGAGGACAATCCCGCCAACCTCGGCTGGTGGGACAACATCGTCGGCCCCGGCCGTCCGCTCGATACCGAGCGCTTCTTCATCGTCGGCGTGAACAACCTCGGCGGTTGCCACGGCTCCACCGGCCCGGGCAGTCCCAACCCCGCCAGCGGCAAGCCCTGGGGCGCCGATTTCCCGGTGGTCACTGTCGAGGACTGGGTGGCGTCGCAAGCCCGCCTGGCCGACCACCTTGGCATCGAGGCCTGGGCCGCCGTCATGGGCGGTTCGCTGGGCGGCATGCAGGCCCTGCAATGGACGCTGTCCCATCCCGATCGCGTGCGCCACGCCCTGGTCATCGCCGCCGCACCCAAGCTCTCGGCGGAGAACATCGCCTTCAACGACGTCGCCCGCCAGGCCATCCTGACCGACCCGGATTTCCACGGCGGCCATTTCTACGAACACGGCCTGCGCCCCCTGCGCGGACTGCGCCTGGCGCGCATGCTGGGCCACATCACCTATCTGTCCGACGACCAGATGGCCGAGAAATTCGGTCGCCGCCTGCGGGTCGGCGCCGGCAGCTACGGCTTCGACGTCGAATTCGAGATCGAGTCCTACCTGCGCTACCAGGGCGACAAGTTCGCCGGCGTGTTCGACGCCAACACCTACCTGCGCATGACCAAGGCGCTGGACTACTTCGATCCGGCGCTGGAATTCGACGACGATCTGGCGCGCGCCCTGGCCCGCGCCCGCGCCGGCTTCCTGGTGATCGCCTTCAGCACGGACTGGCGCTTCACGCCCGAGCGCTCGCGCGAGATCGTGCACGCCCTGGTGCACAACGGCCAGTCGGTGGCCTATGCCGAAATCGACAGCGCCCACGGCCACGATTCTTTTCTCATGGACGAGCCGCATTACCACGCCGTGGTCGATGCCTACCTGAAGCGGATCACGCTATGAGCACCCCCCTGGACAGAGCGGATTTCGACCTCATCGCCAGCTGGGTGCAACCCGGCGAGCGCGTGCTCGACCTCGGCTGCGGCGATGGATCGCTGTTGAAGCGCCTGATCGAGGAGCGCGGCGCCAAGGGCTACGGCGTCGAACTCGAAGGCGCCGAAGTGCTGGCCGCCATCGGCAACGGCATCAACGTCATCCAGGGCAACCTGGAGCAGGGCCTGGCCGGCTTCGACGACCAGACCTTCAACCACGTCGTGCTCTCGCGCACCCTGCAGACCGTGCGCCACACCGAGCGCATCCTCGGCGAAATGCTGCGCGTCGGGCGCGAGGCCGTAGTCAGCTTTCCCAACTTCGCCTACTGGAAGAACCGCATGGCGGTCATGGCCGGGCGCATGCCGGTGTCGGAAGACCTGCCTTACGAATGGTTCGACACGCCCAACCTGCGCTTCTTCACCCTGCTCGATTTCGAATCGCTGTGCGGGAAGATGGGCCTCGTCATCCGCGAGCGCCAGGTACTCGACGACGCCGGCCGCCTGGTCACCGAGGAGCACAACTTCCTCGGCAGCCTCGCTGTCTACCGACTCGGGCGCTAGCCGCCCGGAATCGCGCCGGCGCGGGCGGCGCGGCCCGGCGCCGCCGGCTTCTCAGGCGTCATAGGACAGCAGGTCCACCTCGGCCGCCTCGGTGCGCAGCGGAATCAGCGCCTGGTAGGCCGGCGAGGCGTGCCAGGCTTCCAGCGCCGCGCGGTCGGGAAAGCCGGCGACGACGACGTCGGTGTGGCGGTGGCTGCCCGCAAGCACCTGCGCCAGCGTGCCGCGAAAGGCCAGTTCGGCGCCGAAGGGCGCCAGCGTCGCCGGCACCCGCGAGCGGTACTCCGCCCATTTCGCCGCGTCTCTCACCGTAATGTGGCCGATCAGCCAGGCCTTGCTCATCGCCGCTTCTCCTCGAATTCGCGCAATCGCCCGGCGACGAAGCCGGCGATCTCCGGCGGCAGTGTACCCGCCGCGACGAGGAAATTCGCCAGCACGCGGTCGCGCTCGAAGGCACCGTCGAGGTAAAGAAAAGGCGTCTCCTTGGACAGCGCCGCCGCCTCGCCGTCGTCCACCTGGTAGTGGGTGAAGCCGCGCCCGGCACGCCACTCGATCGAATGCTCGTTGCGCTGCTTGTCGTAGGCGAGCTGGAAGCCGAGCAGCTCGCCATCCTCGCCCGCCCAGACCACGAGGTCCATCTCATGGCCGTGGAACCAGCGGCGGCGCGCCTCTCCGGCCACCTGCTGTACCTTGGGCATCTCGCGCAGCATCACGTCGGTGCAGCCTAGCGCCGTTGCGGCGGGATGCAGCGGATCGCAGCCGCGAAGCTGGCGTGGGCCTGCGCATCGACCGGCCGCAGCTTCCTCACGGTGCCCGCCGGATCCTTGCCGAGGTAGTTGCCGCCCTTCCAGTCGCGCGCCGGGCGGATCGGCCGCGGCACGAAACCGCCCCCGCAATTGGGGCAGACGTCGCCCAGAACGCTTTCGACGCAGGCGGCGCAGAAAGTGCATTCATAGGAGCAGATGCGCGCCTCGGTCGAATCTGGCGGCAGGCTCTTGCCGCAATGCTCGCAACAGGGTCTCAGTTCCAGCATGGTTTGGCTTCCCGGCATTTGGTTCGCGATATCCGCCCCGGCCGTATTCTGTCCCGCTTAAGGCGCCGCTAGCAAGCCTGCGCAAAACCGCGCCGTCCGGAGGCCCAGGGCAAGCCATCACACCCCGCAGGCTAGAATGCACGGCTTCTTTCGGAAATCACCCCATGCCGCCCTGGCTTGCCGCGCTGTTCACCCGGCGCATGCTGATCTGCGTGTTCACCGGATTTTCCTCCGGCCTGCCGCTTTACCTCTTGCTGAACCTCGTTCCCGCCTGGTTGCGTTCGGAGGGGGTGGACCTCAAGACCATCGGCCTCTTCGCGTTGATCCAGTTTCCCTATACCTGGAAGTTCCTCTGGTCGCCGCTGCTCGACCGCTACGCGCCGCCGTTGGGGCGCCGCCGCGGCTGGATGTTGATCACCCAGGTCGGGCTGCTGGCGGCGATCGCCGCGCTGGGCCTGTTCGCGCCGGGCAGCGAGATCGTGCCCATCCTCTGGCTCACCGCGGCCGTGGCGCTGCTTTCGGCGACGCAGGACATTGCGCTCGATGCCTATCGGCGCGAGATTCTTTCGGAGGTCGAGCTGGGCCTGGGCAACTCGGTGCATGTCAATGCCTACCGCATCGCCGGGCTGGTGCCGGGCTCGCTCTCGCTGATCCTGGCCGACCGCCTGCCCTGGCTCCAGGTCTTCGTCATCACCGCGCTGTTCATGCTGCCGGGCATGGCATTGGCGCTGTTCGCCCGCGAGCCGGCGGTGGCCGGCAACGCGCCCAAGACCCTGCGCGACGCAGTGGTCGAGCCCTTCCACGAGTTCATCAACCGTGCCGGGTTGCGCGAGGCGCTGATGATCCTCGGCTTCATCTTCCTCTACAAGCTGGGCGATTCGATGTGCACCGCGCTGGCCACACCCTTCTATCTGGACATGGGTTTCGCCAAATCGCAGATCGGCATCGTCGCCAAGAACGCCGGGCTGTGGCCGGCGGTGATCGGCGGCCTGATCGGCGGGCTTTGGATGGTGAAGCTCGGCATCAACCGCGCGCTGTGGTTGTTCGGCGTGGTGCAACTGGTATCGATTTTCGGCTTCGCCTGGCTGGCCTGGATCGGACGCCACGAGACGGTGGGCGCGGCGCAGCTGGCGCAGTTGGCGCTGGTGATCGGTTTCGAGGCGCTGGGTGTCGGCCTCGGCACGGCGGCCTTCGTCGCCTTCATCGCGCGCGCCACGCATCCGCTGTATACGGCGACGCAATTCGCCCTGTTCACCAGCCTTGCCGCGGTGCCGCGCACCTTCATCAATGCCACCACCGGCTACCTGATCGAGCAGCTCGGCTGGTTTCCCTTCTTCCTGCTCTGCGCCGTGCTGGCCGTGCCGGGCATGCTGCTGTTGCTCAGGGTGGCGCCCTGGAATCCCAAGCCGGCGGCATAAATGTCATTGTTGTGATTATGGGCAATGCCCGTGGCGCCGGGCTTCGTGGCGCCAAAACAACAGCCTTGCTGAAAATTGAAGCCTCATTCAACTTTCCGTAAGGAACTGCGTTATATGCTCTGAAGCGCACGGTTCCACGACAGGAGACGGCGATGTTAATGGTGATGGACATGAGTACAGGCAAACTCATCGAGGATGAATTCGGAGCGTTCGAGGACGAAGTTCTCAACGCCGAGTGGACGCCGGCCAGCCCCGAGTTGCAATTGGGCTTGCAGGAAGTCCAGCATCGCGCGACGACCGCGAAGGAAGTCGACGCCGATGCATTTCTCGCCGCGATGTACCGCAACCAACAGTGAGCGTCCGCGCCATTCGCTGACGCAGTGTTGGTATCATCGCGCGCTTCCGGTTTTCCGAAGCGCACGATGAACTCCCATTTCCCGCCCGCCGCAAGTTCCCCGTCCGCCCCCGGCACCCTTCCCGGCCGCGGCGACTTTCCGCATTTCCTCGCCATCCCCACCCGCTGGATGGACAACGACGTGTACGGCCACGTCAATAATGTCGTCTATTACAGCTACTTCGATACCGTCATCAACGAATGGCTGATCCGCGAGGGCGGGTTGGACATCCACGATGGTGCGGCGATCGGCTACTGCGTCGAATCGCAATGCCGCTACCTGGCGCCGCTGGCCTTTCCTGAAGTCCTCGACGCCGGCCTGCGCGTGGTCCACCTGGGCAAGTCTTCGGTGCGCTACGAGATCGCCATCTTCCCCCAAGGCGAGGCGGCGCCGGCTGCGGTGGGCTGGTTCGTGCATGTCTTCGTCGCGCGCGCGGACGACCGGCCGACGCCGATGCCGCCCGCGATCCGTGCCTGCCTCCAGCGCCTGGTCCGCTGAGGCCGGATCAGCGCTCGACCAGCCGGATCCTGCTGTCGCGCAGCGCTTGCACCGCCGCCCGGTCGTCGCGTCCGACGGCGAGCAACTGGCCGGGGCCGAGGATGTAGTCCTCGGTGTCGCCGTCGCGGGTGAGCCAGACTTGGCCGCTGAGGCAGCACAGGCAGAGCTCGCGCGGCGGCAACAGCCGCAGTTGCCCCTTGCCCAGCGCTTCCTCGGTGCCGCCAGTGGCGGGGGCGTGCATTCCATAAAGGAATTCTGTAGCATGGCCGGCGGAACCCGTCGCACGCATCGCCGCGGCGCGTCGGCCGCGTTCCAGGCAGATCAGGGATGTAGCGGAAACGGTTTGTGCAGACATGATGTTCAGCTCCTTGGTGGCTTGTGACGCTAACAGTATTGGTTTTCCACGCGATCCTGACCAGCGATTTCGGGGCGGGACATGAATGAGTAAAAGGAATGCATAAAGACGATTTGCCGCCGCTTGAGGCCTTGCGCGTGTTCGTTGCCGCGGCACGCCACCTGAGCTTCACGCGTGCCGCCGAAGAGCTGTTCGTCACCCAATCGGCGGTCAGCAAACAGGTGATCGCGCTGGAGACGGCGCTCGCCGGCCCGCAAAGCGGCGTCCCCGGCGGACAAGGTCCGACACGCTTGTTCGAGCGCAAGACGCGCGCGCTGGTACTCACGGCGGCGGGTGCGCGCCTGCAGCGCTCCGCCGAGCTGGCCTTCGCCGAATTGCGCGCGGCGGCGGCGGAACTGCGCGGTGGCGGCGAGCCGACCGTGACGCTGGCGACCACGCAGGCGTTCGCCAGCTTCTGGCTGATTCCGCGCCTGGCGGATTTTCGCCGCCACCACCCGGGCATCGACATCCGCATTTCGGCCGATACGCGCCTGGTCGACCTCGAACGCGGCCGCTTCGACGCGGCCGTGCGCTACCTGCAGGACCGCAACGCGCCGGCGTCGGCGCTGCGCCTGTTCGGCGATACCGTGCTGCCGGTGGTCAGCCCGGCGTATCTCGCCAAGTCCGGCCCGCTGGCGAAGCCGGCCGACCTCGCCCGTCACGCGCTGCTGGTGTATGAGGACGAGGCGCAGCGCCGGCCCTGGCTTTCCTGGCCGGTCTGGCTGGAGATGGCGGGCGTGGCCGATCTGCGCCCGGCCGGCAGCGTGGCTTTCAACCAGTATGAGCCGACGCTGCGCGCCGCCGTCGATGGGCAGGGCGTGGCGCTGGCGACGCAGGCTCTGGTGGCCGATCTGTTGCGCGAGGGCCGGCTGGTCGCGCCGCTGCCGCAGCGCTTCGCCAATCCGCGCGCCTACTACCTGCTGCTGGCGGAACGCGCCGCGGAGAATCCGGCGGTCGAGCCGTTTCGGCGATGGCTGGCGGATCAGGCAAAATGACGCGCCGTCACACCGAAATCTTGATCTGCTTGCGGAGCATCCGTCGATGAAGTCGAATCTGTCCATCCTTGCAATTCTGTTTGCCGTCGCGTCGCCCGCGGTGGCAGTCACCGTGTCCTGTCCCGACCTGGCCGCCGCCGTGCAGGTTGCCTCCTGCCCGGCCGAGGAAGAACTGCGGCACACCTACACCGGCTTTTGCAGCGATGACGCAAAGTCGTACAAGGGCGAGACCGACGTTTGCAAGGACTATCGGCTCTACCGCGCGCTGAAGAACGTGGCGTTGTGGGAATCGGCCGACGGCAACTTCAGCGCCTATGTCTCTTGCGACCGGCCGCCGGCGCAGGTGAAGGCCGCCAGGGCCAAGGCAATCCGCGTCGCGAAGCAGGGCAAGATCACCCTGCTGGTCTGCGGCTACGGCGATGGGCTCAGTTTCACCTGGCGCACGCGCACGGAATGCAGGGTCGACGCCGGCGCGGACTGTGCCGCCAACCCGGCCGCCTGCAAGGCAAGCTGCGAGTGAATGCCGCGCGCAAGGTGCCGGGGCCCGCGAAGCCGCGCGCCGGCCAACCGACGCCGGAATCGTCGCCCGAGCCGATATCCGCGCCGGCCGTGTGCCGCCGCTGCGGCGCACCCGGCCCGGTCGGCGACGAGGGCTTTTGCGAAAAGTGCGAAAAGGCGCTGGAGCAGGCCTGCCTCTGAGCCCCGGATCGCTCAGCCGGCGGTGGCGACGGCCGGCTTGCAGCCGCTGTAACTGCCTGCCGCGCCGTCGGTGACTTTCGTTTCGTCGCCCAGTTCGAGTACCGTGTTGCCCTTGCTGTAGCGCTGGCTGGAACCGATCCGGTCGAGCCGCAACTCGCGTTCCGCCAGGATCAGCCACATCGCCGCGCCATCGTCGAGCGTGCGCAGGTAGAAGCGCTTGCCGGCGGCGCACTGGTACTCGGTCGCATTGGCCGGGGTGCGCGAACGTTCCGGCGTCGCCTTGTCGCCGCCGAAGGGCCACAGGTTCGGCGTCTTGATGCTGCCGCAGCCGGCCAGCAGCAGGGCGCCGCAGGCCAGGCCAAGCCTTGTCAAATACCTTGATCTTGAATTCATGCAGGTCCCCTTTTCCGGCAGGGATGTTGCCACAGATCGGCACCGATCCGCTGGCGAGGGGACGGCGCGCATTACAGCCGGATCGATCAGAAGCCGAGGGCCGCGATGATCTCGGCGCGGGCCGCTTCGATGGAGCGCTCCAGGCTTTGCAGTTCCGGCTCAGCCTCCCGCCGGGTTTTCAGCGCGGCCTCCAACGCCGCCGCGCGCTCTTGCAGTTCGCACAGGCCGATGGCGCCGACTCCGCCCTTGAACGAATGCGCGGTTCGGGTCGCCAGATCCGCCTGCCCGGCGGCCAGCGCTTCACGGATCTGTGCCGTCACTGCGGGGCTTTCCTCGACGAACTTGATCAGCCAGTGGCGATAGCGCTCTTCGTTGCCGAGGAAGCGGCGCAGAGCCCCCACCGTATCGACGCCATTCAGGGCCGCTAGCCCCGGCACGGCGCGCACATCCGCCGCCGCACGGCTGCCGGACGGCATCGTTCTGTCGGGCAGCCATTTGCTCAACACCTGGTAAAAGCCGTCGAGGTCGAAGGGCTTGACGACATGATCGCTCATGCCGGCGGCGACGCCGATCTGCCGTTCGTGTTCCAGGGCGTGCGCCGTCATGGCGGCGATGGGCAGTTTGTCGAAGCCGGGCCAGTCGCGAATCCGGCGTGTGGCGGTGAGGCCGTCCATGACCGGCATCTGGATGTCCATCAGCACCAGGTCGAAGCCGTCCGGTCCGGCCGCGGCCAGGATATCCAGGGCTTCCTGGCCGTTGCTTGCCAGGCGCGGCACAATGCCGGCGCTGCCCAGCAGTTCACCGACGATCTCGATGTTGATCGGATCATCTTCGACCACCAGGACGCGGGCCCTGTCGAAGCGTGGGCGCGCCGCATGTTGCAGGTCGCCGGCATTCTCGAGCTTCGGGCTTGCGCTCGAGCCGACGCCGAGCCGCACCCGGAGGCTGAAGGTGCTGCCGATTTTCTCGCGGCTGCTGACGCTGATGCCGCCATCCATCATCTGCGCGAGGTGCTGACTGAGTGCCAGACCGAGGCCGGTGCCGCCGTACTTGCGGCTCATCGAGACATCGGCCTGGGAAAAGGGCCGGAACAGGCCGGCGACGTCTTCGGGCCGCATGCCGACGCCACTGTCCTCGACGTCGATGGCGAGCCAGATCCGATCGTTGGCGCTGGCAACGTGGGCGATGCGCACCTCGACGCCACCGCTGGCGGTGAATTTGATGGCGTTGCCCAGCAGATTGAGCAGGATCTGCTCCAGGCGCAGCGGATCGCCGAGCAGGATGTCGGGTACCTGGTCACGAATCCTGAAGCCGAGCCGCAGTCCCTTGGCCTCGGCCTTGCACGTCATCACGTCATGGGCATGGCGGATCATGGCGCGCAGGCTGAACGGGATGGTTTCGAACTCCATGCGGCCGGCAACGATCTTCGACAGGTCGAGCAGGTCGTTGATGATGCGCGACAGGTGCTTGCCGGCGTTGCCAATCTTTTCCAGGTAGTCGCGTTGCCGCGCATCCTCGGCGTGCTCCAGCGCCAGCGCCGACAAGGCCGTGACCGCGCCGAGTGGCGTGCGCAGTTCATGGCTGACGTTGGCGAGAAAGGCATCCTTGGCCAGGTCGGCCTGTTGCGCCGCCTCCAGCGCCCGACGCAGTTCCGCCGTGCGTTCCTGTACCTGGCGCTCGATCTCCGCGCGCGGGTCGGGCGCATGTCCGACACCGGCCGTGCTGACCGCGCCACGCTGTTTTCTCTTCGCTGCAATCCATGCCGTCATGAAACCTGTTCCCATTGCGCCGCTGATGCCTACGCCGGCATTCGGGCCTCCCTGCGGGGCAATCCAAGCCTAAGGGAAAGCGGCGGATTTTCCTACTGACAGAAATGACAGGTCGGAGCCTCGGCGGGCTGGGCTTTGCGCCGGATTGGGCCAAAATGAATTTGTTGCACGCCCTTTTCCGGTAACCCATCCAAGAGGACTTTCCATCATGAAAAGCAAGGTAAGCAATCTTCGTCCCGTCGCGCCGGTGCGCAATGCCGCGGTTCCCGAATTCGTCTCGCTGCGCGTCGACCAGTACTACCGTGAGAGGGTGCGGGACACCTGGGACGGCGGACATATCATGCGCGGCCGCACGCCCGGTGCCGACGCCCTGCAACTGTGCAGCAACGACTACCTCGCGCTGGCCAGCCATCCGGCGATCCTGAAGGCGATGGCCGAAAGCATCCGGCGCGACGGCAACGGCTTGCTGATGTCGGGAATCTTCCTCCACGGCGCCTGTCCGCAGATCGAACTGGAACAGCGGCTGGCGGATTTCATGCGGGCCGAATCCGGCGTGCTCTGCCAGTCGGGCTATGCGGCGAACACCGGGCTGATCCAGACCATCGCCGACGAGCGCACCCCGGTCTATGCCGACATGATGGCGCACATGTCGCTCTGGGAAGGAATCAAGAGCGCCGGCGCGCGGGCGATCACGGTCTACCACAATGACGTCGAACACCTGGAGCGGCAAATCCTGCGCCACGGGCCGGGCATCGTCGTGGTGGATTCGATCTACAGCACCACCGGCAGCCTTGCCCCGCTGCGGGAAATCGTGGAGATATGCGAGGCGCAGGGCTGTGTGCTGGTGGCCGACGAGTCGCACTCGCTGGGCACCCACGGGCCGAACGGCGAGGGCCTGGTGGTCGAGCTGGGTTTGGCCGAGCGCGTGCATTTCCGCACCGCGAGCCTGGCCAAGGCCTTCGCCGGGCGGGCCGGCTTCATCACCTGCTCGATGCGCTTCAACGAATATTTCAAGTTCGAATCGAACCCGGCGATCTTCAGCTCGACGCTGCTGCCGCATGAAGTACGGGGACTCGATGCCACGCTGAGCGTTGTCAGGCAGGAGGGCTGGCGCCGGCAGCGCCTGCATGCCAATGCCGGGTATCTGCGCACGCAACTCGACGCATTGGGCTACAACCTCAACGACAGCCAGGCGCAGATCGTCTCGCTCGAAGCGGGCACCGAGCGGCAAACCATCGTGCTGCGCGAGGCATTGGAGTCGCGCGGCATCTTCGGCTCGATCTTCTGCGCCCCGGCCACGCCCAAGAGCCGCGCGCTGATGCGCTTCTCGGTCAATGCGGGCTTGACCGACACCGAGCTGGAGCGCATCGTCGCCGCCTGCCGCGACATCCGCGAGGAGGTCGACCTGGCGTCCTGGCCATCGACGCGGCGCAAGCTGCGCGGCAGGGGTGGCGTCGCCGCGGCCGCCAGGGCTGTCGCCGACGCCGCGCCGCGGCAGGCCGCGTAGGCCTGACAGCAGGGTCGGCGGCAGGCTTACGCGTTGCCGGCGACTTCCTGCCGCGCCTCGCGGTCGAGGCGGTCGAGGTATTCGCTGTAGGGGTAGACGTACTTCAGGTTGAAGGCACCGGGGTTCTTGACCAGGGAATACAGGTAGCAGTCCCTGCCGCGGAACTCCGTCGCCGGATGCAGGCAGGCCTGCCAGTCTTCATAAATCGGCGAATAGTTGCCGGCGGTCTTCCAGAAGTAGGGCAGCGAACGGCCGCTGCGCAACTGCTCCAGCAGGGCCTCGGGTGCGGCCTGGTCGTAGGCGATCTCGTAGTGCCCCTGCATCATCTTTTCCGTCTGCACGATCAGCAGATGGGCCGTGCCGCCGGCGTCGAGCATCAGAATGCCGTCCGGCGCGCAGGACAGGTAGTGCTCGACGACGTCAAGGCGTCGGCGGATTTCCTCGAAGCGCAGGGCGAATTCGGGATCGAACAGGAACAGGTGCGAGCCGACCGCGAGCGCGTCGGACAGCATCTGCTCGATCTGGCCGAAGTGCTCCTGCTGCAGTTCGGCGATGGTGCGATTCAGCACCGCCATGACGTCGTCGTTCTGCTTGCGGATGAAGCGGTCGATGATCTTCTCGTTGAAGGCGCGCACGGCGATCTGCTCGTCGGCCTTGCCGGTCAGCAGGATCTTCTTGATCGCCGGATTCTTCAGGCTGCGGCAGAACTCCAGCCCGTCGATCTCCGGCATGTCGTAATCGACCACCACCACCGAGACCTGCTCGAAGCGGCGCTCGTTATGTACTTCGCGGTGAATCATGTCGAGGCTGACGTCGATCACGTGGCGGGCATAGCTGGCGTCGCCGCGATGGCGGTAAAGCGAAAAGAAGCGCTCCACCATCGGCGGCACCGCACTGGCGGCGTTCAGCGCGACCAGGGCGGAAAAAGGCGAGTGGAACAGGCGGAAGGCCAGTTGCGACTCCAGTTGCAGGCTCAGGTTGGCGAGGAAAGCGGGGCTGTCATCGACGAAGGCGACCGTGGTCGGAAAACGGAAGGGGGGGATGGCGTAGGATTTCATGGCCGGGGAAAGGTCAGGACGAATTCGGAGGATTCACCGTAAATGGACCTGCATTCGATAGTACCGCCGAACGAGCTCATTACGTCGCGGCAGAAGGCCAGGCCGATTCCGGCGCCCAGCACGCTGTCGCTATCGTCGGCGGACGTATAAAAGCGCCGGAAGATATGCGGCAGGCTTTGCGGGGCAATGCCGCCGCCGGTGTCATGCACGATCAGGCGGTTGGAATCCTCGGCGGCATAGATGAGGATCACGATCCTGCCCTTGCCGGACTTGGCGATATGGCGCAGCGCATTCTTGATGAGGTTGAAAATGACATGCACCACCAGCAGTTCCGCGCCCTGAAATTCAAAGTCGGCGCCGGAGCGCCAGGACACCAGCGCGCGTTCGTTGTCGGAAAATGGATAACGCTGCAGGGCGATTTCGACGCAGCGGGCCATTGAGCAGACCACCATTTCCTGCTCTGCGGCGCCTGTTACCCGCGCATTGACCAGCAGCATGTCGATGATGGCATTGGAATGGTAGGCCTCGGCGTCGATGCGTTCCAGCACGCCCTTCAGCGCGTCGAGGTGCGCGCCGCGGATGGCGGGGACCGGCAGTCCCTGGCGCTGGGCCAGCTCATGGGACTCGATCAGGGCCGGCAGGTATCTGGCCAGGCCCGAGGCGCCGGCGCGGATGCCCAGCAACGGGGTGCGCAGCTCGTGGGCGATG
>ORJL011301669.1_pt1 | contig 19669 bp, 15 predicted proteins | sample 1779941 | NCBI WGS metagenome assembly ORJL01 (sample SAMEA104232317, study PRJEB22302) | groundwater metagenome | biome: forest; feature: aquifer; material: groundwater | place: USA | collected 2011-08-07 | depth 5.8 m | reverse complement strand
CCGGGGCTTTCCACGTCAGAATCTCTGTGCATACCTCTCGGAATTCATGTTTCGCTACAACATTCGTTGCTACCAGACTCGTCTGAACGTACTCTCAGCCCTGCTCTCTCGAAAATCCCACACACTACTGGTGTAGTCCCTTGTGGCCCTTCGTTTGCTGCCATACAGGCTGCCCCGGGCCGTTGTAGATTTCCTCGAAGGAACCATCGCGATGCAGCTTGAGCACGATGAGGTACTGCGGCTCACTGGAGATTGCAATCCGGTCGCCCTGAGTCGTCTTGATCTGAATGAGTTTCTTTCCCTTCCGGGCATCGTGCGTCTTGTTCGATGCCGTGAAGAGCTCATCCAATCGGTAGCTCTTCTTCGCATAGACCTCCCCCAAGCTCCCCACCATGTGGCCATCGAGGGTGAAGTGCCGTCCCGGGTAGCGTTTCTCCAGCTGATCAACGAGGCGGAGGAGCTGGCGGATGACGGAGTGGATAGAGGGCATTATTTCAATGAAGGAGAGTCCTTTCGCGCTTGGCTTTGGTGAGGAGTTTGCGTCCATAAACATCTACTCCTTATCATTCTTAGCTCCTTCTCTTTCTATATAGATTCCAACACCCAACCCGATTAAGAAACCACCCAACCAGACAAAAAACATTGTCATGGTTGGATTATCCCCATCCTAGGACTTTCTGTCTACGAGCATGCTCCTAAGGTTTTAAATAGAATGAAGGATTGCAGATTCGAACCAGTACCAGAAGCAAAAGCTGCGATTCTTGAGTCTTGGCTGGGGCTGGTGAATGATTTTCGATCAATTACTTTTGCAGATATTTGTGTTCCAGTAATTTTAAAACTCTCGGATCTACCGGTTTTGTCGCATGTTCGACAGCTTTAGGCAAATGATCCAAAACGCAGGTGCAGGTATCCCTGAGAAGGAACTGAATTCTTCTTTCGACATGGCCACCTTCTCCTGAAACTACATCATTTGCCTCCATCCAAGAATTAATCCTGTAATCAATAGAACTCCTGCCTCTTTGGTGAAGTAAAGCGTCGATCTCTCTTTCTGTTCCATAGGATATTGGAGCAAAAGGGCACATGAGCGTCTCGACTTGCTCAGGTGTAGGACGAGAATCAGATTCTGAGAATGCAGCAACTACTGCTTCAACAATGACATTTGCTTTAGCTGATTCAGTCATAGGTTGATTATAGCTCATTGAGGTTGGCGCCGCCCCGTACCACTCGCTGCGGTTCGGGTACAGGGCTCGCCATGAACCCGAACGAAGTGAGTGGTTCATGGCTGGGGAGGAGGGATTCGAACCCCCGTGTGACGGGTCCAGAGCCCGTTGCCTTACCGCTTGGCTACTCCCCAATGGCGCGTGCAATTCTACAACGAAAGTTCGGCGTAACAGAAGGAGAAAGGGATAAGCGGAAAGCGGTGAGCGGAAAGCGACGAGCGATGTGAGCTCATGAAAAAGTATGTAACCGTGCTGCTTGGCCAACACGGATACCAAGCCTCAGCGTCCACGAGTGATACCAAATTAAGAAATAGATTTCTTCTTCGGCACCGCGCCCGGGAACGGGCGCTCTGTTAATGCATACCATTTTTTTAGCAGAGCGGGCGTTCGCGCCCGCGGTGAATCGGAAAAATATTTCTTCATTCCGTATGACACGTCGTACAGCGATGTCGGTGCTGAAACATGAGAGATTACCTGCGATGTTCTGCTCCAGGTTGAACAAGGAGGTATTCGGGGAGGGAAATGACGGCGAAATGGTTGTCGTGTGGCGATGGCATGTGTAAAATTAAGTGCCTCTTTCCCCATCACTCTATATGCGTCGGACCGCCTCCATCCTTGTCCTCATCAGTCTCGCGCTCCCACTCCTCTCACAAGCCGCCCCGGCAGGTGACCTCGTGGAGAAAGTGGCACATGGGAAGAAAGTCGCCGGCCAGTACATCGTCGTGCTCAAGGAGAACGTTGACGTTGATAGTGCTGCCGATGAGTTGTCACGCAAACACAATGGAAGAGCCCTCCAAGTCTACAAGCATGCCCTGAGTGGCTTCGCCATCGCACTGTCCGATGACAAGGTGAAGGATCTCGAGAATGATCCGCGCGTCGCTCTGGTCAGTCCCGACTACGAAGTGTCCATCGTCGGGAAGACTGTCAATACGCAGGTACAGACGCTTCCGACAGGCATAAACCGGATCAACGCGGAGAATAAAGTGAACAAGGGTGCGGGAGTGGAGGTTGCGGTGATCGATACGGGAATCGACTCCAGCCATCCCGATCTGAAACTGAACATCCGCGGCGGCAAGAGCTGCGTCGGTGGCAACTATAATGACCAGAATGGCCATGGCACGCACGTCGCCGGAACCATCGCCGCACTCGATAATACCGCTGGTGTCGTCGGCGTGGCTCCCCAGGCAGGTCTCTGGGCAGTCCGCGTCCTCAACGCGCAAGGCAGCGGTACGTGGTCGCAGGTGATCTGCGGCATTGACTGGGTCACCTCGCAATCCTCCCGCATCAAAGTCGCAAACATGAGCCTTGGAGGCGGTGGCACAGCGGGAACATCCTGTGACAGCGATGTGCTCCACAAGGCCATCTGCAACTCCGTCGCCAAAGGTGTGACGTACGTCGTCGCAGCGGGGAACGACGGTGCGGATCTGAAGAATTTCGTTCCGGCGGCCTATCCGGAAGTGATCGCGGCGACGGCGCTTGCGGATTCGAACGGGAAGCCATGCGGAGGCGGAAGCACAACGAGCTACGGGGCGGACGACACGTTCGCTACGTTCAGCAACTATGCCACTCTGCCCCAGGACACGGTTCGGACGATTGGTGCGCCGGGCGTCTCGATCCTCTCAACTTGGAAGAGGGGCTACGCCACCATTAGCGGAACGAGCATGGCGTCCCCGCACGTCTCCGGCGCAGCGGCGCTCTATATCAGCACACATCCGGGGGCGGCGCCTACCCAGGTTCGCGACGCGCTCATCGCTGCGGGGGAGGCAGCCGGGGCGAATGTGAACGGCGAGTGTGCGAGTGGCACGAGCCACGTATCGAGTGCACTGCACCTTGAGCCCGTGCTCCGGGCGGATACATTCTGATCATTTGAATTTCCGCTTATGAATTTCTTCCAAAAGATGGATGGTGGCTTTCACTGACAAATTATCAGATGGCAAAAGTAGAAGCCGATCGCCAAACTTCTGTAAAAGCGGTGTTAAAAACTCATCACCCCATGAAGGTGAAAATGTAAGAACGTCGCTGAAATCAACTTCGACATTTTCATCAGTTTTGATTGCACGCAACATTGGCTGTAAAGCCTTCGAAGCTTCATTTCCCATCTGACGGGAAGTGAGAGTGGTCCCAAATTTTTTCAATTCTATACGCATAGTATTTCTGAAAATTCCGGTTAAAATTCGATAGTGGCAAAACAGCCATGTGTCAGTATAGCTGACCTTGTGATCAACAAATTCTTCTCGGGATCTTTCATTCGCAATTCAGCATCTCCGCTCGTAAAAAATAAAGTGAGTGGATAACCCTTCACCACTTCTCGGACGTACTTAAGCCCATTCCCTCTTTTTTCAGGGTATCTGCCTGAAACAATCTCGGTAAATGCAACCTGTAAGGCTTGATGATGATTGGCAAGACCAGGCCTCACCTGACGAAGAGTCTCGAGAACACCTAAACCGCGATCTGCAAGAACAACAAGACCCTTCTTAACATCATATCCAAAAAATATGCCCGGTTCGTCCGGCCACTTTCCGATGTTATGGTCGAATGAATTATTTCCTATCTCGCCGGTAACGGCGACGATAAGCGAGAACAGTTTTTCAAAGCCATGCCTCTGCATGAGCTCTGTCTCAAATTTAATTAATCTTGCCTGGAAAATAGCAGTGTTCTGGCAGTAATACCCCCGTGGAAAATCTGCTTTCTCCTGCACCCAATCGTGAGCGAGCTTCTTAAGATCGTTCGCAATTAATTCCAAATCCCTCTGGCGATAATATCTGTGCGTGCCTCCATCCTTACGAATGGCAATAAGCTTCCCACTTTCGTCCCATCGGCGAAGTGTCATCAAAGAAACTCCGAGATAGCCAGCAGCTTGGCCAATAGTTAATAGGTGATCTTCCATACATCAATAATACCAGAAAAAGCCTTATAATCTATACAAAATACGTATGAATCTATCCATTATTATAGCAACCTATACATTCCATACGAAATATACACACTTCGCATGTAAGTGCTCACTGACCTTATGAAAGATTGCCTTTATAATGGGCTAAAGCCCAAGTTCCGGTATCGGTAACCCAGCCCTTAAGGGCTGGGTTACCGCGCTTATTTACCGTGCTTTAGCTTTTTCTGCGCAGGGGTCAGTGAGCAGTTACCTTAGCATTTTGTGTCACATATGCAGAAGACCCCGGACCATCCATCAGACATGGCTACCATTTGCTTGTGCCGCCTCCCCCGCCGGAGTGAGCCTGAAATGTTGCAAGCCAGTCTTTTTTTCACCATTACCAGTATTAGAAATCAACCCACGTCGTTCCAATGCTCTCACACGAGTTTGAATTGTCTTCGGTTACGTTTTTTCTGCCGCAGCTATCCCACGAACCGAACGAGTATCACCGGAAGCTATGATATGCATTAATGTACGATTGAGGCGATCAGGGGCATCGTCTTCGAAGACATCATCGCCATTTCCGCGGACCGTGGTTTGCCGGGGACCATCCAGAAAACCTTCCAATTTCCTCGAGCGCGATGGAACTTGCAGCTTGCGTATCGCCTTAGCTTCGATCTGCCGTACGCGCTCCCTGGTAACGGAGAAGACTTTGCCGACCTCTTCCAAGGTGTAGGTGTAACCGTCGGCCAGGCCGTAGCGGAGCCGGATGATCTCGCGCTCGCGATAATTCAAGCCACCGAGCACGTCGGCAATCCGCCCTTTGAGCGCGTCCCGGTTTATTTCCACAAGCGGATCTTCTCCACGATGATCCTCGAGGAACTCGCCGAAGGAACTGTCCTCATGATCACCGATCGGCTGGTCGAGTGACAGGGGCGGGCGGGCCATCTGCAACACACAACGAGTGTCGTCTATCGATAGATCGGCGGCCTCAGCCGTTTCCTCGACACTCGGCTCGAAGCCCTGATCCTGCAGGAGTTTCCGGCTCACCGTACGTACCTTGCTCATCGTCTCGACCATATGGACCGGCACGCGAATCGTCCGGCTCTGGTCGGCGATGGCACGGGTGATGGCCTGGCGGATCCACCACGTGGCGTAGGTGGCGAACTTGAAGCCCCGTGCGTGCTCGAATTTGTCGACCGCCCGCATCAGACCGGCGTTTCCCTCCTGGATGAGATCCAGGAAGCTTACGCCCCGATTGCGATAGCGCTTGGCGATCGAGACCACCAGCCGAAGATTGCCGGCGGCAAGATGCCGCTTGGCGGCGTCGTACTCCTGCTGGAACTCGGTCGTACGGACCACCCGGCGGCGGAGAGTGGAGGGGCTCTCGAAAGTGATGGTCATCAAGTGGCGCAGCTCTTTGCGGATCCCGGCAACACGCTCGCTGTCAGACTTGCTATGTCGGAGTGTGCCCAATTCCTGGGACAGCGTTTCCATGCGATGGTCAATCTGCTGGAGCTTTCTCCACAGCGGCTGAAGCCGCTCAGTGCGGAGACCCAGCTCTTCTACCAGGCGCCCGGCCTTGTGCCGACGGGTGATCAGACTCCGCCAGGCTTCGTGTCGGTTCTTTTTGGGCCGGCTCTTGCTGATCACACCGGCAAAATCCTGCTTATTCCGTCGGAGCAGATGTAGCAATGTACGGAGGTTTGGCTCCACCAGTCCCAGAAAGCGTTGCTTGGTGTTCACGTTGGTAATTGAGATCTCCACGGTCCGGTCCAGATGATGACTGCCGTCTCTAGCCTTATCCAGGAAACCATAGGCCCCCTGAAGCGCATAATCGGTTGCCAGCAGGCTGCTTCGAAACAGAGTGCGCCAATGCTCGATTTCACGGGCTGCTGCGATCTCCTCCTCACGAGTCAACATCGGAATCTCCCCCATCTGCGTCAGGTATGCCCGCACCGGATCATCGTCGTAACCATCTAAACCGGTCTCCTCGGGATCGAATGCTCCTGAATCCTCTTCATCATCCAATGAAACTTCATCTCCATCACCCTCGTCCAACACATCGTCAACCTCAGCCTCGTCCAAATCATCTGGCTGGTCTGCTACGGACCCGAAATCAACGTAATCCCTTTCCATAGAAGGGAAATAGTAGAAGCGAAAAGTGCTTTCTTCAAGCCATTTTCACCCCGCTGCGAAAGGGACCGAGGGCACCGATGGGACCGAAGAAACCGAAGTACACCTCGGTCACTTCGGTCCCGTCGGTCACTTCAGTTCCCCTGTCCCCTTCCCTCAGCTACCTACCGACTCACGCTCCTCTCTTCCGCTCTTTCACGAAGAGCAGGAGGATGGAGGCGATTACGGTGAGCACGAGCGAGAACAGGAACGGCGCGCCGCTCCCGAAGCTGTCCCACAGAAGACCGGCAATGAGCGAGGCGGGCAGACTCACGAGGCCGATGACCATCTGAAAACCGCCCATCGTGGAGGCAACGAACTGCGGCGGCGCGAGCTCCGCGAGGAGCGACCGCTGCACGGGGTCGAGTGCGCCGTTGAAGAGACCGTAGAGAATGAACCCCAGAAAAATGCCGGAAGATGAATGCCAGCCGATGAAGACGATGCTCACGAGCGCCCAGCAGAAGAACGCGACATGGAGGATCGCTTTCCGTCCCACCCTGTCCGAGAGCCGGCCGAAGGGAACGGATACTGCTGCTGCAATCATGGTGTAGGCAAGATAGAACATGGGTACGGTCGTCGCCCTGAAGCCGAAGGAATTGGCGGCGATCAGCAGGAACGAGTAGCTGAAGGCCCCGAGCGTGAAGATGGCGCTCAGGAGAATGTAAAGCTTGAGGTTCCAGTCCAGATCCTTGAGCCGGATGCCTTTGTAGATGTGAATGTGTTCCGACCGTCGCTCCCGGATGAGGAAGAAGACCACCGCCACCGCGAGGAACGAGGGAATGGAGGCAAGGAGGAAGAGATTGCGGTATCCCAACACACTGAGGAGAACGATGGAGAGGATGACGCCGACCGCCGCGCCGGCATTGTCCATGAGCCGGATGATCCCGAAGTTCTTCCCGCGATTCCCGTCCATGGACGCCTCCGCGACGATCGCGTCGCGCGGCGAGGAACGCATCTTCCCCGAGCGGTCGAGGATGCGCCACGGGATGAGCTGCGGCCAGCTCTGCGCAATGGCATACCCCAGCCGCGCGATGCCGCCGAAGGCATAGCCCATCCACACGAACACCTTCCGTCGGCGGATGCGGTCCGAGATATACCCCGACACGGCCTGCGAGAGGGAAACAATCGCGTCCCCCAAACCATCAATGAAGCCGAGGACGGCCATATTCGCGCCGAGGACATTGCGCACGTAGAGGGGCCACACCGAGAACACCATCTCCGCCCCCACGTCGTGGAGGAAGGAGGTGAGCGCGAAGACTCTCACGGTGCGGTTGGCTTCCTTCTGATCGGGAGGAGGAGTCAGCATGGGCGGATTGTAGCGAAAAAACACCCTGCCGCGAAGGTGGTGATGACGAACAGCGCGTATAATTCTTACCGTGCGCATGTTCCGCCGACATTGGCCACTGATCCTCCTGCTGATCATCACGACGGTTCTCTATGCCCGATCAATCGGGAACGGCTTCGTATCCCTCGATGACCCGCTCCTCGTCACGGAGAACCGCATGGTCACGGAGCCTTCGCTCCGGCACGTCTTCGATGCTTTCCGCTCCTTCGATCCGGAACTCTATGTCCCGCTCACGTTCCTCAGTTTCCAGGCCGAGGCATGGACGCTGGGACCCGGAGCCTGGCATTTCCATCTCATTAACCTCCTCCTCCATCTTGCAGCCGTCATCATCATCTTCAGTATTGTTCTCGCCCTCACCCGACGGAGAGACTGGAGCCTCCTCGCCGCGGCGCTCTTCGCCATCCATCCTGTCAATGCGGAGGCTGTACTCTGGGTGAGTTCGCGCAAAGACGTGCTGAGCACCGTATTCGCGCTCGCATCCCTGCGCATGTTCCTCGCAGAGCGCACACAGCCAAGCAGACTCCGGTACGTCCTCCGCCTCGTCCTCTTCGTCCTTGCCCTCCTCAGCAAAGTCACTGTTCTCACGCTTCCGCTCATCTTCCTGCTCACGGACTTATACAGAGGGAACTCTGTAGGGAAGAAACAGATCAAAGAGATTACCCCGTTCCTCCTCCTGAGTATTCTCTTCGGTGCCATCGCGATTGTCGGAAAAACACACATCGTCGGACGAGAAGAGCTTTCGACCCTCGTCCTCATGGCCTTCCGTTCAACGTTCTTCTCTCTCCGCCTCCTGGTATTCCCGTACGGGCAGTCGGCGATCCATATCCTCCATGAGCCAATCGGCATCACCTCGCCGCTTTTTGCCCTTTCGATCATCATCGTCACCGGCCTCTCCCTGTGTATCTGGAGGATGCGAAGACGCTTCCCTTCGGTCGCCTTCGGCTGGGTAGTCTTCCTCGTCGCGCTCGCACCCACGTTCCTCCACTACTCGCGCGGCGGCGAGGACATCCTGCTCGGCTCCGAGCGGTACCTGTACTTTCCATTCCTCGGTCTCTCCTTCATTGCTGCCGGCGTTTTCGTCGGTCTCCGGGAAAGCCGTGCCGTCACTGCACCAACCCGCACAGTCATGAGCATCGGCCTCGCGGGCATCCTCCTCGGCCTCGGCTCCCTCACGTTCCGTCAGGCCTCCGTCTTCCGTGACGGCATCGCTTTCAACAAAAACATCCTCCTCGAGGAACCGCTGGACGCGCGGACGCACTACAATCTCGGAAACAGCTTTTTAGAAGCCGGGCGCTTAGGAGAAGCGGAGGCGTCCTACAGAACATCACTGGCTCTGAACCGGACAGCGTTCGCACTCCCGGCCATCAACCTGGGGATTCTTCTCGTCGAGGCCGGACGCACGGACGAGGGGCTCTGGATGCTCAGGAGAGCGACGGCGATCCGGCCCGATTACTTCCTCGGTTACTACAATCTGGGTGTCGCGTACCAGAAGACCGGTCGTTTCTCTGAGGCCATCCCCGCATACAAAAAGACCATCGAGCTCTTCCCCGAGTACCCCGCCGTCCACCACGACCTCGCGGTCGTCTACGGGCAGAAGAAGATGTACCGCGAAGCGCTCGCCGAGTTCAAGATCCTCTCGGATCTCGATCCGGGTTTCCGCGAGAAACTGCGGACGGTTGCACCGGCGTTCGTGGCGAAGTGAAACGTTTCCTCCAAAATGCGGCTACACGAATTTTCATCAATGTAAGAGACCGCGAGAGAGAGGACACCGGTGTTCGCCACAGTACCTGACGGATTTGCAGAAGGTATTTCACTACCGGCTTTTTCTGCAGTTCTTCCTCCTGCCTGGCATGGTGTATCGAACGCAGCCTCAGGGAAGAGGACATGAGGGAACTATAACCGCCGGACGAGGGGTGCCAAGCAAAAATTTCATACAAGCGATATCGAGGGCATCGGTGCTGTTTCCCGCAAGAAACGATGGAGAACATTCAATATTTACAAACTACTTTTTTACTGTTGCAACTTCTCCCTTTTTGCTTCTGCTTGCGCTCAGGAAGCAGCAAACCCCATGATGGGTCAAACTTTTCAAGCACCTTTCCAATACTTCCCATGACCGAATCATTCACCTCGCTCGCTTCTCTCACCATCGCAGCGGGAATCCTGGCGCTCCTCGTGGCCTTTGCATTCCGCTTCACCATCGGTCGGCAGAGCGGCGGCACGGACGTCATGCGCGCACTGAGCGGAAAAATCCGCACGGGCGCCATGGCCTTCCTCACACGCGAGTATACGGTCATCGTCCCGTTCATCCTGATCGCCGCCGCGCTCATCTACCTGTTCCTCGACACGGGATGGGCGAATGTCGGCTTGAGCTGGGGGAAACCGTACACCGCCTTGAGCTTCGTGATCGGCGCGTTCTCCTCGGCACTCGCCGGCTTCATCGGCATGCGCACGGCGACGATGGCGAACGTCCGCACGACCGAAGCCGCGCGCACGAGCGTCGTGAAGGCGCTCCGTATCTCGTTCATGAGCGGAGCGACGATGGGTCTCGCGGTCGTGGGGCTCGGGCTTCTGGGCTTCGTGGGGACACTGATGTTCCTCCTCACGAAGATGGATCTCGCAGGCTCCCTCCAGGCGCTCACCGGCTTCGGCTTCGGCGCATCCTGCGTGGCGCTCTTCGCCCGGGTCGGCGGCGGCATCTACACGAAAGCCGCGGATGTGGGTGCGGACCTCGTCGGCAAACTGGAAGCCGGCATCCCGGAGGATGATCCCCGGAATCCGGCGGTGATCGCGGACAACGTGGGAGACAACGTCGGCGACGTCGCCGGTATGGGTGCGGATCTCTTCGAGAGCTACATCGGTTCATTGCTCGCCACCATGCTCGTCGGGCTCAACGTGACGTGGGGCACCGAGCAGGCGATTCTCTTCCCGCTCCTCGTGGCCGCCGTAGGCATCGTCGCCACCATTCTCGCGACGTTCGTCGTGCGCACGCAGGACCCCAAGCGCGTGGAGCGCGCGCTCAAGAACGGCATGTTCGCGGCATCACTGCTCGCCGTCATCGGCGTCTTCCTGCTCGCGAGGAAGTTCCTTCCGCAGGAGGTTGCCATGGGTGTCGCATGGGCGACGACCGCAGGACTCGTCGCCGGCGTTCTGGTCGGCGTCATCACCGAGTACTTCACCTCGCATGCGTACCGTCCGGTACGCGCACTCGCAAACTCCACGAAAACCGGCGCCGCGACCACCCTCATCGAGGGTCTCGCGCTCGGGTACATGTCCACGGCCCTGCCCATTCTCGTGCTTGCGGGCGCCATCGCCGCCGCCTACTGGCAGGCGGGGATGTACGGCATCGGCATCGGCGCCGTCGGCATGCTCATGACCCTCGGGATGACGCTGGCCATGGACTCGTTCGGTCCGGTGGCGGACAACGCCGGCGGGATCGCGGAAATGAGCAAACTCCCGAAGGAAGTGCGCGAGAGAACGGATGCGCTGGATGCCGCGGGAAACACGACCGCCGCCATCGGCAAAGGCTTCGCCATCGGCGTGGGCGGTTTCATGTGTCTGGCGCTCTTCGGCGCGTACAAGGAGCAGGCGGGACTCACCGGCATCGACGTGAGCAATCCCACCTCCCTCATGGGCCTCCTGATCGGCGGCATGATCCCGTTCCTCTTCAGCTCTCTCACCATGCGAGCCGTCGGACGAGCGGCCATGTCCATCATCGAGGAAGTCCGCCGCCAGTTTCGTGAAATCAATGGCCTGATGGAAGGCACTGCCGAGGGCGACCCTGCCGCGTGCATCGCTATCGCCACCTCAGCGGCGATCCGCGAGATGGTGCTCCCCGGCATCCTCGCCATCGCTTCCCCCATCGTCATCGGACTCCTCCTCGGGAAGGAAGCCCTCGGCGGCCTCCTCGCCGGAACGCTCGTGAGCTCCATGATGCTCGGCACCTCGATGGCGAATAGCGGCGGCGCGTGGGACAACGCGAAGAAGTACATCGAATCCGGCCAGCTCGGCGGCAAAGGATCGGACTCGCACAAGGCCGCCGTCGTCGGCGACACGGTGGGCGACCCCTTCAAGGACACGTCGGGGCCGTCGCTCAATATCCTCGTGAAGCTGATGTCGATGGTGTCGGTGCTGACCGCGGCGCTGTACGGGACGGGTATACTTTCACCCTGACATGCGCCCTCTCCGTCTCCTCGCGCTGGCCATTGTTTCTTCCGTGTTCCTCGGTACGGTGGTCGCGATTGCGCAAAGCACGGCGACGTACGACGAGAGCCGCCTCGTTTCCCTGTATCAGGAGTACGTCAGGAATGTGAACAAGGGAAAGGAGGACGCGTATCTCACAAAACGCATCACACAGGAACGTGCGCGGATCCGCAGGCTGGCCGACGAGGAAATCAAACAGGTCATCGCGCCTGCCATCAGTCTGGACGGAAGCGACGAGACCGCCCTCCCCAAGGCGATGGACAGGCAGCGGAGTGTCGTCTCCGCTCTGGATGAACGGCTGCGCGAACGCAAAGTGGACCTGGACCTCCTCAAGGAAGAGGAGAAGAAATACTACCTCTCGCCCGGTTCCGCCACGGGCGCGACCGAGGAATTCCGCCTCACGAAAACCTACCCGGAGCTCCTCGCGAAGAAGGCGATCCTCGAAGAACGGATCTCCGCGCTGGAAACGGCGCTCCCGCTTCAGCGCGACCGCTTGAGCAAGCTCTCGTCCCAGCAGAGCTTCGAGCAATTCGCGTTCCTCTTAAGTTTCCTCTCCTACGCCGCCATCATCCTCTTCGGGGTCATCCTCGACCGGCTGCTCCGGAGACTCGTCGTCGGGAAAATTGAAAAGAAGGGACACCGTTATCTCGTGTCGAAAGCCCTCTCCGCCGCCATCTACATCATCATCGGCCTCTGGCTGATCAGCAAGCTCCTCTCCGAACACCCGATTGCCGCGGCCTCGCTCGCCATCATCGGCGCCGGTTTTGCCATCGCCATGCAGGACGTCGTCAAGGATTTCGTGGGATGGGTCATCATCCTCCAGAAGCGTCCCTTCGCCCTCGGCGATCGCGTCTCCATCGGCACCTCCAGCGGCGACGTGGTAGACATCGGTGTACTCCGGACCACCATGCTCGAAGTGAGTACGGCAGGGGTCTTCAACGCGCTTGAGCGGACGGGGAAAACGCTCTATGTCCCGAATTCCCTGGTGCTCAGGGAACCGGTGCTGAACTACAACACCACATCGGACTTCCTCAACGCCGAAATGCAGGTCACGATCTCGTACGAGAGCAACTGGCAGAAAGCGGAACGCATCCTCCGCGAGGTGCTGCACGCGGAGACGCTCCCCTTCGTGGAGCAGGCCAAACACCAGCAACGCAAACGTACGGCCCTCTTCTACTCGTCGTGGGAGGTGGCCGGACCCGAAGTGCACACGGACCTCGCGCCGAGCGGCGTCCTCTTCACCCTCAAGTTCACCGTTCCCATCGGCCAGCGGCGCGATGTGGTGACGAGGCTCTCGCGCACGATCCTCGAGCGTTTCGAGGCCGCGCACGACATCGATCTCGCGTTTAATACGATCCGGGTGATCGGGGGACAGGAGGGCAGAGCATAAAAATCGTGTGCAATATCAAATTAACTAATTTGAATAATTTCCATCACCGCGCCCTGAAAGGGCGCTGCTGTTGTGTAATTTTTGAAACAGCAGCGGCCCTTCGGGCCGCGGCGTTCTTTTTTTGTTCTCCTTTCACGCCTGCAGCTCACTGCGTTCTTCAGGTCTGATAAACCTTAGACCCAGCGCCCGGTAGATGTCCTCCTCCGTTTCACTTGCGATGTCCTTGCTCTCCCGAAACAGGCCGTACTCATTCAGCTTTAGGCCGCGTTCGATCGCGAGACGCCGGAGCATGATGTTGTGCTCCTTCGTCCCGGTGAAGTAGAGGAATGCGCTCCCCCACTCTTTCATCCTGACAATCCGAATATCGACCCTTAAGCCCGACTTGAGGTCGAAGGAAACCTTCGTCGGCCCCTCGGCGACCATGCGGGCGAACTTCGGGGATTTCCGCACCGCATCGGCAATGACAATCGCCACGTTCTCCGGGATATTCTTCCCCTGCACGCCGATGAGGATATCGATATCCCCGACCGTCTCCTTGTAACGGCGGTAGGAGCCCGCGGCCTCGCTGCGACTCACTCCTCCGATTTCCCGGAGTGCTTTCAGGAGCCGCTCCACATCCGCTTCGACTTCCGGGCGCGGAAAACGTTTGGCCCCCTCCTTCGCGCGACGGGCATTCTCCAGAATTTTCTTCTCCAGGACTTCCGAGAAGCCCGGAAGCGTGCGCAGTCGTCCGATCTGCGCGGCTTCGATGAGTTGCGGAATCGTGCGGACATCGAGATGCTGCTCGATCTCGCGGACCCGGCGAGGACCCAAATCCTCCACCGACAGAAGCCCGGAAGCACCCATGCTGGTCTCGGCGACGAGATGGTCGAGAACCCGAATCTTCCCTGTCGTGCAGTACTCGATGATTTTGTCGGCCAGCGCTTCGCCGACGCCCGGCAGCTTCATCAATTCCTTCCTGTCGGTCATTTCCGCAATGTCCTTTGGAAGATCCTCGATCGTCTGCGCCGCGCGGCGGTAGGCCGCCGGCTTGAACTGGACTCCCTGGTAATCCAGGAGATCAGCGATCCGCCGGAAGAGCCGTGCGAGGGAGGCGTTCTCCATAGTGGATGAATAGAGAAATTCTATCACAACCATCTGACCTCATCCGCCGGCCCTCTCCTACGACCTCATCCCCAACCCGGATCAATACCAAATTGTGTGGAGAAACTTACATCCAAGTATATGAGACAAGAAAAAAATAAATAATACAGCGCAGGTATCTACCTGCGGTCGGCAAGGCACGTCGTTCGCGAACGACGTACCAAGATGAAGCCATGATCGTCAACCGCGGGGAGATACCCGCTCTCAATTGGAAAGGCTCACTTTTTCACCGAAATTATTTTTCTCCACACAATTTGGCATTGATCCCCCAACCCTTCTCCTTTGCGAAGGAGAAGGGAGTTGTTTATAAGGAGAGGGGCTAGGGGTGAGGTCAAAAGCAGTGGAGGGGAAGGGTGGGGGGCAGAGATCAACCTTGTGGCTTCCGAGGAGCACCTGCTAGCGTAGAGCCATGCTACAGAAACTTTCCTACAAAGACGCCGGCGTGGACATCGATACGGCCGATGCGACGAAGCAGCGGATGGCGAAGAGCCTGCAGACTCTCAGCCCGCTCATACTCAACCGGATCGGCGCGTTCGCATCGCTCGTCGAGGGCCGGTTCCCCGGGTACAAGCACCCCGTCCTCGTCTGTAAGACGGAGGAACCGGGCAGTAAGCAGCTCCTCGCCTTCCAGCACAAGCGGGTCCCGGGCATCTGCAGTGACCTCATCAACCATCTCGTCAACGACGTGATCGTCATGGGCGCGAAACCTCTCTACGTCCAGGACCTCATCGTCTGCGGCAAGCTCGAGAAGGACACCGTCGCCTCCCTCGTGGAACACATGTCCATGGCTTGCAGCGAGCAGGGATGCGTCCTCACGGGCGGCGAGACGTCGGAGCAGCCGGGCGTCCTGAAGCCCGGAACCTACGTCCTGGGCGCCAGCTGCATCGGCGTCGTCGAGAAGAACCGGATCGTCGATGGGTCGGCCATCAGACCCGGGGATATCGTCCTCGGACTGGAATCGAGTGGCCTCCACACGAACGGCTACACGCTTGTGCGGGCGCTCATACAGCAATACCCGGGCATCATTCACGAACGCATCGGCAACCAGACATTCTTGTCGATGATCCTCATTCCCCACCGGTGTTACTACGAGGCGCTGAAGGACATGTTCCCGAAGAAGGTGCTCCACGGAATGGCACACATCACCGGCGGCGGGATCCCGGGGAATCTGAACCGCATCCTTCCTGCGGGGCTCGATGCCGTCATCGATGCGAACGCCATCAGGATCCTGCCTATTTTCTCCTTCCTCAAACGCCATTCAGGGAACGACGATGAGGATATGATCAGAACGTTCAATCTCGGCGTCGGGATGACGCTGGTCGTGAACCCCAGGCAGATGAAGACGGTCGTCGCTCACATCAAGAAGCACAAGATCGCCTGTTACCCTATCGGCAGCATTGAAAAAGCAGGATCGCAGAAAGTCCGGATGCGCGGGGAGATCCGGTGGTGAAAGATCATCATCACTACTGAGATCAGCATGCGATCTCAGGCTGAACAAGAATCAAACAAGATCCAATGGCCAAGCACCAAAGGGCGGCGCGCGCCACAGGTGGGGGTCTGCGGAGGGGGAGTTGGCGCGCCGCGTTCTCTTTGGTTCTTTCTCTGTCGCATGGACAGAGAAAGAACAAAGCATCTCAAATTGAAATCGGCTTCACACGACCCGACACGCCACCGTGCTTGTGATGCTCGCCGGACGACTCACCTTCTTTGTGCTGATGGGAGTGGGGGGGGGTGGGGTGGGGTGTTGGGGTGGGGGTGGGGGGGGGAAGGGGGGTGGGAATGCGATTCCGTTTTCACCGCAGTGGGTTGCGTTTCTTTCGTCTCTTCGCCCCCTATATATCCTCCGACGCTGTCGCGGATGAGACTGCCCTGCTCGAGCCGGAGGACACGGGCATGGATCGCATCCACGACCAGCTTGTCGTGCGAGGCGAGGACCACCGTTGTGCCGCTGGCGTTCACCTGCTTCAGGAGCTGCACGATCTCCAGTGATTGCACCGGATCGATGTTGCCCGTCGGCTCGTCCGTCACCAGAATGCTCGGCTGGTGAACGAGCGCACGCGCGAGAGCCGTGCGCGTCTTCTCGCCGCCTGAGAGTTCCGTAGGAAACATCTGCGCCTGCTCCGTGAGCTTGAGGTCACTCAAAACTTCCTCGAGGCGTTCTAAGATCACCTGATCGCTCTCGCCGCTCACCTCGAGCGCGAAGGCGATGTTCTCGGCTACCGTCCGGTCCTCCAGCAGCTTGTAGTCCTGGAAGACGACTCCCATGTTCCGGCGGTACATCTGCAAGACGGGCACGGGAAGCTTGGTGATATCCGCGCCATCCACCTCGATGGTGCCGGAGGTCGGATACTCCGCGCGGATGAGGAGATGGATGAGGGTGGATTTCCCCGCGCCGCTCGGCCCCGTGATGCAGACGAACTCTCCCGGCTGGATCGTGAACGACACGTCCTTCACGACCGGACGTCCGTGGTACTCCTTGGTCACCGAGGAGAAGACGATCATGGAATTCATCATATCGTATCCATTTGGTTTTTGGCGAGCTAAAAGAACCACAAAAAAGCTGCAAGCGGAAAGCTCCAAGCTTGCCGCTCATCGCTTGAAGCTTGAAGCTCAATTCCGACATACCAAGTACACCTCCCTGCTTCTGTCCCTGCTTGCCTTCACGCTCGCCACCTTGAGGAAGCGGAAATGGGAGCGGAGCTCATGGGTGAACTGATCGAAATCGCGCCCGCGGAAAACTTTCATCACTATTACTCCATCAGAGCGCAAATACTTGACGGCAAGGAGCGCCACCTGGCGACTCAGCTCGATGCTCCGCCACTGGTCTCTGTCCTTGATCCCGCTTGTGTTCGGCGCAAGATCCGAGAGGATGAGATCGAATTTCTCCCTTCCGAAAGCCCGGAGTTCCTTCTCCAATGCAACCTGGTCCAAGACATCACAAACGCATGTGCGAACGTTCGATGCGACAGGTTCGATTGGCATTAAGTCAATGCCGAGAACCATTCCCCGCGGCCCTACCGCTTTCGCCGCATACTGGAGCCAGCTTCCCGGCGCGGCACCGATATCGAGCACGCGCATCCCCGCGGCAAAAAGATGGTAACGCTCATCCAGTTCCCGGAGCTTGTAGACCGATCGTGCACGGAATCCTTCTCTGGCCGCACGCTGGCTCCACTTGTCATTCGGGGTGTAGGGTTTGGGCATAGAACAATTAACAGTTAACAATTAACAATTTTAGATTAATAGTTAAAAGTTAATAGTTAATTGTTGTCTAATATGACAATATAACAATATAGCAATATAACAATTGCTCACGGCCTTTTCCGGTTTATACTGCCTCCCCGGTCACTGAGAATTCCCCTCTCTTCGTATGCGTTCCCCCACACTCGGGCTCTCGCCGTTCGTGGTCGTGTTGGTCGCATGTGTCGTCGTGGTCGTGAGCGCTTTGACGCAGAACTTCTAGAATGAAAATCTGACAACGCTTTGAGGAAAAAGTATCGAAGAAGTATCCAGTATGCAGTATTTGGTATACAGGATTACATTCCCTGAATACTTCATACTGACCCCTGCATACTCATAACGGTTTCGCTTTCGGCAGTCCTATTTGCCGTGGGTATGTTCCCGCGCTCGCGCGTGTTTTTCTGAAGAATACGATTGACCGCTTCCCCCACTCTTCTCCGAGATCGTAGGTGTAGGTACGCAGGTACGGTGAGCCGAGGAGCTCCTGCGCGCGGGATGACGATGTGAGCTCGTTCGCGATCCTGATACTCTTCCAGAACGCGCAGACGCCTCCGGCCTTCAGAAACGGCACGGCGTACTCGAGGAGCACAGGGAGCGCCGCGACCGCGCGCGCCGTCACGAGGTCGAAGGATCCACGGAGGGACTTGTCGTGTCCCGCTTCCTCCGCACGAACGCAGCGGAGGTCCACATTCTTGATACCGAGAGCAGCCACGATACAACGGACGGCGTCTACCTTCTTGCGCACGGCATCGATGCCCACACATGTCACCTCCGGAAGACAGAGCGCAAGCGGCAGGAGCGGGAATCCCCCGCCGGTTCCGATATCGAGGAGACGTTTCACGCCCGCAAGAAAGGGCAGTACTTCCGCTGCGCGCAGGAGAGCGAGCGAATCCAGCACATTGCCGATCCAGCAGTGCTCCTCGGTCCGGAATGCCGAGAGGTTGAGCTTGCGGTTTTCCGCTAGAAAAACCTGCATCAAATGCCGAAGACGGGGTTCATCAACATTCATGGAACTTCATTGCTACATTGCTACATTGTTTCATTGTTTGCACGCACCAACCGTGCGTTCCGCTTGCCCGCCCGTACCGAACGTGGCGGTACGTTCGGGCGGGCGAACAATGCTGCAATGAAACAATGTAACAATGCAAATGGTGTTCACTTGCCTCCAGCCATCAACCTGCTAACTTGTTTTCGTATGCCCCACGGTCAGCGCATCGCCGAATACCTCCTCAGTATCGAGGCGGTGAAGCTCTCGCTCAATCCGCCGTTCACCTGGACGAGCGGGCTCAAGTCCCCCATCTACTGCGACAACCGGATGATCTACAGCCATCCGGACGCACGGGATTTCGTCGTCATCGCGCTTGCGAACAGGGTGAAGAATCTTCATATTCCCGCTGATGTCATCGCCGGAACGGCCACCGCCGCCATCGGCTGGGGGGCACTCGTCGCCGACCGGCTGAAACTGCCATTCGTCTACGTGCGGTCACAAGCCAAGGAACACGGCGCAAAGAAACGGATCGAAGGCGACCTGAGGCCCGAGCGGCACGTGGTGGTGGTCGAGGATCTCATCTCCACCTCCAAGAGCTCAGCCTCCACCGTGGAAGCGCTCCGGGACGAAGGGAAGTGCTACGTCACCGATGTCATTGCCATCTTCAGCTACGAGCTCGCGGCCTCGCTCGAGAAAGCGCGGGAGATGAAGATCCGCCTCCATCCGCTCACCACCCTCTCTGTCCTCCTGCAGATCGCGCTCGAGCAGGACAGGATCACCGCCGACAATATCGCCATCATCGAGGATTTCTCGAAGGACCCGGAGAATTGGGCGAAGAAGCACGGGTTTTAATAACAAAAGGAACCTCTGAAAAATTGCTTTCAAAGGTGGTTCGGGGTGAATCCCGAAGGGTACGCAAAAGATGGAAGACATAAGATGTAAGACGGAAGTTTTATTGTTGGCTCTAGACTAGAAACGGTTTCGATTTGAAGTACCTGAGAAGAATTCTACGCAGTTCTTCTTCGAGTGTCACGCTGTCTCTGTTCCATCGCCATTCGCACTCTTTGAGATGCAGATAGAAGTTCACCTTACTGCCATT
>ORJL010267164.1_pt1 | contig 19671 bp, 25 predicted proteins | sample 1779941 | NCBI WGS metagenome assembly ORJL01 (sample SAMEA104232317, study PRJEB22302) | groundwater metagenome | biome: forest; feature: aquifer; material: groundwater | place: USA | collected 2011-08-07 | depth 5.8 m | reverse complement strand
GTATACATGCTTTCCCTGATCAGGATTATGCATTCATGGATATATTCTCCTGCAAGGAATTTGATGCTGAAAGAGCAATAGGTTATTTAGTTGATGCTTTTGAAGCAAAGAATGTTGAGAAGCATGTCTTAAAAAGGGGCAGGATTTTCCAAGAAAAATTGTTTTAAGTTATGTTTAGATAGGCTTTCTACAATTATAATTACAATTTATTATATCCCATGGAACTAAAAATATATAAAAGTCTTAATCAATGCTGCAAATTATGGAATGAATTTAGCCCTAATAAAAAATTGTTCGATATATGGGGCTTTAGGCAATGTTTTTATGATAGGGACAATAATCAGCCATATTTTATTGCAGGTCGTGAAAATGGTAAAACATTAGGCCTAATTCCTTTATGGTATGTTAAAAGCACTAATCGATATGTTTATTTTGGTGACTGGTTTCCAGAGAGAAATTCTTTTTTTTTGAAAGATAAAACTAAGTTACCGCAATTTTTGGAGCAATGTCCAGAAAATACATTTATCGATGCCATAGACCCAACAGAAGGTAAATACTATAATTTTTTGGAAGATGAATATACCTATTATCTTGACCTATCAAAATATGATAATGATTTTGAGAAGTATTTTAGTTCTTTTGACAAGAAAAAGCAAAAAAATTTCAAGGGAGAACTTAAAAAAATACCAAAATATAACGTTTTTCATAACAGACTTAGAGATTTTAATAGGCTTGTGGAGTTGAGCATTAAACAATTTGGTGATGATTCCATATACAACGATAAAGCGCTAAGAAATGGTATTCTTAAAATGGTTAAATTAGCCTATGAAAAGGACATTTTGCAAATGATAAGCTTAGAGATAAATGGCAAAGTTGAGGCAGTTGATGTTGGCATTACGTATGGTAACTGGTACCATGTTGTTGCGGGTGCCTCAAATAATCAAGAAATAAATAACCTTGGTAAATTAATTACAATCTTAAGCATTAAAAATGCTATTACAAAAAAATACAAGTTTGTCGATTTTCTTGCATCATCAGGTTACTGGAAAACACATTGGAAGTTTGACAAAGAGATACTATTAAAATTTTTAAACTAGAAAATATTTATAAAAATCCGCGTTTCTCCAGTCTGAATACAAAAGTTAAACTAACAGAAGATTTTTATTATATCGTAAATTGCGGTGATTAGTTTAATAAATAGCCGCAATTTACGAGATAGACAATTGCGTACAAATCAAATAATCAACGCAATTGTCTGTACTAATCATTAAAGATGGTAATTATGGCTAAACTGGGCATTGATAGATTAAAAGTAGGATTAGTGCAGACAATAGCAAGCGATAAAATTGAAGCAAACCTTGGCAAAACAGCTAAATATATCCAAAAGGCTGCCAGAAAAGGTGCAGTCATCGTTTGTTTGCAGGAACTGTTTGCCATGCCTTATTTTGCACAAAAGGAGAGCAAGAAGTTGTTTGATTTAGCTGAAAAAATACCAGGCAAAATAACGAATTTTCTCTCAAAAACGGCAAAAGAAAATAAAATAACCCTTGTTGGCGGCTCTTTATTTGAAAAAGGAGAGGATGGAAAATATTACAATACAGCTCTTATTTTTGACCAAAAAGGTATAATGATTGGAAAATATAGAAAAATACATATTCCTCATGATCCAAACTATTACGAGCAGTTTTATTTTTCTTCCGGCAATCTTGGTTATGTGCAAGCTGAAGTTCAAGGTGTCAGAATAGCGCCGCTTATTTGCTACGACCAATGGTATCCAGAAGCAGCAAGAGTTAATGCGCTAAAAGGCGCACAGATAATTTTTTATCCAACAGCAATTGGCTGGACTACAGACATGAAAGAAAATGAGCCTTTTTCAGCTGAAAGATGGCAAAACGCAATGTGCGGGCATGCCTCAATGAATGGAGTTTACGTAGCTGCTGTGAACAGGGTTGGCAAAGAAAACAATATCACTTTCTGGGGCAGCTCTTTTGTAGCAGACCCTTTTGGAGAAGTAGTAACAAAGGCGAGCAGTGCCAAAGAAGAAGTTCTCGTTGCAGAGATTGATTTAAGCAAAGTGGCAAGCTCACAGGAAGGCTGGGGCTTCCTGAGGAATAGAAAGCCGATGACTTACAGGGAATTGTATGAGATATAAGAAATGTAAAATTTTTAAATTGCCCTTATTCATTATTGATAATGATATTAATGATTGAAATTCCAACAACAACAGTGACATGTGAACGAGTTCGCAAAGAACGATGCTCACTCGCATTTCACGGATTCAAACACGGGTTTTCTTGGTGAAAACCCTATTCGCAAAGGATTTTTCAGAACTTCGTAACTGAAAAATCCTCTGCACTCAGTTTTCATCCATGTTGTTGGAATTTCTGAAGTCGAAAGAAAGTTTTATATACTACTATAAAATAGCTACTTATATGTCAGAGGCAAACTTAGTAGCAAGAGTTGCTGTGAGAGATCCTCATGAAAAATTAAGAACTTCTCCGATATTAGAAGCAGCACTTGACGTTCAAAGTGAAATTATGAGGGCGGCAGCCAAATGTGCTGCAATTACTCAATTTGGAGCAATTCCTGCTAGAGTGTTGGATTTTGAATTGTTGAAAGGTAAAGATGGAATTGATACAATTGTTCTACATTATGAAAATCCACAAAGACCTTCTGGAGAAGGCAATTATCTAAAAAAGACATTTGGTTTGCCGTATTTTTATTCATTGCCTGGTAATGGAAGTTCTTAATTTTTTTCGACCTATTTCTGAATTAAGGGTTTATACTAAAACTTCAACTTAGCTTTTTCTGCTACGCCTAATGTGGACATTAAGCGCACTTTTCCTTGAAAAGCCTGCAGAAAATAAGTTTCAGGCAATTTAAAAACATGATTCAATGAGTTTTTAACAGATAATTTTATTAACAAATTGTTTTAACTCATTGTTATGAATTCTACTCCAAGGTCATTAGGCTTTCGTATGTCCGCAGAATGGGAAAAGCAAGAAGCAATATGGTTGTCTTGGCCGCATAACAAAGACACATGGCCGAAAGGAATTCTTGAAGAAGTCGAAGATTCGTATGCCCAATTTGTTAAATTTTTGCACAATGGACAGAAAGTTAAGATTTTAGTCAATGAGCAAGACTCTGAAAATAATACAAAATCAAAACTAAAACAAGCTAAAATCAATCTTAATCAAATTATTTTTTACCAAATAAAAAATCAAGACGCTTGGATTCGCGACTATGGACCAACTTTTGTTGTTAACAATAGAGAAAATAAGCTTGCAATGGTAAAATGGATTTTTAATGCTTGGGGCAACAAGTATGACGATTTAAAACCAGACAATGAAATACCTTACGAAATGAATAATATCCTAAAGCTTCCAATGTTCGAGCCTGAAATTGTTTTAGAAGGAGGTTCTATTGAAGTTAATGGCTATGGAACATTGCTAACAACAGAGCAGTGTCTTTTAAATAAAAATAGAAATTCAAATCTAAAGAAAGATGAAATTGAAGAGTATCTCAAAGACTACCTTAATGTTTCCAATATTTTATGGCTCAAGGAAGGTATTACAGGAGACGACACTGATGGGCATATAGACGACATTGCAAGATTTGTAAACCAAAATACAGTGGTTTGCGCTTTTGAAGAAAACGAAAATGATGAAAATCACAACATTTTACTTGAAAATTATAAGTTATTGAGCCAAATGAAAGATGAAAGCGGCAAAAAATTAAATATTATTAAGTTACCGATGCCTGGCTTTGTTGGAGATGATGAAAGAAGGTATCCAGCAAGCTACGCCAACTTCTACATTGGCAATGAAGCTGTTGCAGTTCCAATTTTTGGTCATAAGAACGACGCAAAAGCTTTAGAGATTCTTAGAAACTTATTTCCAGGAAGAAGTGTCGTTGGAATATATTGCAAAGCAATGGTTTATGGATTTGGATCATTGCATTGTGTAAGCCAGCAAGAGCCCGAGCATTTAAGAATGAGACACCGGGGTTTGTAATAAGGAAAGTTTTATATTTTTTATATGTTCCAAAATTAATATGGTTAAAGTCGGAGTACTGGGACACACGGGAAGGTTAGGAAAACCATTAGTTGAGATTTTGAATAAGCATCCTTATGTAGAAATAATTTATACTCATAGTACAAGTGAACCCAGTAAAATAACCTTATTAGAATCAAAAGCTAAATTAGTTTTCTCAGCTTTAGACAAGGGAGTCGGTAAAGAATATGAACATGAATGGCGGGATATCAAAGTAATAGACCTCAGTATTGACCATAGGTATCATCCAGAATGGATATATGGTTTGCCTGAAATAAATAGAGAAAAAATTAAAGATGCCAGATATGTTGCAAATCCTGGCTGTTATGCAACATCAGTTATTCTTGCACTAGCACCATTGAGGGAGAGAGTAAGCCACATAGGCATTGCTTCAAATAGCGGCATTTCTGGAGCAGGATTGAAACCACAGAAAGAAGATAATGTTGAACCTTACGATGAAGTATTCCATGCACAAGTAAACGAAATTGAAGAAACTCTTGGACTAGAGGGAATTTTATTTGTTCCACATAAGATATACACGGCAGACAGAGGGATTGACTCAACCATTTTTGCAGAATATGGAGGCTCACAAAATGTTCTAGAATTATTCCAAGATACTTATCGAAATGAGCCATTTGTAAGATTAAAAAAAAGAATTAAAACAGAGGATGTTATACGCACTAATTTTTGTGATATAAAGGTGCTGCAATTTGGAAAAAGAATTATAGTAATTTCTGCTCTTGATAACTTGATTAAAGGTGGTTCAGGACAAGCAGTTCAAAATTTCAACTTGATGTACGGGTTTGATGAAACAACTGGGCTTATTTAGTGAGACACTTAATTCAATAATAATAATTTGGATTATAGTAAAGGCAACAAATAATTGAGCATAATTATTGCCTTTACTTGTCAAAAATCGAAGATTTTTGAGCACTCGAAAACCATAAGGTTTTCTTTGTATTACGAACGGACAACTATTGCTCAATAATTATTGTCCGTGAGTATAGAATGCGACATAATTAAAATCCTTAATAAACTACTCTAGCTTCCGCCTTTAGCGGCTTCAGTCCAGCTTCCTCTCTCAGAACTTCTGCCATGTCTGTTTTTTCCCAAGTGAAATCAGGGTCTTCCCTGCCAAAATGCCCGTAAGCAGATGTTTTCCTGTAGATTGGCCTTCTTAAGTTGAGATGGTCGATTATCCATTTTGGAGTGAGCTTGAAGTGTTTCTTGACAAGCTCAACAATTTCTGCCTCAGGAATCTTATTTGTGCCGAAAGTATCCACATTTATTGAAGTTGGCTGCGCTATGCCAATTGCATAAGACAATTGAACTTCGCATTTGTCTGCTAAGCCAGCTGCAACTATGTTTTTTGCAACATACCTTGCAGCATAAGCTCCGCTTCTGTCAACTTTGCTTGGGTCTTTGCCAGAAAAAGCTCCGCCGCCATGCTTGCCAACTCCGCCATAAGTGTCAGCAATTATTTTCCTCCCTGTAACTCCTGAATCGCCTTCAGGGCCCCCAATTACAAATTTTCCTGTGGCATTTATGTAAATTTTAGTGTCTTCATCAATCCATTTGCTGCATACTGGTTTAATAACCTTTTTTGTTATCTCGTCACGTAGCCCATCTTCGCTTATCTTATCCAAATGCTGCTGCGCAATGACTACTGCGCTAAGCCTTTTTGGCACTCCATCATGATATTCAACACTTACTTGTGATTTGCCATCCGGACCTAAATCCGGGATTAATCCCTTTTTCCTTGCTTCTGCCAGATTCATTGTCAGCTTGTGCGCTAGCATTATAGGCAGCGGCATAAGTTCAGGCGTTTCATTACAAGCAAAGCCATACATCATTCCTTGATCGCCCGCTCCTTGCTCTTTGTTAGGGGATTCATTTACACCTTGCGCGATATCTGGACTCTGTCCATGAATGCTTACAAGCACGCCTGCATCCTCGCAATCAATTCCAAATTGAGGATTTGTGTAGCCAATGTCTTTCAATACCCTTCTTGCGATGCCTTGTATATCAGCATATCCACGGCTTGTTACTTCGCCAGCAACCACCACTAATCCTGTTGTTGTCAGGCACTCGACAGCAACCCTTGAGTAAGGGTCCTGCGCATACAAAGAGTCAAGTATTGCGTCGCTTATCTGGTCGCAAATTTTGTCAGGATGCCCTTCTGTAACACTCTCGCTAGTAACATATGTTATTTGCACCATTTTACCACCTCAGATTTGCAGAAATGCTCATTGATTCCTTATTATTCTCTGCCTTTTAAAAATCTTTTTGAAAGTAATATTCCAAAAGGAATAAATTTAAATAAAGGATAGTAATAACAAAAATAAGGGGCTTCAATAAAAACCCAATAATACGTTAAATAAAATCAAAAACACGAGAGCGACTTTGTGATTCAAAGCAAGAAGAAAGTAATCCGCTTTTGATTATTGAGTCAATATATTTGCGCCGAGGAGGAGCACAAAATGATTTATTGCTCCACAGCATAATGCCGAGGCGCACTAATTAATGTGCGAAGCACAGATTGAAAATTTAAAAGACTTTAAATAAAACTTTTCAATAAAATGACTTACGAACTGGAAGAAATCAAGAAAATAAGGAAAAAGCTTGGATTGACCCAGACAGAGCTTGCTAATCGAGCTCAAGTTTCTCAATCGCTTATTGCCAAGATAGAATCCGGTAGAATTGACCCAACCTATACAAAAACAAAGAAGATATTTGCTGCGCTCAGCGAGCTTGAGAAAAAGGAAGAAATTAAGGCAGAGCAGCTGATGACAGGCAGGATAATAAGTATAATACCAAACGCACCTATAAAGGAAGCGATAAACAAAATGAAGAAATCCCAGATTTCACAGATGCCTGTGATAGATGAGAATAAGTTGGTTGGCTTGGTTTCAGAATCCACAATACTTGAAGCTTTGATCAACCAAAAAGGCAAGGAAGTGAAGGATGTGATGCAGGAAGCCCCCCCAATAGTATCAAAGACAACCCCCATACAGGTTGTTTCGAGCCTGCTCAAGCATTTTCCAATGGTTATGGTTTCTGAAGAAGGTAAATTGGTTGGGTTGATTACAAAGAGCGATTTGCTGGGAAGGTTGTATGGGGGGTAATTTTAGTTAATTATATAAATGCAAGTTATTCGGTATTGCTATGGGCACTAAAATCATTCCTTTAGCTGCTAAGAAGATTAAATTACGCAAAATATCAAGAAGCATGCTGGCTGAAACAATAAAACATCCTGACCAAATAGTGGAAGGCTATGGAGGAAGGACTGTTTATCAAAAAATATATAAACTTGAAGATAAGAAGAGACTATTAAGGATAGTTTGTGAAAAATACGAGGACGATATTGTTATAGTAACAGCTTATTTGACAAGCCAGATTAAGAAGTATTGGAGGGAATAAAATGAAAGTGGAATATTCGCCTAAGCACGATATAATCAATATAGAATTTTTAGGAAATACCGAAATAGAAGATAGTGTTGAAATAGACGGGGTTATTTTTGATTATTCAAAAGACAAAAGACTGGTGTCAGTAGAAATTTTGGACACAAAGAAAAGAATTGGCAAGAATCCATTAGACAAGGTTGACTTCTCGGTAATGAAGGATAAGGTAACAATAGTATAACTTGCCGTATTGATTACGAAGAGTGATTTGCTGGGAAGGTTGTATGGGGGGTAGGGGTAAAATTTAATGAGGGTTATATATAATTTCTTGGACTCCTTAATAAAACCAAAAAAGAATTTAATGATACTGGGCTTCAGATGATTGTTTTTCAAATACTTTATTGACTACACTTCCCTTAAGCATAAATATTGGCTTTCCAGCTTTATGCCCAACAATATCACAAATTGATTCTGCTTCTCTCATCAAATTTGCCTTGTCTTCCATTATTCGCATAGGAAGTACAAAAGTCGGGTAATATTCTTTGGCATCTAAATCTCTTTGTATGTCTTCCGGCAAATCTGTGCTTATTTTTCTCTGTGCACTCGCTTGGGTTAAAACAAGGTGTTTGCAAATTTGTTCGTACAATCTATCGTATCCCAAAGCAGTCCATTGTTTATGAGATTTTGAAGCGTACATAAACGCAGCCACTATTTCTTCAGATTCTGCATGTCCTAATGTATTCTGCAATGTCTTACTGGCTAATTCAGAAGGTGTTGGTTGAATCTTCCTTGTTGATTCACTAATGTAAACTCCGTCCGCTACTCTCTCTAAATTTGGCATTTCAATCCCACACACGTAGCATAAGTTATCAGTTTATAAATCTTTTTGTCTTTTGCTATGTCGAGATTACTCATTTCTTTCTCAAATTCCTCATCTTCCCAAACTCATAAACCTTGTCCTCAACTATATACACATCAAAATTATCAAGGTTCTGCTTCAGGAAAGGACTCAAAATCTTGGCTCTCAGCAAATCAGTGCCTTCAACTATTGTATTAAAAGAAGGCTGGATTATCAAGGTCTTGCCTTTGTATTTGCCTTTCAGAAAGCACTTGAACTGCTCCACTCTTGGCCCTTCTTTCAAAGAAACAGCAGGATGCTCATGCCCTATTATAATAGTAGAGACTTCCTCTAACAGTTCTTTAGGAAGGATTTTATTACCATGGGCTATCAGGATTTTGTTTTTATTACGTTTTTTTATTGTTTTTTTCAATATTGATAGTTTTTCGTTATTGCGTTTTTCAGTTAATGGTTCGATTAAGACGTAATCCCAAATTTTAACATTTCTCTTCTTTGCAATTGGGCCTAGAATAGTGTCATGGTTGCCTTTAATTAAAACTATTTCATTGCAGTGCTTTGCCAATAAATCAAGAAACTTGAGAGTATTCCTCCATTCCTGCTCAGAAATAGTGCCGAACTCGTGCTTTAGGTCGCCATTAACAATAATCCTTTCAATTTTCTTGTGCTTTAAAGACTTAAATATGTTTTCCATTCTTCTGGACATCTCCTCAAACTGCAGTCTTGGCACTAGAATGCCTTGCTTGTTCAACGCTTCTTCGTATCCAATATGCACATCAGCTATAACTAATGTAGAATCAAAGTACAGAGCTAAATCCACAATCTCCATATTTGGTAATATTTTCATATATTGTAGAAATCCATCTTACTATATATATTTTAACAAAAAAAATAAAAAAAGAAAGAAAAATTTATGCATTAGGCTTTGCTAGCTCCCACACATCCTTCAGCCCAACAACCACAGTTGCTGGAACTACGAATGCCAGGATACTATCAAAAATCGCCTTTAAGTAAGGTCCTATTAGCTGTACATTGCTCCATGATTCAATCTGGGCACTGCCTGCAAAGGCAACTACAACTAAAGAAACGGCTACCAACAAAAATTCTTTGGTTTCCTTTCCTGATACGTTCAGGAATCCAACCACTAGACCTAGTACAACAAGCAATGACCATAGCCATGCTGCTGCTGCGCCTAGCATTGGGGCTGCCAAACCAAGAACTACAGCTATAATCACTCCGATTATAAAGGAGTAATTCCCAATTTGCTTTTCCATTTAGTTTCACCTCCGAGTGTGAATAACACTTAGAATGTATACTCTTGAGAATACCCCTATATAAACCTTTCGAAAAAGTTTTCTTAATAAAAGCCAAATTTGTACTTATTTTACTTAAATAAGGCTAAAAATAGCTTATTTTTAAAAATAAAGCTGGAATTATGATTTTTAACTAAAAGAAGTTTACAACAAAATTTGAAATATTTTATAAATTACCCACATAAAGAAATCCTAATTTTCAATATAGCCAACAACCAGTTTCAATAAAAGCAAAAATTTTAAATATAAGTTCAATATAAACCTTTTAAAGGGATTCTTACCCAAAATACAAATGGAGGTGGAAAAGCAAAATGGCGAAAAAGATGGGAGAATGGGCTTTCATCATTGGTGTTTTAGTGGCAATTGTTATAGGCCTGTTTTCAAGCAGCCTTAGTGTAGATATGCAAGGGTGGCTTATATTGTTGCTAGTAGTATTAGGATTGATAGTGGGACTATTAAACGTCACAGCAACAGAATCAACACCATTCTTGATAGCTGCAGCAGCTCTAATGTTGACTGGTCTGTCAAGAGACACGTTAGGCAACATACCAACAATTGGCGGCTACCTATCTGGCGTTGTTACACAGATAGCAGTTTTTGTTGCACCAGCAGCTATAGTGGTTGCGTTGAAAGCCATACAATCATTGGCTAAAGATTAAATACTAATTTTTTTTTCTTTTTATTTTTTGAGGTTCAAATGGAAAGTGCGCTATATATGAATGACTCTTACCTGAAAGAGTTTGAAGCTGTTGTTGAAAGCGTTAATGATAACAAATATGTCGTTTTAGATAAAACTGCTTTCTACCCGAGTGGAGGTGGTCAGCCTCATGACACAGGAATAATGATTTGCAATGGCGAAGAATACGCAGTTGTATATGTTGGGAAGTTCTCAGGAAAGATAAGCCATGAGGTTGCAAAGCAAGGCTTGAAAGCTGGTGATAAGGTAACTGGCAGGATTGACTGGAACAGAAGGTATAAACTTATGAGGATGCATACTGCGGCGCATATAATAGATGCTGTCCTTTACAATGAGGCAGGCGCTTTATGCACAGGCAACCAGATAGGACTCGACAAGACAAGAATTGATTTTTCCCTTGATGTTTTATATAGGGATAAAATGCAGCAATATATAGACTTGGCAAATGAGTACGTTAAAAAAGCCATTGATGTCAAAATCTACTTTATGAAAAGGGAAGAGGCTTTGAAGATACCAGGAATTGTAAAGCTTGCTACTGTAATGCCGCCAGAGGTTGAAACTCTGAGGATTGTTGAAATACCTGATGTTGACATACAGGCAGATGGCGGCGCACAAGTTAAGAATACTTCTGAAATAGGGCAAATAAGCCTTGTGTCAGTGGAAAACAAAGGAAAAGATAATCGGAGGATTTACTATACCATTAATTAAAAGGATTCACAGCATTAATCCAAGGCATCTTGAAGTCTTTGACATTTTCTGTGTATATGTTAAATATGCCGTTTTCCTTCATTGTGGCTGCTAATAATGAATCCCAAAATGATGCCTTGGAATCTTGCATAATGTTTAATGCAATTGGTATTGTATTTGAATCATAATTTATTTTTTTGAAACCTTGAAACTGGGCAATCTTAATTACAAGATTTTTAGCTTCCTCAACACCTAATTTGCCTTTTCTTGTAACGACAAAAATAAACTCAGCAAGATTTTGATTTGATATTGCAAACTCTCTTGTTCCGAATACGCACCCATCCAGCAGTTTTTTAGCTTTATCTTTTTTAATGCTTTCCTCCTTTTCAAAGGCATAAACTAATATATTTGAATCAATTAAAAACAATTCTTTAGATTCTGTCATAAATTTCGTCCCTATTGAACTTCCACCCCTTTAATGAATACAAGCCTTCGTCCATCATTTTCTTAAGTTCTGCCGCTATCTTTCTTTGTCCTTCATCATGCATCCATTTTTGCATTGCTTCCTCTACAGCTTTGCCAAGCACCCCTTTGCCTTGCCCTAACTTCTTCCTGACGGTTTCCCTAAATTCTTTATTTACATCATCCTTTACGCTTATTGTTATAGTTGCCATATACATATATTTAGATATAACTAATATTTAAATGTTTTGGTTATTTAAATAAATATAATTCTTTACATTATAGTAGTAACAAATAGAAAGGTTTATAAAGGAGTGTTTATGTTTGTTACAAGGGATTATAATGACAACTATAAAGGAATACGTGACTAACCGTGCTAAAAGTCAATCTATGACAGACCAACAGATTAGACCTATAGTGGGGGAACTCCTTTTACGAACAGGCACAGCCTTTGGTTTGAGGAAACCTCAAGGAATGGATTGGGATGACCTTGAGTTATTGCTTGAGAAATGTACTTTAGAAAAAGAAACTAAAATTATACCTATGAAGTTATCCGAAGCAGAATTGTCCTACTACGTTCTATTACTAAGTGAACTTTATCCAAATCATAATTGTTAGGGTGATTAAAGTATATAAAACACAAAAACATTTTAGAACTAAAAATGCTAACAAGAAGGGAGTTCATGAGGAATGTTGGGGCTACAACTTTTGCAGTAGCCGCAGGACTTGAAGGATTGTTAGGAGATGCAGCAGCAGCCACTAAATCTGGCAAGAAAAGAACAATTACTTTTGAACAGGCTTTTAGTAATCCAAAAGTAATGGGAAAATATCTTCATGAGCTTTTAGTAGAAATGCTTGGTGAAAACGAGGTAAAAAAGTATATTAATGATGTTAGACACTTCGAGAACAGAGAAACCTATTTCCAACACTATCCACTATTGACTGAGACAGATAGAGAAATTGCGAAACTATCAAGTATTGTAACTGTATTTGAGACTTCTAGATTTGGAGATAAAGTAAAATCAGACATTGTAGCCTTTCCAGATATTTTTAAAACTGGAGTAGTCAAAATTGGAGATAATACAATTTCAATTAATTCTAATGAGTATATCATAAAAGCCTTCCTTGAACATGAATTTGAGCACGCAAAAGATATTTATTTAGGAATCAGGTTAAAAAATGGAGCAGAGATTAATTCCAATAATTTTGGTAGTGTCAATCCTGAAGTATACCGTTTTGTGAGAGAATCTAGGGGGTATACTAAAGAACTCTCGGCAATGATGAGTGCTGAAAAAGTCAAGCCAAGTACTTTACTTTTAGGAAAAATAGACGAAACCAAACGCGGCTATGCATTGACACTTCATGATTTTGTGACGACCGTATTCCAAAGGGCTTATGATAAGATTAATACGAGATTACTAACACATGAAGAGTATCGGCTTATGACTGGCCAGTTAGAGCAAATCAAAGCTGAGTTCCCCGAGTTACTTATGATGGATCAAGTACGGCCATTATATCAAAAATTTGACAGGTAAAAATGCTCAACCAATCACTCCAGATTTTGAGGAAAATGCAGTACCCAACAGGGCTTTTTGCAGCCAGCAGAATGACTGTCAAGACTGGCTATAATCTAGCTTGGATTAGGGACAATATTTATACTGCTATTGGATTGGAGGCAGCGCAGAAATACGGCATTGTGAGGAAAACATTGCGGGCTTTGCTTGATGTTCTTTTAAAGCATGAATACAAAATAGACTGGGCTATAAAGGAAAAACCAAAACACCATTACCAATACATTCATGCAAGATATGACCCAATTACAATGGAAGAAATATACGAGCAATGGGGCAATAAGCAAAATGACGTAATTGGCGCTTTGCTGTTCAAGATAGGTGATTTAGAAGAAAAGGGAAGAAGGATTGTCAGAAACAAAAATGATTTAAGAATTCTGCAGAAACTGGTTTATTACTTGCAAAGCATTGAGTATTGGCAAGACAAAGATAATGGAATGTGGGAGGAAAACGAAGAAGTTCATGCTTCTTCAATAGGCGCTTGTGTTGCTGGATTGAAGAAAATAAGCAAGTTTGTTGATGTGCCAAAAGAGTTGATTAAAAAAGGAGAAGAAGCTTTGAATAAATTGCTGCCTCGAGAATCACGGACAAAAGATGTTGATATGGCTTTGCTTTCATTAATTTACCCTTATAATGTTGTAACCAAAGCTCAAAGAGACATTATTCTAAAAAATGTTGAGGAAAAATTGGTAAAGGAAAATGGAGTTATGAGGTATTTTGGCGACAAATATCACTATAGAAATGGAGAAGCGCAATGGACAAAAGGATTGCCATGGCTTGCAATTATCCATAAGCAGATGAACAAGCCAAACAAATATGCTTATTATATGAGAAAAACAATTGAAGCAATGAATGAAAAAGGAGAACTTCCAGAGCTTTATTATGCAGATAGCAAGGAGCACAATGAAAACTGCCCATTGGCATGGTCACAAGCTTTGTTTGTGGCTGGGTTGAGGGGATAAAATGGAAGGGTTGGAAAAGATAATTGATTTCAGAGAGGCAAATGAAGAAGAAATAGAATTTGCAACACAGCATTCACAAGTCTCAAGACGTTTAAGTGATAGGGGGTACAGATTATTTCTTGACAACAGATTAAGTGAACATACAACCTATGTGTGGTTCAATGACAAGACTAATACGAGTTTTTTAGATTATGGAAGAAGTTTAGTGGATATCCCAGCAAATTTATTGACCAGAGTTAAACCATACTTAGCTTTAGAACCTAACGAACAATTACAGGATGAACCACTTTTGAATGTTTTGAATGATTTGAGCACACTAAGTAAACACTTAAAAAAGAACATAGCTCTGTACCAATATAGAGCACATTTGGCTAACGGCAAACATAATGAAACTTTAGAAATACCAAAAATAGATGAAAGTGGTTCTACTTTAGAATTCCAGAACAAGGATATTCTAAATGATTTTTTACAATTGTCAGCACAAGCTGGCAGATCATACGGAATGTTGCAAGCTTGCCTAATGAAACCATCAGAGTTCCCAAAAGCTGCTGGTGAAATGCTTAAAGTTTACGAAGAAATTGCTAAGAAGTATAATGGTGATTTAAAACAAATAGCCCAACTTCCTTTTCCATCAAGAGCTTAAAATGCCTGAGTCAGAACAATTATTGGAAGTGAAGAGATAATTCGCGTTACTAAAACATCTCATCCACCATCTCAATAAACATAGCATTGCTCCATGCTTGGTTAAAACATCCATGGCTTGTTAATTCTTTTGCAGAGCTTAATTCTGCATGACATCCAATGCAGCCCTTCCACAAAATATCTTCCGTGCTTGCCTCGATGATTTTTTTAATGTTTTCATTAAATTTTTTATTATTGAGTTTATATAAAACTAACGCTGCTAAATTATTGACCCAAAACCAAGAATCGCCGCGATGGTAGCTTTTTATATTTTGTTCTCCTGTATAAATGTCTGTATAAAGAGGATTGCTTTTGTCTATTGTTGCCAAGCCTCCCCATTCAAGCCATAAGCTTTCCAAAGCATTCTCAAAGCAAGTTTCCCATTCTTCCTTTGTTAATAATTCAGGATAAACATAAGCTGCTATAAATATATTTGGCCTTATTGTAAAATCATTCAAGCCATCTGCAAGAATTCCAGAGAAAATTCTTCGAATTTTCTTGGCCACAAAAATTGCCGAGACTTTGTCTCGGACAACCCGAGAATCTTTGATTCTCGACGTCTTTGATTTTTGCTGGTTTCCATTCCAGAATTTCTCTTTTACTTTTGCTTTCAAAATGTTTTCAAGAGCTTTATATTTTTGGTTTTGAGTCAGTTCAAACATCAATTCATGCATATTCAGCCTTAATGCCTGTATTTCAATCCTAATGCCTTTTCTATTGTCATTTTCAAACTCCGTGTCCATCCATGTCTCCAGAGCTTCATTAAATTCCAATCCATCTTTTGTGTGGAATTTTAACAATCCATTCAATGACTTTTCAAGCGAGCTTTCTAAGTCATAAATTGTTTTGTGGCATTCATTTTCTTTTTTTTGAATAATTGAACTGCATTTTTTAAGATATTGTTTTATTCTTGCAGAATTGGCGCTTTTATTATTCTTAATCAAATTCATTGATTTTTTAATTGAATTAATGACTTCCTTATTTTTATTGAGCTTTTCAATTATTTCATTGCACCTGAAAAACAGCCAGCCCTGAGCATCAGCAGTTCCTAAATTCTTTGACCTATGCTGCCCTATCAAGTTTGGCAGCCTGCCATCGTCATTGATTTTGCTTAGATAATCAAAAAGCAATTTTTTTGAGAGTTCGTAATTAATTTTAGATAATGCCTTCAGCGAAATCAAAGTGTCTCTTGCCCAGAACTGGAAGAACCATGGCAATCCAGCAAATAATCCGCAATTATTCTTAGTATTGGCTATCAAGCTGTTTAGAGAATTAACTGCATTTATGTAAGCAATCTTAATTTCCCTGCTTATTTTATCGTTTTTTATTATTTTTTTTACTGCATCATTTTTTAAAATATTGAAAAAATCCTCTTTTTCTCTGGATTTTATTAAGTCTAGGTTGTTAAAGAGGTACTCGCATTCTTTAATTGCATCAGCCTTATTTTTTGACATAGAAAAAACAAATTTAGAGCCTTTAATTCTCAATGCATTATATACATATCTTCTGAATGGAGGAGAATTTCTCTCTTCATCATAAGAATAAAATCTCCCAATCCATCTGTCATTTTTTTTATATAAATTACTGTTGCTTTTAATTGCTAAGAATAAATTAAGTTCCTCAATGCCATTTGTTGCATCTTCTCTTGAGTCAGTTTTTTTGGTAAATTTGACAATAATGCAGCCCCCTTCTTCAGAAATATTGTAATATCTGCCCCATTCCCTATTATCATAGGAGGCTTTGCAATCTAATATTAAATCAATCTCATTTTCGTTATCTAATTCATAGATTAATGAATTAAACCACTTGGGCATTGATAATGTCTCGATAACATTTTCTTTTTTTCTTTCAGCAAAATAAAATGAATTTTTTAATCTTTCAACATTATTTGAGCCAACAATCTCAATGTTTTCTATAACTTTATACATATCCATAGTCTTTTCATCGAAATAAAACAAGCCTTGGTATCTGGAAGAAGGCATATTGAAAAAGCTGCAATAACCCCCTTTTTTGTTTGTCAGCAAAAAGCCTGCATTCTCATTTACATTCTTATTTATACTTAAAATTCCAAGACTATGGATTACTTGCATAGCCACCCCCCTATTTGTACATTTTATCAACAGCCATATTATGGGCTTCAATGTAATTATTGACAAAGCTCTTCCAGTCAGCCATAGAAGCTGTTTTCCTTGCCTGCATTTTGTTTGCAGTTCTGTCTTCTTTTGAAAGGTTTGCAAAATTAAACATGACATCAACCAATTGGTTGACAACATCATCATCGCTCTTATTCAGCCTTTTTAATACAAAAATCCCGGGCGTGTCGCTTTGCGTGCATTCAGTGCAGAAGTACCTTCCAAATCCAGCTAAATCAGTTGTGACAGACGATACCCCTAATGCGCCGGCTTCCAGTGGGGTGTAGCCCCATGGCTCATAATAGCTTGGAAAAACCCCAAGATGAGAGCCTTGCATTGCTTCATAATAATTCAAGTTCAGCAGTCCATCTGCTCCGCTTAAATAAATCGGATAATAAACAATCTTTACAGGATCTTGCTCCTCATTTCTTAGCCCGGCAGAAATTATTGTTCTTAATATTACATCATTTTCGTCATATAAGTCATGCGTCAATAAGGGCGGCGAGCCTTTTTTGACAAACCTTCCAACCCTGATTTTCATTTCTGTGAGAAAATCGTCCTCAAATAAGTTTTCCTTAGTGGTTTTTTTGTTGGAGACAAATGAATAAATAATATTCTTTTCAACATCATCTATGACTTCTTCCAGCGCGTCCTTTATGTCCTGATAGAGCGTTTTATTCTCCAGCAGTTCCGGCCTTATATTCCTGAAATTGGCAGGCACCCAGATAAATGCTATTATTGTTTTTTTGCTTTTTAACTGCTTTAATCTTTCATTTAACCTGCCAAGAGCCTTAATGTAAATGTCTATGCCTTTGTCATGAAACTCATAACGTCCAGCAATGAAATAAATCAAGGTTTCTTTTGGGTCAAATGTACAGTAAGGAAAGAAATAGTAAAGCATAAACTCCCTTATTCTGTCCCGCTGAAGCCTGTGCTTTATTGCAAGCTCTTCAAATGTGGGGAATTTGCTTATGTCCAAGCCATTTGGCAGCAGCGCATCTGGCTTTTTCTTCAATAAATACTCTGCTTCCATTCCAGTTATCTCGCTTACTGTTGTAAAAACATCAGCAAATGCAGCTGAATTTTTCTCGATAAGGTGCTTTGCCTCAATGTTGTACTTATAAACTTCATTGTCAGGATTTATTTTGCCCCAGACATTATACAAATCGATATTGGAACTGGCTAAAGTCCTTCCAAGCACAGTAGCATGTGTTGTAAACACAGTTGCAACTTTTACATTCTTTTTTTTGATATAAAGCAATCCAGCCCCAGAAAGCCATTCATGAAACTGCGCAACAATCTTCTTATCTTTATAGCAATTTAAAAGTTTTTCAATGAGCATTCCAGCTGTATAAGCCCAGACAACAGGCTCGTCATAATCTAGTTGAGACCTTAAGGAATCTATTTTATACCAATCCCACAGTTCGCGCTTTATATCATTAGTTTTATGCTTGTAATTTACAAAGTCTATCAAAATAACAAATGGACTGCCCTCGATAAGCCATTTTCCAAAATGGCATATTATTCCTATTTTTTTTAATTCTTCAAAAGGCGCCTTGCAAAATTCATTTGGCACTTCTTCCTGAAACTCGGCAATTGCTTTAGAAGCAAAGTAAGGGCCAACCAAAAAGTAGTTGCTGCCATAATGCTCAACCATCTTGGCAGCCTTTGACTTGACAACAGTGTATATGCCGCCTACCTTGTTGCAGACTTCCCAAGAAACCTCGAATAAAATATCGGCTTTTTTTTGCATTATAGTTATTTATTTTGGTTTTGGGTATATAAATCTTTGACACCACTTGGAAGGAAAAATTTTGTTGCATGACCGAAGAAGTTTTCGTTATGTTGGAATTATTTTAATTCCTTCCTTATCTTTTGTTAATGTTCCATGTTTTCCAGCAGAAATATTGTATTCATCTGCGATTTCACTTGGAATTCTTACAGCAATGCTATTTCCCCATTTTGCGAAAGTTATATCTTTCGCGTTTCTTAATTTTCTGTATTTGCCTGCTAATACTTTTAGTTGCTTCATAGTCATTATTTCTTCTCCACATTCTGAACATTTATATGCTTCAAACTCTATTCCGTCTTGTTTCATAATATCTTTTTTCTTTATCATTTTTCCTTTTTGGCATACTGGGCATCCTAAAAAATCACGATGTGATTTTTGGGACATCAAAAATCTTTCAGATTTTTTCTGTTTCATTTTTAGTTACCTCGTTCTATTGTTTTGATAATAATACAATAACCTAAATCCTCGCCTACACATATTACTGAGCCTTCCTTGCCTCTTTTGACAAATTTAATCCCATGCTTTCCAAATCTTTTTACTTTGCCTGTTTGCAAGACATCATAAACTTGGTCTGGAAAGGCAATTTCTCTTTCCCTTGCTCTTTTGATGGCATGAACTTTGATGATAATTGGTTTTCCTTGGAAATAAACATCTTCCATTATGTAGATACATGGATATACATGTATATAAATGTTTTGGTTTATTTGTTATAAGAATCTGTAACACAAGCCGATGACTTAGTGATTTACAGCAATTTTTATATAGTAAAATATAAAACTCCTAATTAATGACAATAGATTCAGAAGCACAGGCACTTATATAAAGACTGGAAAAAGAAAAATGGTTAGAAAATTTGGCACTTTAGGAGACTCTACAGTTATGAGATTTCCATCTGATGTATTAAAAGATTATAAGATTAAGCCCGGAGATTATGGAATTTTTGAGAAAAAGCCTGAAAGGATACTATAGGAAATAACTTTAATTTTCGTATACATTTATTATTTCCTAATAAGCAAATCACAACGAAAAGGTACGAATATTAGTGTGATTTGCTATAGTGAAAG
>ORJL011240490.1_pt1 | contig 19681 bp, 9 predicted proteins | sample 1779941 | NCBI WGS metagenome assembly ORJL01 (sample SAMEA104232317, study PRJEB22302) | groundwater metagenome | biome: forest; feature: aquifer; material: groundwater | place: USA | collected 2011-08-07 | depth 5.8 m | reverse complement strand
GGGGTGCGCGTCGTGGCAACGTCATGGAACGAAATTTCCAGGATCATCAAAGAATGCTTCGCAGCGTTGTTTGGTTAACGGGCAGTTGCTGTCCCCAAACAGGTGGAACTTGAGCGAACTGACGAAATGGCGGTAGCCGCTTTTATCGTAATGGGCAACGCGCCTAGGAAAGCTCATGTCAATCACAGGCTTTCGCACCGTCTGTGTTGACCCTTGGTGTTCCGGGCGGCTCTTGGGTACAAGGTCGAGCCCAACACAACCCCTGACCCGGGGATGAATCCCGTACTCGGCGACGAGTTCCTCGGCTCCCCGAACGGGGATTCTGATGGAAGTCGCCTTCTGGTAAATCTCCTCCGCCTCCTCCTTGAGCATCCACTTGTTCTCGAAAACCCCATCCTCTATCGCCCAAAAAAAGTAGTCGGGATCATGGAAGACGACTTGAGGGAGTGTTTCCCCCTCGTGCCTTCCAAACCAGAGCTCAGTCCAAGCCATACGTCGCCCGCCAATCACATCGGTGGTTAGAGTTTATCTCTCCCGCGCTGAACCCGCAAGTCTGCATCCCAGGCACATGATAGAACCGAATCAACCGGCCCGTGCGTGGGCGGATGCGGTGATTCTTCACCGCACGGGCATCAATCGTCCGCCAGTTTTCACTTCCAAGAAGGTCCTGCGCTCGGCTCAGAACCGGGTCGGCCAGGATCAGCCGTTCCAGCTCCGCGAGTTGGGAGCCAGATCGAGCGCCGCCGCTTCAATCTCGGCCTGCTCACCTTTCCGGGCCACCTGGAGCGCGGCATAGGATTCTTCGATCCCGGCCTTGATGCCCCGGAGATGCTTTCGTTCCCGAGCTTTTCTCAGATTCCGCCGTGAAGAGACTCGCTTTCGCCGCGTGCTCAGCCCGCGTGTGGCGGCACCGCCAAGGGCCGCGAGGGACGCGGGTGAGTTGCAACGGTGATTCCACGCGGTCGTCGCCTCCGCAGCGGAGGAATGGATTTGCGGAATTGAGGCCCCGCAATTTGTGCAGCGGACACCAACGCCAACCGATTCAGGGGCGTGGATGAGATCGCCGTCGCTGCCGCAGAACGGGCAGACCTTCAAGGCCGAAACGCATGTTGAAGCAAGAGATAGCTCGCCAGTCGGTGTCATGCCGTAACTACGCTACGCTGGCGTAGAGGACGACGCGCTTGCGTCAAGAGACGAGCTTTACCTCGTTGGGCATGGAAGGGTTCAGTAGCTCTCCGCAACACGCGCTTGCGAGGGCTGGCAGGATGACAAGCACACTGATGGCTCTTGCGGTTGCTCCAGGCTCCGCAACACTGAGATGGACCTGGCCGCGCACATCGTCTCGCTGACTCTAGGACGCTCGTGTCAGCGCCCGCCAGGTCATCATTCCACGTTTCAAGAGAGTTGATCATCGTCTCGCCCGAGGTAGGGACGAGCCCGAGGTTTTTGACTTTCAGGGTTCTTGTTCGGCAAAAAACCCGCGTGACAAGAACGCACATATTTGGCCAAAACCGTTGTTGCGTAGATATTTGCGTCTTGGGGCAGCGACCATCAAGTGGGCACCGGTGCCGATGACAAGGAGGCCACCGTCCCCCCCCCCCCGAGGGGCACCAGTGACCACTACGAAAGGGTGTGCCAGATGACTTGGCAAGGGGCCGTCCTTGGTACTTCAACGTTGGAGTTTATCATCGCGCATTTGTCGGCCTTTACGCATTGAGCAAGAGCCATGTAATGGATACTCAAACCGCTTCGATCCGACGCCATTCGCCGGGCTTGAAATCCCGCACCGACTCCGTGCTGCGCTCCGCTGTAGTTGATTCTTGCGGCGCTGGTTAGGGCTGGTTTTCTGCCGCAAGCGACGACGAAGCGCAGGTCGCTTTCGAGAACCTTCTCGATGCTGATCAGCTCCGCGACGCTCGGCGTAGTTCATTTTCGCTTCCAGCGCATGGCTTCACTCTGGTCGTCCCGCCGTTCGGCGACAGTAGGCGTGGTGAGGGGTCGATGTCCCTCATGGAGCCTGCTCGGTAAACGCCGGTGCCCGTCTTGGTGCGCTTGGCGGGGTGTGGGCGGCTTCGGTTGCCTGGATGCCGGTAGAGGTGGAAGCGGGCGGCGCTACGTTGCCCGGCCTTGAGCTCGTGAACGGTCACATCGAGAGTGACCCTGCTGACCCGTCGAACGCATCTCGGAGCGGGTCGGAGGCGACTGCTCTCGCGGGATCATTACACGCGGACTCCTCCCGGTAAGCGATTCTGCAAGAACGGAATTGCCGCCTTCGGTCCTTCAGGAGTACGATGTCCGTTTGACGCAACGAAAACCTGCACATGCAACGAATCCTGCTGCGCGACCGGGTCTGGAGGGTGGAATCGGCGACGAAAGTCGCTGAGGACAGGACCCTTTTTCGGCTTTTCGACCCGAATAGCGTAGAAAGGTTGGAGGCTTTGTGTCCTCCCGAAATCTACGAGTCGCTGCCAGAGGAAGCACCGGTCTTCTCTAAGAGTTCGGTCGCCCCACTGGAATCCTGGCAGTCGGCCAATCTCGCCCTGAAGATGTCCTGCTTGGATTCCGGCGACTTCGCCGCGTTTTACGGTGGGCGCATCTCGCCTGAGCACTATCAGTTTACTCCTGTGGCCCGTATGCTCCAGCTTCCGCGCCCGAGCCTGCTGATCGCCGACGATGTCGGCCTTGGCAAGACCATTGAGGCGGGCATTTGCCTTCTCGAATTGCTCGCCCGAGGGCGCGGCAAACGCATCCTTCTCGTTGTCCCGCCTGGCCTCATCCCCCAGTGGCAGGACGAAATGGTGAGCAAGTTCGGGTTGAAGTTCGAAGCCATCGAGAATGCAGCAGCCCTCGAACGGGCACAAACCCGCCTGTCGGAGGGAATCAAGCCTTGGGTCTTCCTGAGCCGCGTCATCACGTCCATCGAGTTTCTGAAAAAGCGCGAGGTTCTGGCCAGCGCCCTTGAGCCGCGATGGGACGTGATCGTGGTCGATGAAGCGCAATACCTCGCTGAATCTGGCACTCCGCGCAACCCTTACCTTACCGCTCGTGCTCGGCTTGGCCCGAAGCTCCGCGACCACACCAAGTCGTTGATCTTGCTCAGCGCCACACCGCACAACGGCTACAGCCACAGTTTTCGGTCGCTGCTGGAAATCATTGAACCCACCGACGCCAGCTTCGGTGGCGACAAGGAGGTGGTTGCTCGCCGCGTGGGCCGGAGCATGATCCGCCGTCTCAAAGGTGACATCTCCAAGTCTGGTGCGGACGGTGCCAAAGTTCCCGCCTTCAAAGTCCGCGAACCGGTGAAAGCCATCAGCGTGTCGGCGCTGGCAGACGCGGAAAAGGCCATCTTCAAGAAGGTCTCCTCCTACTGCGCCAAGACCACCGCAGCCGCCGCACAGATGGAGGACGCCGAGTTGGTGTCGTTCGCCATGCAGATTATCAAGAAGCGCATGTTGTCCAGCCGGACGGCGTTGGCCAACACGGTCGCAAAGCGCCTGGAAGCCCTGGCCAGTCGCACGCAGCAGGAAGAAGCCCCCACTCGCTCGGAAGTCCGCGAGTTGCAGGGCGACCTGCCTCTGAACGAGAAGACGCACGAACGGATCGCCAGCCGGATTCTCAAAGCGGCGGTCTCGAAGGACGCCAGACGGCGCAACACCGAAAAGAAGCAACTCCAGGAGATCAACAAGCTGCTCGACCAGGTTCTAAGCCTGCCCGATCCCAAGATCGGGGCACTCATCGCCGACCTGGACGCGGATGTTCTTTCGCAGCCAGACGAAAAGGCAATCATCTTCACCGAGTATCTGGACACGCTGGGCTCGATCAAGGCTGCCCTTGACGCACGACCGGAGTTCAAGGACTGCTACGTCGAGCTGACGGGCGGTTTGTCCTCGAAAAAGCGCCAGGGGCGACTGGCTGATTTCGAGAAGCCGGAAAAGAAGCTGCTGCTGGCGACCGACGCCGCGTCCGAAGGTTTGAACCTCCAGCGGTTCTGTCGCCGCATTTACCATTTCGAGTTGAGCTGGAATCCGAACCGGATGGAACAGCGCAACGGTCGTGTGGATCGCCACGGCCAAACCCGCAACCCGATCATCCGCTATCTGTTCTACCCTGACTCGCCGGAGGACAACATCCTTGACCGCCTCGTGAAGCGGATCGCTCAAATGCAGTCCGACAAGGTTTCCACCCCCGACATCCTTGGCATCCTGGCTGGCCAGCGCATCGAGGAGGCGTTGACGGAACTGGATGCCGAAGGCGACACCACGGCGGCAGGCGACAGGATTCTGAGCAAGCTCGATGAAGGGCGTGACTTGTTCCTGCGCGAAGTCGCTCCGCTGCTGGCGAGCGGCAGGCCAGGCTACGGCGCGAAGATTGATCCGAACAGCCTGTCAGCCGATCAGGTGATGCTGGATGACGATGCTTTCGGGCGGTTCATGCTTTCACGACTTCGTCCTCATCTGAAGCCTGGGCTGATTCCAGACACGTTCTCGCTGCGGACACCACGCGAGTTCCAAGGCCCGCAGGTCGCCGAGTCGTATCCGTGCTTGACCTTTCGTCGAAGCGTGGCCATCCAGTACCCGGCGCGGGATGTCGAGTTCGTCACGAGACTCCACCCGCTCTTTCAGGCGATGGCACAGGGTGCCTACCGCCAGTTGACCGCGCCCCGCGACCCGAATGCTTCCTCGGCCCGGCTCGCGGTGCGCCGACACCCGTTTGCGGACCACGGCCCGTACGCCGTATTCACCTACCTTTGCCAGGACGATCACGAGCACGGGCAGTTCCTTTCGGTCGCGATTGACGCCTCCGGTAAGACGCTCCCTTCTGACCAGGTCATTGCCGCCCTCGACATGAACCTCCCACCGGGAGAAGTGGCTTGGCCGGAAGTCGCAGGGATGTTCGCGGGAAGATTCGAGCAGATGCAGGCAGCCGCAGCCGACGCGGCGATGAAGCTCCTCGATGAAAAAGCCGCAAAGGATACGAACACCCGCCAGGAATTCGCCACCGTCCTTCGTGAGGACGCACAGCGGTACCGTGCCGACCGTCTGGAGGAGATCGACGTGGAGGAAAAGCAGGCGCAGACCGTGGAGGAACAACAGAGTCAGCAGTTGCTGTTCGACCGGCGCGAAGTTTACGGCTTCAAAGCCAAGCGGGCTTCCGTGGACACCTTTCACAAGCGCCGTCTGGAGGAAATCGCCAAGTTCGAGCAAGGCACAGAACCGGGGACAGCGCAGCCGTTAGGTGTTCTTTTTGTTTTTCCACCGGAGGGCAAACATGGCGCTTAACTCAATCCGCAATATCCGAGGCTTCTTCTCCGACTACTGGCTCGGCTCGATCCTGAGCGGCAAGAAGGGTGCTGGCCCGAAACTGACGAAGGGGCAGGCGGAGAAAACGCTCTGGCGTCTGACCCAGCTCAGGAATCGGATCGAGGGCTTCGAGAATCCCGACCTCACCCGATTCCGAGAACAATTTGCTCGGCCACTGCTCGGCCAGATGCTTGGGTTCAACGTCGAGGAGAATCCCGAAGAAACCCGTGTTCGCCTGCTCACGCGGCAGACGGAGGAGAATGCAGGAGACGTAAACGGTGCGCCGATTGCCGCCCTCTACCTGTGCCCTGACGATGACGAGATTGAGAGCAGGCAGAACCGAGGTTTGCTAGAACGATTCCTGGCCGACCAGGGCCTGATCTACGGCTTTATCATCACCCCACGCCTGCTGCGCCTGATTCGGCGCTTGGGCGATGGCGCAAAAGGCGCGTCTTTTGACTTCTCCATCGCGAGCGCCGTCGAAACGGAGGACACTGAGTCCCTCACCGCTGCCTATCGGGTGCTCCACGCCGAGAATTTCGTGCCGGTGAACGGCTCGCCGAAGCCCATCGAGCTTCTGGAAGCGGAGTCACGGAAACACAGTGCGCGGGTGTCGGAGGACTTGAAGGCAGCCGTCTTCCACGCCGCCGAAATCCTGATACGTGGTTTCCTTGAAGACATCCAGGCCCGTCCCGAAGCGTTCAATCCGAAGCCCACGCTCGGTCAACTGCGCGACACCGCCCTGCAAACGCTCTATCGGCTGCTGTTCATCCTGTATGCCGAGGCCCGAGACGAACGATTGCAACGGCATGGGCTCTACCAGAAGTCCTACTCGCTGGAACAACTGACGGACCGGCTCCTGCGTGTGCCCGAGGAGGAACTGCCAGGAAATCGCTTCGGCACTTGGCAAGCGCTCCAGGCTCTGTTCCGCATCTACGACGAGGGCATGCCGCCGACGCCCGATCTGGAGAACATTCCGCCTCGCGGTGGACGACTTTTCAGCGAGAAAACTCCCGAGGGACAGCTCATCGCCAAACTGAAGATGTCGGACCGTGTGGCAGGGAGGCTCGTGCTCACGCTGGCCACGACCAAGCCCCGGCGTGGCGTGGGTCGGGAGCGAGTGTCTTATCGTGAACTGGAGATCGAGCAGCTCGGCTCGGTCTATGAGGGCCTGCTCGAATACGAGCCGCGCACCGCCGACCAGACGATGGTCGAGGTCGTCGTCCAAGGCCGCGACTTCGTGCTCACACCTGCTGAGCTCAAACGGTTGTGCGAGCAGAAGCAACTCGCGCTGAAGGGCGATGCCGGAATCGTAGCGGGCAGCGATGCCGCCTGTCTTCACCCCGACAATGTGGAGGATGACGAGGCTGCTGCTGGCGCTGAGGACGAGGATGGTGGTGACGATGAGGAGGGTGAGGCTGGCGAGGACGAGGAGGAGGAGGAGGAGGAGGAGAAGAAGAAGGGCGTCAAGAAGGGCGCGGCTGCTCGCCTGATCCGACGACTGGAGAAGGACGAGTTCTATTTCATCCCCGGATCAGCCCGCAAATCCAGCGGCTCGTTCTATACGCCCGAGGAGATCGTCCAGTATCTCGTGCGAAAGGCGCTGGAGGGTCTGGTCGAGAACAAATCGGCAGCGGAGATTGAATCGCTGCGGGTCATTGACCTGGCGTGCGGCTCAGCGCATTTCCTCGTTGGCGCAGCCCGATACATGGGCAGGAAGCTCCTCGACGCCTACCACCGCGAGTTCAGAGAAGACCCACCGCCAGAGTTCTATCCAGACCGACCGCTCACGCCCGAAGTCCACCAACGCTGGCACAGCGAAGGCGAAGCCTGGTGCAAGCGCCGGATTGTCGAGAGATGCCTGTTCGGTGTGGACTTGAACCCGACTGCCGTGCAACTCGCCCAAGTTGCGCTCTGGATCGAGTCGCTTGCCGGAGATCGTCCGCTGAGCTTTTTCGCTCACCACATCCGCCTTGGGAACTCTCTCCTCGGAACATGGCTGGAACGGCTGCATCAGCCGCCACATCCCGCGCTCGACGACAAGAAGGGCAGAGATCAGGGCGGCTTGTTCGAGATTCAGCTCAAGCGGTTGATCCGTGAGGCGCTGGATGAACGGCTTCTCATCGACAAGCCGCTGCCGCCAGACATCCGCAAGGACACGCCCCAGGAGTATGAATACAAGGCCGACCGGCTGAAGCGTTCAAACGACCTTCTGGCGCAGGCACGGCTGTTGTTCGATCTACGGAGCGCGGCGGCGTTCGTGCCCGAGATTTGGGGTCAGTGGGCCACATTGCTGTCCACCGACAACATCCTGGAATACGCCTCGAAGCAGCCGTGGTGGGCCAGGTTCGAGGAAGTACGCCAACGCGAACGGTTCTTCCATTGGGAACTGGAGTTTCCGGAGGTCTTTTTCGGCGAGCACCGAGGTTTTCATGTCATCGTGGGGAATCCACCGTGGGATAAGGTGCTGCCTGACCGGCACGAGTTCTACGGTCGCTACGACATCTTCATCCGCGCCTTGTCTGGCAACGAACTTGACCAACGCATCAGCGAGCTTCACCAGAAGAATCCGGCGTTGGCAGAGGAGTTCAAGGCATACGAGAAACAGGTTAAGACCACCATGCAGATGCTGCGCGGGGGCGGCGATTTCCCGCTCTCCGAAGGCAGAACCCAGGCTGCACACGAAGACCTTTCCAAGTATTTCGCCGACCGTTCGATTCAGGTGGTGCGAAGAGGCGGCAGCGTCGGCCTTCTGCTGCCCTCGGTGTTCTACAACGGCGACGGCTGCGCCACGCTGAGGAAATGGTTGCTCGAAGAAGCGCAGATTCTGTCCGTCTTTGGTTTCGAGAACCGGCAGAAGCTGTTCCCGATTGACTCTCGCTACAAGTTCGCCTGCTTCGTGTGGCGGAAGGAGAAGCCCGCTGCCAGGCGCTTCCCCGCCATCTTCATGCGCCACGACGTGCGTGAGTTGCTGGACGAGAAGTCTGTCCAGATGGTCACGATCACGGCAGAAGAGGTTGAGAAGCTATCGCCCGAGAGCTACGCCCTGCTGGAGTATCGCGGGCCTCGGGATCAGGAGATCGTCCACAAAATGTATCGGAACAACGTGACCCTCGCGGACGGCGGCAGGGAGTCGTGGGGGGTGAGGTTCATAAGCTGGCGGGCGCATGAGATGATCTTCAATGCCTCGGAGGACAAAGACCTCTGGACTGATCCGTCCACGAAAAGGTTTTTTGCACCGGAGGCTGTCCTTGGGCGAGAGATCGAGAATCCGCTGGAGTTGCTGCGGGCCATGCAGGCGGCGGGCTTCAGTCCGGTTTACGAGGGTAAGCACGTCGAGCAGTTCATATTTGGGATGAAGCCCATTCGCTGGTGGCTGAAACGCGATCAGGAGAAGGCGAAATACGGGCGCGAACCGTTCCCGAAGCCGTTTCTTGCTTTTCGTGAAACGGCCAGCAACACGAACCAGCGGACTTGTATCGCGACGATCCTGCCCAGCGGTTCGGCGGCATCGCACAAACTCTCGGGCTTCATGCCTGAGCGAGTCGAACACGAGGCGGCAGCCGTCGTCTTGAACTCCTTCTGCTTCGACTTTGCCCTCCGGCTTCGTACGGCTGGCACGAACATCAGCTTCACCTACATGCGTCCGATGCCTGTGCCGCCCGCGTCGGTGACCAATGCTCTGCCGCGTGTTCCCACCGTTTGCGCCTGGGAACACGGCGTGGAGCGTATCACCGAACTCAAGGAGCACTGGGAAGCTCTGTGGGTCGCGAACAAGGCTGTGGCCAAAGCCTATGGTCTTTCCCAAGACGACGTCCGCCACATTCTCGCCTCCTTCCTCGTGTTCGCCAGGAAGCAGGCGGATTTTTTCGCCTTCCTGACAGCAAGGCTGGATACCGAACAGTGGTAGGCAGTTGGCAGGGTTGAATGGCGGGCAGGGCTTTCACGCCCTGCCGCTTTGCGGGGTTTTGGGGCCATAACTGCCGCTGTGCCGAGGCGCTGGCGGCGACTGATTCCGACCGTTGCCGCTGTCGAGATTGCTCAAAACTCGGGCCGCTTTTCCAATCTTTTTGTTGCTGTTTACCAAAGGTTTACGCGACATGAGGACTCCATTTTGCTTGGATCAAGCTGCTGTAATAAATATTGCAAATATAAATATGCAAATAATTATTGCATTTATCCATTGGCGGTTTAGATTCTTGTCGAACAAATGAACAAGACCTCACAGGAACAGTTTCAGCGGATCGTCGGGCAGAGGGTGAAACTCGCTAGGGAAGACGCCAGCCTGAGCCAGGATGAGCTGGCCTCCCAGTTGGGTTTCAACGACCGCCAAACGCTTTCCAACATCGAGGCGGGCAAACGCAAGCTGACCGCCGAGGAGTTGGTGAAGCTGATCCAAGTGCTTGGGAGGAAGATGGAGTATTTCACGGATACGTTTTCGCTGATCGGTGAAGGCGCGTTCTCGTGGCGGGCGGTGGGCGCTGCGCCAGCTTCGCTCGATGAGTTCGAGGCCAAGGCGGGGAAATGGATCGCCACGTTCCGTCGCCTCGGAGAGATCAAGGGTGAATCGTACAACCCTCTGTTGCAGCACTTGAACCTCACTGAGCGCAGCTCCTTCGAGGAGGCCCAGGCCGCAGGGGAAGCTCTCGTGGCGGACTGGCAGTTGGGCGACATCCCCGCGCAGACACTCCGGGAGGTCATCGAAGATCGCCTGAAGATTCTCGTGCTCTACGTGGACGCGCCCGTGGGCATCTCGGGTGCGGCCTGCCAGCTTCCCCAGTTCAACACGATCCTGGTGAACCGCCGCGAACCGGACGGTCGGCGGAATTACGACTTCGCCCATGAGACGTTCCACGTCCTGACCTGGAACGCCATGCCTCCCCGGCCCTTCGACCAGGCGGACAAGTACGAGGGGTCGAAAGTTAAGCGCGTGGAGCAGTTGGCCAACAACTTCGCGGCTGCCCTGCTCATGCCCGCCGCGAGCCTAAAGCCCCGCTGGGAGAAGCGAGGCGACCAAGACCTGCATGACTGGCTAAACGAAACAGCCTCCGAGTTGCTGGTGACCTCGGATGCTCTTTACTGGCGGCTGCGGCAACTCGGCTGGCTTACACAGGCCGCTTCACTCGACATCGTCAAGGAGCGCCTGACCTGGAACGGACGTTCCCCCTCGGCGCAGACCCTGCCGAAGCTGTTTTCTCACCATTTCGTGGAACGGTTGCATTGGGCGTTGGAGCACGGCGAGATTTCGGTGCGCCGCGCTGCCGAATTGCTGGACTTCGCCGTGGAAGACCTCGAAGACCTGTTCAAGACCTACGAGTCCAGCGTGCCGTTCGACATTTGATGAGGAAACTGCATGATAACCAAAGGGGACATCGTCCTGGTTGACACCAACGTAATCATCGAAGCGCACCGCGTCCGGTGCTGGCGGGCGATTGTAAACTTTTTCAAGGTTGAAACCGTGGAGAAGTGCAGCGAGGAGGCGGCGACCGGGGACAAGCGCCGCGCCGATTACGTGACGGTGGATGTCGAGGAAATGAAAAAGGTGGTCGCGGTTCGCGCTGTCAGCCTCCTGGAGTTGGCCGAAATCGAAACCAGGCTCGCCGAGCCTGACCGCATTGACATGGGTGAGAAGCACCTCCTTGCCCATGCCCTCGCCACGCCGGGCGCATGGTATCTGAGTGCCTCCGACCGGGCGGCAGTGCGGGCGGGAAGTGAACTGGGATTCATGGAGCGGTTCGTCTCGCTGGAGGCCCTGGCACGGGCGGTGGGTATTTCGCCGCAGTTCAAGAATCATTTCACAGAGAAATGGCTGAGCGCCTTGCGGACGGACATTCTGATGGGAGGTTCACAATGAGTTTCTCCGTTGTCGGTAGTGTCAACCACCTGGTCGCCGAGTACCGGCGCTTTCTGCTAAGCACGTACCGCCTGACCGACCCGCGCCTACGCGAGCAGTTCGAGTCACACATCAAGCAGGCCGACGTGCTGGTGAAAGGGCCGTATGTAACACTGGCCAACGACTTCGCCAAGGAACACACGCTGAAGCAGCTCCATGAGCTGGGCGTTGGTCACAAAGACCTCCAGCGGCTCAAGTGGAGTTTCGGCGAGAAGGAGCTTTTTCTGCACCAGGAGCAGTCGCTTCGCCGCGTCGAGGCGCTGCAACGCAACGCCATCGTGAAGACCGGAACAGGCAGTGGCAAAACCGAGGCATTCATGCTGCCGGTCATTTCTGCCGTGTTGAAAATGCGGGCGGAGGGCGTCAAGGGCACAAAAGCTTTCCTGCTGTATCCGATGAACGCCCTAGCCAATGACCAACTGAGCCGTCTTCGCAATCTGATTCGCGATTCTGGCGTGGGGGTGACCTTCGCTATGTACACCGGGGAGAGCGAGAGCGTAGCCGCAACTTTGGGTGAGCCGGTTGAGGGCAACGAGTTCATCCGCCGCACCGAGATTCAGGAGCAGCAGCCCGACATTCTGCTCACGAACTACAAGCAGTTGGAGTTTCTGCTGGTGCGAAAGGAAGATCGCACGCTGTTCAGCCCGAGCCTGCGCTTTCTGGTCTTGGACGAAATCCACAGCTACCGTGGAGCACTGGCGACGGAAATCGCCTGCCTCATCCGCAGGCTCAAGGCACGGGCTGGAGTGCGTGAAGGTAAACTGCGCTGCATCGGCACTTCTGCCACGGTGTCGCAGAATGCCGGTGGAGACGAGTCCCTGGGGGAGTTTGCGGCTTCCCTGTTTGGAGAACCATTCTTGCGGGAAGACGTGATCGGCGAAACGCTTGTCGTCAAGCCGCCGCCGAGTCGCACCTACCAACCACCGTTCGCCACGCTCACACCAGAGGAAATCCAGAACTTCAACCACGAGGACGATGCCAAGCTGGCTGACTTAGTCGCCAGGATCACCGGTCAACCTCTCAGTTCGTCCGGCTCGATGCCTCAGAGGATTCGGGGTGCACTCGAAGGCAACCAACTGGTCGCCCTTCTGGAGCGCGAGTGCCGAGAGCCGCGTTCGTTGGGGGAATTGGTTGACGTGCTCAAGACTTCCCCCGAAGCCGCGAAAGCGTTGACCGACCAGGAGCTGCGTACGCTCATCGAGGCTTACCTGCTGGTGGGATCAGTCGGGACGGAGAAAGACCCGCCCAGTCTGCGTCCGAAGCTGCATACGTTCTTCCAGGGTGTCTATGACGTGGGCCTCTGCATGAACCCCGCCTGCCGGACGCTGGTGAGAGATGGCTCGGAGACCTGTCCCAAATGCCAGAGTGCCGTTCGGCCTGCCGCCCTGTGCCGAACCTGCGGCCAGGACTTCGTCAAGGTGCGGTTCGATGAAGCTGACCCGACCAAGACGCATCCCAACGACGAGTTCGGCAGCGATGAGGACACCGGCTTTATCACCCCCTGCGTTCACCTTGAGAAGGTGAGTGACGACGATGACGGGGACGGCGAGGAGAACGGTGAAAACAAGAAGTCGCGCAAGCGTCAGCGGCACACCCCAGCGCGTTCGAAGCTCCTGCCGCTATTCGTCTGCCATCAGACCGGGCGGGTTTACAGGGAAATGCCAACAGGCAGCGCCGCGTCAACGGTAACGGTTCAACAGGTCATGCGTGGCCGGGGCAACACCTGCCCCGTCTGCAATTCGACCTATACCAAGGGCGACATTCTCACGCTGTTGCGCTCGGGCGCGGCTTCGTCAAACTCCGTTCTGGCAACGCACCATCTGGACAAGTTGCCCGCCAAGGAGCGCAAACTGCTGATCTTCGCGGACAACCGGCAGGAGGCCGCGCATCAGGCCGGTTACATGGGCGACCGGCATCGTCAGTTTGCCGTGCGCCACGCAATCGAGCAGGTTGTGCGAGATACTGGCGCTACCGGTCTCGCCCTGAACATCATTGCTCACAAGCTGCTGGAGAAGTTCCAGGAAATGGGGCTGGCGCGGCGCAAACTCAGCTCCGACGAGCAGAGGTTCTGGCGGAAGGCGCTGGAGTTCGAGGCGGCTGGCGAGTTCTGTCGTGCAACCCACCAACGCATTTCCCTGGAGAACCTGGCTTTGGTAGAGGTTCAGTATGAGTTCCTCGACCAGCTCGCGAGCGACAGCCGTTTCAAAGAATTGTGCGAGCGCGTCGGTTTGAAGATCAGCGATGGTGCAGTTTTGGTTCGCGCCATTCTTGACCTCATGCGCCGCCACCGGGCCGTCGCATTCGATTTCTATCAACGATACCTCGATCCGACGAAAGAACCGTGGTCAGTCCTGGTCGCCGAGTACTCAGTGGCGATCAGCGAGCATGAGCGGACAGCCCAGTATTTCATGTTGGATCGCCCCGAGGCCGTTCGCAGCGCGTCGGTGAGCGGCTGCAAGTTCAACCCGCTGGCAAAGGATTCAGACCGGGGCGGACTTGGAGGCATCATGCGGCTTGTGGTGAAGAAGGCCCGAGTGCCGGACGCTCAGGCCGAGGGATGGGTTCGGGCGCTCGTGGATTTGCTCAGAGAATACGAGATTCTTGAGCCTGCCTCCATTCTCCCCGCAACTGTCCGACGCGCCATTGGCGGGCGGGTACCGCTCCAGATCGCCTCGCGGGTCATCCGACTCGTTTCGGCCACGACCGGCTTCAAATGTGCAAAGTGCCAAATCTGGCGTCCCTACCAGGGCCTGGCGTGCTATGCCACGAGCCGTTGTTCTGGCGGTGTGGACGATCTGAAGCCAGCCACGGTCAACGAGGAAGGCTATTACGAGCGGCTTTATACCGCCGACGTGCCGCGCCGGTTGATTGCCAAGGAACATACCGCGCAGATTGACCAGGGTGAGCGGGCCAAACGCGAGAATGCGTTCAAAGAGGGCAAGATCGAGGTGCTCGTTTGCAGTCCAACACTCGAACTCGGCGTGAACATTGGCGATCTCCTGACCGTGCTGCTCCGAAACTGCCCGCCAGCGCCCGCCAACTACTTGCAGCGGGCCGGTCGCGCAGGACGCACGCTCCGCATCGGATTCATCTCCACGTTCTGCGGCGCTGGCCAACACGACCGTCACTGTTTCGATGATCCCGCCTGGCTGGTGCGGGGCGAGTTCCGACCGCCAACGGTCAAGCTGGACAACGGGCGCATCCTGGAACGGCACGTCCGGTCGTTTGTCCTGGAAGAACTATCGCACGAGTTCCCGAGGATGATGGCTGAGTTTGTTGACGATCTGGATCACCCGTCAGCCTTGACCACGGAGAGGATTGCGGGGCTTCTCGAAGAAGTGAAGACCAACGCGAACGCCTTGGTCGCGGCCTCACTCACGACTTTCGGTGAGCACGACGAGCTGGATCAGAAGTTCTTCAGCGGGGTTGTTCACAGGATGCCCGAGGACGTTCGGCGCACGCTGTCAAACTGGTTTGACCGGATTAAGCGGATTTTCGAGGAGTTTGAGTTTTATCGGCGCATCACCGCTGATCGGCAGGCCAAACAGAAAGCGGCGTCCCGGGAGCGGGCCTATCGTGAACTGACTACCGACAACCAAACCGCTTACACGCTCAACTACCTGTCGAATGACGGCCTCCTTCCGTCCTACCAGTTCCCGACCGACACGTTCTCGCTCGAACCAGGGGTAAACGACACGCCCACGCTCCGGCGACCTGCCTGGGTCGCACTGTTCGAGTTCGCGCCCGGCAACCTGGTTTATGCGAATGGCCACAAGCTCAAGAGCATCCGTGCCTATTTCGAGGGACGCAACCGGGCCGCTGCCGCTGGAACGGAGGCGGGCAATCTTGAGGCATCCGGTCGGGTCCGCCCATTCTGCTTCTGCGGCAAGTGCGGTTTCGCAAGCGAGGAGGTCGTCAACTCGTGTCCACATTGCGATGAACCGAACCCCATGAAACGGGACGTGGCGTTCATCGAGTCGTTTGAGGCGGAGCAGAGCACGCAGATCACGTCTGCTGAGGAGGCCCGTCAGCGGGTATATTTCGAGCGCAGGGAGCACCTCGTTCGTGACGGCGGCAACAAGGCTGTCATCCATCCGTATCCGTTCTCACACCTGGAATACCGCAAGCACAGCCGCCTTCTGGTCAGCAACTGGGGCAAGAAAAGGGGCATGGATGGGGACGGAGAGATGTTCGAGTTGTGCCCGAGTTGCGGCAAACACCGGCCAGCACACATGACCAGCCGGGAAACCGAGCGGTGGGACGAAGACCACGCCAAACGGTGCAACGGTCATCCCAGGGCTTACGTCCTGGGTTACGAGTTCTCCGCCGATGCCCTAGTGCTGCCGGTGGCCAAAAGATTGATTCCCGATGATGAGACGCAAGCGTTCTGCCGCACGCTCGGGACTGCTCTTGTCGCTGGTGCTGCCGAGTTGCTGGAATTGGAAGCGGATGAAATCGCATTCTTCAGCCATCCCGAGCCGGGCGCGGGTGCGACCATTACTTTCTACGAAACCGTGCCTGGCGGGGCAGGATACCTCACGACACTTGCGGCTCGACTGCCCGAGTGGGCGAAGGTGTCCGTGGACAGGCTGTTCGCGCACGAGTGCTCGGGGGCGTGCTACGGCTGCCTCAAGAGCTACCGAAATCAACCATTCCATCACCTGCTGAACAAGAACCTGGTGCGAGACGCTCTGTTCCAGTTCTCGACGCATGAACGCCTCGGCGAGCCGTTCGAGGCAGCCGCCAACCAGGGACTCAAATTGTCGAACAAGTGGATCGAAGGCAACGTCCCTGCGCTCGCAGATACGCCGACGAAAGACACCGTCATCGAGCGCAAGCTATTCGAGGCAATCTCGAATGCTGGGAGGTTGCCTGTGCCGGTGAAACAACGGGAGTTCCGGTCAGGCGACGTGCTCGTCACCATCGCAGACTTCGCATACGAGGTGGAGAAGATCGCGATCTACTGCGATGGCTTTGCCTTCCACGGGACGCCCGAGAAGCTTGCGGCGGACGCCCACAAGCGAAACCACCTCCAGAGCCAGGGTTGGCTGGTGTTGACGTTTTGGGGGCAGACGATCCTAAGAACTCCCGAGCGTTGTGAGGAGCAGATTTGGCGGGCGTTCAACCACCGCAGCAGTCCATGACCGCCTCCAATTCCAGCCACTTGTTTATCAGCTACGCAGTTGAAGATGCCGAGTTGGCTCGGTGGCTTGCGCGTAAGTTGGCGGCACGCGGGCATCCTGTTTGGTTCGACCAGATGAAGATGCTCGGCGGTGAACCCTGGCCGCAGACGATTGATGACGCGATTAAAAACCGGACGTTTAGGATGCTGGCACTGATCTCTGAACACTCGTTGCGGAAACCAAAGCCAACCGGAGAGCGGACGCTTGCGCAGCGAATCGCCGAGCAGCGAAAAACACCTGATTTCCTGATTCCCCTGAAAGTGGACGGCTGCGAACTCGACTGGCTGACGACCACGATCTCCTACATCTCCTTTACACGCGGCTGGGCAGATGGTTGGCGTGCGCTCCTCAAGAAACTGGATTCAGTTTCGACACCGCGTTCCTTGGTGAACGCCGCCCCGCTCTCGGCTTCCAGTTTCCCGCGAGGGGAGGATTTGTTGAACGACACAGGGGAGCGACTTCTCACGAATATAATCCGTGTGAAGTCGTTCCCGAGTATCTTGCGGGTGTTTCGGGTGGCTCGGAACTTGGACTCCGAGGCTTGGAGAACGTTGGAAGCGACTTGGGCTTTTTACGAAATAGCCAAGGACGCATTGGTAGCCTTGATTCCACCGCCACTGGAGTTCGCAGACCGCATCGAACCAACCCCCGAGCAGTTGTTATGGGCGGAATGCGAGCTGTTCCGCAACGTCCGCGCTCGCGACATTGCTGCGAGTCTCATCATGAAGGCGTTGGCTCGGCGACTAACGAAGGCTGGATGCCTGGAGCACCCCAATCCGAAACTGAGGGAAATATTCTTTCTCCCTGAGAATTTTGTTGAAGGGGGAAAACTCTCCTTCCTCGGCTTTCGCGGGAAAAAGACGTGGCTGCTTATCCGGGGCACAGTTACTTTTCGACGCGCTGGCGGTGTTCGTGAGGTAAACTTCCATCATTTCGCCTTTCGCCTACGCCTGGCTCGTGGTCTCGACAAGACGTTCCACGTTCAACTGACGCCGACGTTGGTGTTCTTTGATGAGAAGGGCAATCCCATTCTCGACAAGAGCGTCGGGTCGCGGCGTCGGCGCATGACGAAGATGTGGTATAACGACAAGTGGTTGACCCGTTTGATGGCTGCCGAACAACTGCTAACGGGTTTGCCAACGGCGGGAGGCGATGACTTGGTGCTTGAGCCGGGCTTGATCTCACTGGCATCGCCGCGCGGCCTCAACGAGGCGGTTCTTGAACCCGCCGGAGAAAAGGAGGAATCAGGCGAGGCAACGCATCATGCGGAGCTGGTGCTTGATGAGGATGAGGAAAGAGAGGCAGATGAATAGCGTTACGGTATTCGATGAGCCTCAGCTTGAGTTTGCGACCGGCGAGATGCTGGAGCATCCGCGCGATGGGCTGACGCTGTTTGGCCCGGCTGACTCCAACGGCATCGAGAAGCCGTCGCACCTTTGCTACGGGGTTGTTGGAACAAAGAGCGGCGTGGGCGCGTTTAGAGAGTTCGCGAAGGCGGTCAACCGACCGATTCCGACCGACAACGGTTTGGATGAGGTTCTGTGGCCGCACTTTCCGGGTTTCGAGGAGGCGTTTCACGCCGTGCTGCCAACAGAGCCAGCGTGGGTCGAAGAACTCGACGAACTGGTCGTTAAGAACGCCGCGAGCAATCTTGACGACCATCACCGGGTTTTCGGAGTCGTGTCGCTCTTTCTGAGTCAGATCAGAGCGGCGAAGAAATCAGACGAACCCTTTAGGTTCTTCATCATCGTTGTCCCAGACGTGGTCTATGCAAACTGCCGCGTTCGATCACGCTTTCACGGTGGCTACGGACACCGGCTCGGCAAGCAGGAGCAAAGATTACGCTCGCAAATGGCTGATTTCTTTGAGTCCTACGAGCCAGAAGAATACTCCTACTCCCTCGACTTCCGCCGACAGATCAAAGCACGCGTGATGGAATTGGAAATTCCAATTCAAATCATTCGAGAATCAACTCTCCGTCTGGCAGCGGCAGAGCAACGCTTTGGTGTGCGGCAACTGACCCCCTTGTCTGACCGGGCATGGAACATGTCCACGGCCCTCTACTACAAGGCTGGCGGAAAGCCGTGGAAACTTGGCGGCGTCCGCGAGGGGGTTTGCTACGTCGGCGTGTCCTTCAAGAACACCGAGACCTCCCACAATGCTTGCAGCGCGGCGCAGATGTTCCTGAACGATGGTGACGGAGTGGTGTTTCTCGGCGACGAGGGTCGATGGTATTCGGAGAGGAAGGGCGAGTATCACCTGAACCGGGAAAGCGCACGTCGCCTACTTTCTGGTGTTTTGAGCACCTATCAAGCGTTGCATGGCAGGAAACTGACGGAAGTCTTCCTCCATTGCCGCTCGACGGTGAACGACGAGGAATTCGAGGGTTACCAAGCCGCGTGTCCAGAAGGCGTGAAATTGGTCGCCATTCGCGTCGCGCCTGAACGCTTGGGGCTGCGGTTGTACCGCGCGGGCACTCGCCCTGTTTTGCGCGGAACGTTTTGGCAAGTGACTCCGAAACGAGGCTTCTTGTGGGGTTCAGGATTCAAGCCGCGTCTTCGCACGTACGACGGTTCTGAAGTCCCGCAGCCGCTCTGCATTGACGTTCAGCACGGCAGTGCCGACGTGAAACAGGTTGCCAAGGACATCCTGGGACTCACCAAGCTCAACTACAACAACTGCAAGCTCGGCGAAAATCAGCCCGTGACCATTCGCTTTTCGAGTGAGGTTGGAGAAATCCTAATCAGTAATCGCACCGTCAAGAACCACAAGCCGAATTTCAAATACTACATTTAGCCAGCGGTTCGAGCGCGTGGAAGTCGTCGTTGCCGAACAAGGTCAGGATCACGGTCTCCCCGGAGCCACGCATCGTCCGCAGGTAGTCGGCCAGCACCAGGAAGAAGTCCCCGCTGGCCGTTGAATCCGCCGTGTTTGGGCAGAAGATCACCCGCGATCAGGACGAAGCGGGGCTTCTCCTGCTCGACTGCGCGCACCAGATCGCGCCAGTTCCCGATGCTCTGATGGAGATCGGCGGTGATGATGAATTCTGTCGCCATGGACGCCTTCGGCTTTAGCGGTGAGCACCATCCTTGGCGACAGGTTCATTGCACCTGCTGTCCTCACCAGATCAGGCCAACAGGCTTCGTGCCTTTGATCTGATGCTCTTGAGACTGATCTCGATAATTGATGGAGGTAGCTGCGAGGTAATTCATGGAATCGGGGCGGAGAGCGTGAGCCAGATGCTGAAGCCTGGGGGACGCTGTCCCCCAGACCCCCTGGGATTTAACGCTTTGATCTTGCTCCAG
>ORJL011206414.1_pt1 | contig 19684 bp, 15 predicted proteins | sample 1779941 | NCBI WGS metagenome assembly ORJL01 (sample SAMEA104232317, study PRJEB22302) | groundwater metagenome | biome: forest; feature: aquifer; material: groundwater | place: USA | collected 2011-08-07 | depth 5.8 m | reverse complement strand
TCGCGACACCGGCGTGGGTATCGCCACCCACAAACTGGACCGTTTGTTCAAGCCTTTCAGCCAGGCGGACGGCTCCTTGACGCGCGCGTATGGAGGCACCGGGCTGGGACTGGCCATCGCTACCCACCTTGTCCATCTCATGGGGGGGCAGATATGGGTCGAAACCCGTCCGGGAGAGGGGTCCTGTTTCAATGTCAGCCTCCCGCTTTCCACAGCGGAACCCGGCTGCGCGTCCGCCTCCGACCCCCGTACGGCTGGGCCGTCAACAGTCAATGTGCTCCTGGTGGCGGCCGATCCCGTTGACCGGCGCGCGCTGGCTCGTCAATTTAGAGCGTGGGGGATCTCGTTTACCGAAGCGGCTACGTTGGCGCAGATCCCAGGGTCTCCCACACAGGCCGGGGAGGTTGGGGCGGTGGTTCTGGCAGGCGGCTTGCCGGAGATGGATCTTACCGTTCTTACGGAAGCGATCCGCCAAAGGCCAGGGATGGCTGGCCGTCCCATCATCCAGATCATTCATGGCGGATCCGCCGGAGCCACCGCCAGTTGCGGCGCGGCGGCGGCGCCTCTGTTCCAACTCGGATGCCCGGCCAACCCCGAGGATCTACGTGCCTTGCTCTGCCAGTTTGCCCCCCCTTCCGCACCGCCGCAGGCGTCCGTGCCGGCAGCCGTCGCCCCCCGAGGGGGGACCGAAGGCGCGCATGTCCCCCGCCTCCTTCTGGTGGACGATAACACCATCAATTTGAAGGTGGGGCTGCGCCTGTTGCAGCGCCTCGGTTACCAGGCGGATTCCGCCAAAGACGGTCAGGAGGCGCTCGATGCCATCGCCAGGCAGTCCTACGATGTGGTGCTGATGGACGTCCAAATGCCGATCCTGAATGGGTTGGAGGCGACGCGCAGGATAAGGGAGCGCGAGCGTGCCAACGCCGCTGGCAGCGCGGCCGCTTCCCCCGCCTATATCATCGCGATGACGGCCAACACCATGGTGGGCGACCGTGAGGATTGCCTCAGTTCGGGGATGGACGACTTTGTTCCCAAGCCTGTGCGCCGTGAGGATCTGGCGGCGGCGCTGGAACGATGGAAAGCGCGCGTCCACCAGGCGTCATCCGCGCCTCAGCCGGAGGGTGCCGCCAGCGCTTCCGCCCCCTCGGGCGCGAGCGCCGAGGAAGCGCCCGAGGAGCCACCTGTCGATATGGGCCGACTTACCGACTTTTCGGGAGGCACCGCCGAAGGTTTGCGGGAGTTGGCCGAGTTGTATCTCCAGCAGGGTGAGGAGCAGTTGAGGAAGATCGAGACGGCGATCGCTTCGGGAGCGGCTTCCGATCTTAAGATTGCCGCTCATTCTTTTGTGGGCAGCAGCGCGACCTGTGGGATGGGTGGGATGGTGCGACCCTTGCGCGAGCTCGAACGATGCGGCCATGAGCAACAGTTGGCGGGGGCCGACAGGCCACTGGACGAGGCTCGACGCGAGTTTGCGCGGATCAAGGCATTCCTGCAGACTCATATGTCAGCAATGGGCAAGGGCGGTTGAAAGCACGCTCTCTGATGAAACGGATTCTTATCGTTGAAGATGACGTATTGGTGGCGAACCTTTACTGCAACAAGTTTCGCATGGAGGGTTTCCAGGTGGACGTTGCTCACGATGGATTGGCGGGCCAGCAACAGGTAGCCGCTTTCAAGCCCGATCTGGTGATCCTGGACTTGATGCTTCCCAAGGTGAACGGGGTCGAGGTCATCAAATACATGAGAGCGCATTCGGAACTCAAAGCGGTTCCGATCGTCGTCTTCTCCAACTCGTTCCTGACCAATTTGGTTCAAGAAGCCTGGAAGGCGGGGGCTACCAAATGCCTTTCCAAAACGGACTGCTCCCCGAAACAGTTGATCGAGGTGGTCACCAAGCTTCTGGGTCCGAGGACGGAAGCTCCGGCCTCCGCCCCAGTCGTCCCTCCCCCTCCGGTCTTCGCGGCGGCGCCGCCAACTCCTCCGCCTTATCCCAGTGGGGTTGATCCGATAGCGGCGGGTTCCCCCAGCGGCTTGCCCGCCGCCAGCATGCCCGCTCCCAGCATGCCCGCTCCCAGCATCCCTGCTCCCAGCATCCCTGCTCCCAGCATCCCTGCTCCCAGCATCCCTGCACCCACCCTGCCTGCACCCACCCTGCCTGCACCCACCCTGCCTGCACCCACCCTGCCTGCGCTCAGCATGGCCGCCGACGGGGAAAAGTCCGATGCCGTTTTTCAAGCCGAATTGCGCAGTTCTTTTCTGGCGAGCGGTCCACAGAGCGTGGCCACGTTGCGCGGCCTGCTGCATTCCTTCACCCGGAGCGAGTCGGACGTGCAACGATTGTCCCGGCTCCAGGACATGAACCGGCAGGTCCGGCAGTTCGCCAACAACGCCGCCATCGTCGGACTTACGGAAATGGCCCGGCTGGCGGCGGCTCTCGAGGCGTTGTTAAAGGAACTCTACGAGAAGCCCAAACAGATTACCCCCTCCACGCTGCGGACTCTTGCGCAGACGGTGGATTTCTTCGGAATGTTGTTCCAGCGCAGTAGCTCGTTGGAAGGCGGTAAGTTCGCCTCCGCCAGTTGCCTGGTGGTGGACGATGAGATCATCTCCCGCCGTGCCGTGACTCATTCCCTGGACCGTGCCGGCTTGAAGTCGGTGAGTGTGGAAAGCTCGTCCGTCGCGCTTCAACTGCTCGGGGAAAACGAGTTCGATTTAGTGGTCCTGGACGTCGAGATGCCCGGGATGGATGGATTCGAACTCTGCGGTAAGCTTCGCGCCCTGCCTCGTCACAGCGCCACGCCCGTTGTCTTTGTCACCAGCCGCACCGATTTTGACAGCCGCGCAATGTCCATCCGCAGCGGTGGGAGCGATCTAATCGCCAAGCCCTTCCTTTTCATGGAGCTGGCAGTGAAAGCGCTGACTCACGTCTTACGCCACCAGATGGGCAAGCCATGAGCCAGCAAGCCGGTGGGGAGCGCCGGCTGGGGGGGCCCGCCTCGCGTCAGGTGCGGTCTTTGTTCACACCCGAGAACGGCCCGGCCAGGGGGTTTCCGCCCGATCCCTCCAGTATCGGCTTTGACAAGACACCGCCGGGTTAATAGTTTCCAACCATGGAACATCTGCATGCCCCATGGCGCATCGAGTACATCCTGGCGCCGAAGCCGTCCGGCGGCGAGACGTCGCTCTTTACCCGCATCGCGCAGTCCTCAGAAGACGTGAAGCACCACGTCCTGGCGCGCGAGCGCACCTGTTTCGCCCTCCTCAACACCTACCCCTACAACGGAGGGCATCTCATGGTGGTGCCCTACAAGCAGACGGCCGACCTGAATGACCTGACCCCTGAGGAACTTGCCGATCTGATGCTCCTGACCCGCCGGTGTCAGAACGCCCTCACCGAGGTAATGCATCCCGACGGATTCAACATCGGCATCAACCTGGGGCGGGTGGCGGGGGCTGGGGTGGCGGACCACCTGCATTTGCATGTGGTCCCGCGGTGGAGTGGAGACACTAATTTCATGCCAGTGATTGCCGGCACGTCCGTGGTTCCGGAGGCCCTGACCGACGTGGCCGCCAGACTTCGCATGGCCTTGAGCCAACCCGCCCGCTAAGATGCCCACTGAAACACTCCATTTTGACAATGCCCGGCTGGCGCAGCAGCTCTTTAACAACGACTCCCACAACCTTGCGGCCGTCGAGCAACAGATCGGCGTGAAAGCCACCGCCCGGGATGCGTGGATCAAGCTGGAGGGGGAGCAGGATGCGTTGGAGCGGGCGCGGCGGCTTTTCCAGTTGCTGGAAGGGGCGGTGCGCACAGGGGGGACCGTACGGAATCAGGACTTTGCCCTCGCTTTGGGGGTGGTGAAAGACGAAGGCGCCGCCGCCCTCGAGAGCATGCACGCCGAGCGGATCCAGACCTCGCCAAAGAAAGCCTCTGTCACACCCAAGACCACAGGTCAGAGGAAGTACATCCAGGCCATCCGCCAGCATGACATCACCTTCGGCGTCGGCCCTGCGGGGACCGGCAAGACCTACCTCGCCATGGCGATGGCCACCGCGGCTCTGCGTGAGGCAAAGGCCGGACGCCTGATTCTGACTCGTCCGGCTGTCGAGGCCGGGGAAGCGCTGGGTTTCCTTCCGGGGGACCTCCATGAGAAGCTGGCCCCGTATCTGCGCCCCCTCTACGACGCCCTTCATGACATGCTGCCGGCGGAGGACATCCAGAAGCACATGGAGCGGGGCACCATCGAGATTGCGCCACTGGCCTACATGCGCGGGCGGACGTTGAACCATTCCTTCATTATTTTTGACGAGGCGCAGAACTCGACCATGGAGCAGATGTTCATGTTCCTCACACGCTTGGGGCACGGCTCCAAGGCGGTGATCACCGGCGATGTCACACAGATCGATCTTCCCAGGCACAAGCCTTCGGGCCTGATCGAGGCCCGTCAGGCCCTCGCAAAGACCGAGGGAATAGCCATCGTCGAGTTTCAGAAGCGAGACGTCATCCGGCATCCCCTGGTCCAGCGGATCGTTGCCGCTTATGAAACCCATCGAGGCAACCCCACGGAATGAGCTTCGGGTTCGGACTTTGGACCGCGCCTGTCGGTTGGACGCCCGCCTGTTTCGGCGCATCGCCTTGGCGCTCCTGAGCGAAGAGCCAGTCCGCGAAGCCGGCTATGCGGGCCTGCGCTACGAACTCGGGGTTCACCTGGTTGCAGGGCCCCGGATGGGGCGGCTCAATTCCCGGCACCTGTACCATGCTGGGGTCACAGACGTGATCACGTTCGACTACGGAAGGCCCATCGGGGCATCCAAGGACGAGTCATGGTTGGTGGGCGACATTTTCATCTGCCCCGAAGTCGCCTGGAGCCAGGCTCGGCGGTTCCGTGCCACGTTCCAGTCGGAGTTGGTCAGGTATCTCGTCCACGGGTTGCTGCATCTGCGTGGCTATGACGACCGGGATGGAGTCCGCCGCCGCGCTATGAAACGGGAGGAGAACCGGCTGGTGAGGATGGTCGAGCGCCGGTTTGCTATCGGTGAACTGGCTCGGTTTTGCCTTCTAGTGCCACATCCGGTGGAGTAGGGTGGCGCCGTGAAACTGTCGTTTGCGCGCTGGCAGGCGAACTTCCTGACCGGTCTCGCGGTTGTTCTGCCAGCCGTTGTCTCAGTCGCTTTGCTGGTATGGTTGTTTGGCACTGTCTCGGTCATCACCGACGCGCTGCTTTTCTTTTTGCCGCGCCAGTGGACCCACCAGCGAGCGGGCGAGGGGCCCATCTTCTGGTATTGGAGCCTCGTTGCGTTGCTGGTCGGCATCGCCCTGGTCGGTTTTGTGGGCCGGCTGGCTCGCAACTATCTGGGACGCAAGATGATTCAACTGATGGATCAGTTGATGAGCAGCGTTCCGTTGCTCAATAAGATCTACTTGACGGTCAAGCAGGTGAACGAGGCGTTTTCTACGGGCAAGAAGTCCTCGTTCAAGCAAGTCGTGATGATCGAGTACCCGCGCGCTGGAACCTACTCGATCGGCTTTGTCACGAGCGACGGCCACCACGAGGCTGCGGCTAAACTTGGGAAGAGACTCCTGGGCGTATTCGTCCCCACCACCCCGAACCCCACGGGCGGCTTCTTGCTGCTCGTCCCGGAGGAGGATGTTATCCATCTCGACATGTCCGTGGCCGACGGTATCAAGTACATCATCAGCCTTGGCGCGATCGTGCCCCACCACCCGCGCCTCGAGAACCCGCGCCTCGAGAACCCGCGCCTCGAGAACCCGCGCCTCGAGAACCCGCGCCTCGAGAACCCGCGCAATGACGGCTGAACGCGCCACAGGGCTGATTCTACGGGTGCGCCCTCTCACCGAGACGAGCCTCATCATCCACTGGCTTACGCGCGAGTGCGGGCGTGTGGCCACGGTGGCCAAAGGAGCTCGCCGACCCAAGTCGCCTTTCCGAGGCAAGCTCGACCTTTTCTACGCCGCCGAGTTCAGCTTTCAGCGGAGTCGGCGTTCCGAGTTGCACACGCTCAGGGAGGTTGCCCTGCTGAGGACCCACACCGAACTGCGCGAAGATATGGCGCGGCTCCGGCAGGCCGCCTATTGTGCCATGCTGATCGAGTTGGCGACCGAGGTTGAGACCCCTCTCCCCGTGCCGTGCCAATTGATGGAAGACCTGCTCGCGTCCCTCTGTAGCGTGCCAGCGCGGCCTGTGACTGTCCTCGCGTTCGAGTTGAGATTGATGGCGGAACTGGGCGTGGGCCCTGGCCTGTCCGACCTGCCGCTGAGCCTCGGGGCCGGCCAAGTCTTGGGCTATTGCGGCTCGCACCCGTTCGATGCCCTGTCGCCGTTGACACCTACACCCGGGCAGATCGCGGAGATCGCCCGGTTTCTGCACGGGTGCATTCTCGACACTTTCGGGAAAGTGCCTCGGGGACGCTCCCACGCGATTGATGGAGGTTGATACTCGCGACGGCTTCGCTCCAGAAGCAATTTGCACACCGTGGGTGAGTTGACGCAATGCGGTGGAGGCAGTAACTTCAGGCCGACTTGAAACAATGATTGCAGGAATTCCATCTACGGGCAGTCCCCAACCGGCGTACCGGGTTGGGGATGAGCGTCTGATCAAAGTAAGCTCCAGCGCGGCTGAGAAGGTGTTGTCGATGCTGGCCAAGCAGGGGCGTCCGGCAGGAGTGCTGCGGGTTGCGGTGATTGGTGGAGGGTGTTCGGGGCTGCAATACAAGATGGACCTCCAGGACCAGCCTGCCAACCGCGATATCCTCGTCGAGACGGGCGGCATCAAAGTGGTGGTGGACCCCAAGAGCGCTCTCTACATCACCGGTTCCGAATTAGACTATGTGGACGCTCTTCAGGGGGGCGGCTTCAAGGTGAAGAATCCGAACGCGGCCTCGAGTTGCTCCTGCGGCGAGAGCTTTAGTGCCTGAGACACGCCTCGGCCCTACCGAACGGCACGCTTGCCGCCCCGTGCGGACTCGATATCCCAGACGCCCTGTCGGACGACTTCTCCATGACCGATCACTTCTCCTTGTTGGGTGAGCCTCGGCGGCCATGGCTGGACCCCGCAGCGCTCAAACCGAGATTCATCTCGCTCTCATCGGAGGTCCATCCGGACCGAATTCACGGCGCCTCGGAAGCGGACAAACGCGCCGCCACCCAGCGGTTCGCCGCGCTGAACGCCGCGTACAACTGCTTGCGCGATCCAAGAGACCGCCTGCTTCATCTGCTCGATCTTGAGCTGGGAGAACGCCCGAAAGACGTCCAGCGCATTCCTGCGGGAACCATGGACCTATTTGTAGAGGTTGGGCAGTTGTGCGGGGACGCCGACGCCTTCCTGACGGAGCGGAGAAAGGTGACTTCACCCCTCCTTCGGGTGGGGTTGTTCGAAAAGGGACTGGCTTGGGCCGACAACTTGAACCACCTTCAGAAGAAGATTGACGCCAGGCGCGAGGGACTCCTGGCCGAGATGAGAAGCATGGACCGAGCCTGGGAATCCGCGCCGCCCGTTGGGGCGCCGGACCGTGCGCGATCCCTGCCGCTGGAGCGCTTGGAGCAGATTTATCGCATCCTGAGTTACACGACCCGCTGGACCGAGCAAATCCAAGAGCGCTTGGTTCAGGTGATGAGTTCGGGGCTGTAAATCACGAGGAGGGTAGGGGTTCCAGTCCCGGTTATGACTCGGGAGTTTCCGGGCAGGCAGGGTAGAGAGGCAGACCCATAAAAATAACAGCGGATTCTCCGGTGCCTCTTCGGACGAGTTCCTTGAAGCCGAGCTTCAGATAGAACTTGAAGGCTCGGGCGTTGACCTCACTCATGCACAGATGGACACCAGGCGAGCCTTTGACAGCCAGGCAATCGAGCATCAAACGGATCATGGGCGCTCCCAATCCATGGCCCTGGACTCGTGGCATCAGATCGATGTGCAGGTGGGATGGGTAGATGCGGAACTCGGGCGGATAGTAGGTCTCGGGGTGGTGGTACTCGTAGTATAGGCGCTGCGTCGGCGTCCAGGCATCGGGATTTCCAGAGGGGGAAGGATATCTGGCCCGGACTGGGGGCAGCCATTCCTGATGGTAGTGCCGATAGAAGCTCTCCGAGTCGAGGGCCGCAAGCACGTAACCGCAGACGCCCACGCTGTCCTCAAGGACGAAGGACAGCTCCGGTTCGAAGCGGAGGTATGGCCCCACGTAGATCCGTCCCAGCGCTCGGTGATCGTCCGGATAGAGGTGGGTGCCATCCGCCCCGGAATCACCCGTCTTCAGGCAGACTTCGTACGCCGCGTCGTTGTCGGACGGCCGGTAGGGTCGAATAATATAAATGCGTTCGCGCATGATTCAACCGGACAAATGCCGCGCGCACCGCGGGAGCGCAAGCGAAAAGTGATTACACCCCTAAAGCTAGAGACCGTAGTCTTGAGCCACGAACTTTGTCGTATCCACCTCGGCCATCATCTCGCCGATGAATTCGTTTTCGGTGGCGGGCAGGGCCTCCAAGGTCTCTTGCATTCGGTCGAGCCATGGTAGTTCGCGTGGATGAATCTTGAGGGCGCCGTTCTTGTGCGCGTCGCGCATCAGGCGGAGCGCGGTGAAGGCGGCGGCTTTGCCGGCATCGTAAGGGCTCGGCGCGCTTACTATGGATTGGGCGATTACGATGGCACTTTCCGGCGAGAGGATATACGCCTGCGGATCACGGTGAACATCGGAGTTCACCATCCATTTGCGGTAGAGCAGGGCGGCCTCGGGGCCATCGGCGAGGGCCTCGTTCATCAGCCGGCAGTCATAGATGAGTTGCTCTACGTAACAGGTAGGGGCCATGCCGCTCAGTAGCTTGATGTTCTGCACGGACTCGTTGCTCCAGGTGTCGCAGGTGGCGGCGGCGATGTTGCCCAGCGGGCTGAGGTGCGCGCAGGCGGCGGTCTTGCCTTCCATGGCCATCGGATAGCCGGTAATAGCTTTAAGAATCGGGTTCTCGTACCCGCAATCCTTGCCCGGCCCCACAGCGCCGCATTCGTAGCACACCAGCGTCCGCACAGCGGACACCGCCCGAACGACGGCGGCAAAGACGCGCGGAATCATCTTCTGCTCGGCCATCACCATGGCGGTGTTGGCGAAACCGCAGGCGGTGTCGCCAGCGCAATGGACGCCGTGCTTGCGGGAAATAATGTTCAGCTCGGTCCAGAGAAACCGCATGTCGCGCACGCCGAGCACGCACAGCCCAAAGAGCACCGCCCGCAAGTCGCCCATCATCAGGGCTTCGTCGTGGATCTCCTTGCCGCCCACGGATTCGATGCTGAGGAGTTCGGCGCCGGCGGCGGCGCAGCCATCGAACGTCGTGAGCATGGCTTCGTAGTGCTTCCCACTACGCATGCGGGGCGGGCGCTCCATTTCGCGGGTATCGTTGGGCGTGATGCGTAGGACGCTCTTGAGACCCTGCGTCGCACGGGCCTCCTCGATGCCGTCGAGGAGGATGCGTGTGAGCTCGATGCCCCATGCCGGGTTTTCGGTCATTGGCGGGAGTGTCTCGAACTCGACGACCAAGCCGGGGGTCTCCAATTCCGCGGCGCGCTTGAGGACGCCAGTGATGATCTGCTGATACTGTTCGCGAACGTCGGGCATCGTGGTCGCGTCCACGAACATGGGCGGCAGGGTGAAGTTGATCTCGGGATAAACCCTCCCGCCGCCGATGATCAGGCCTTGGCGGGTGACGAGCGGTGTCGGTGAAACGCCGAACACCAGTTCGGCCGGTTTGGAGATGGCGAGTTCTTTGAATGCGGTCATGCGCGGCCTTTGAGTGACAGGGTGTAGTTCGTTCCGAGGCTGGATGGAGTCTTCTGTGTGGCCGGTTTTGCTTTGGGAGGGTTCTATGGCTTCTTGGCGGGCAACAGTCTCACTTCCTGCAGGCACATGCCGTAGCGGCTGCCGGACGGGCGGGACTGAAACTTCACGCCACCCCAGCCGGAACTGAAATTGGCCGCATAGCACAACCAGAGCGTTTGTCCGTCCGCACCGATGAACTTCGAGGGGATGTTGACGAAGTAAGCCTGCTCGCCAAAGCGCTTGAGGTAACTGACTACCTTCCAGGGGCCTGTGATTCGGTCCGATTCAAGAATGTAAGTGTTGAAGTAGTGCACCGTGTTGCCGCCGTCGGTCACGCACATCAGATACTTCCGGAGCGGTGCGTTGAAGGTCATTGTTACACAGCCCATGTTGTCGCGCCAGGCGGCGATCGGCCTGATCTTCGTGAACTCTTTCGACCAGGCGGGCTTGCCTGTATCATCGTTCCCGGCGGAGAACTCGTAGTTCGAGGCGTCGTTGATATTCTGGATGCTCGGCGCCACGCGCGCCAGGTAGATCTCGTCCCCGGTGATCCAGCTATTGTAGGCGTAGCGGCGGTTGGTGCCGTCCGAGGCGCCGTGGGCAACCAGATACGCCTTCCCATCCGGCGCATGTTCGAGATTTTTGCCGAAGTCCACGAAGTGGGGCGACCCGATCTTGACCGGCTCTCCGTTCAACGCCGACTCACCAAAAAGCGGCTTGGCCGGGGTACATGGGGTCTGCGTCCAAGTCTTGCCCAGGTCAGTGGAATAGCGGAATCCAACAAACGGCCCCAGCCAGGGCCAGTTGTAGTTGATGCCGTCGCGCGGCACGCCACCGGACGGATGGAGGCAATAGGTACCGTAGTACCACACGCCGTTGTACACGAGGCTCCCACATGGATAACGACCGGTGTAGGGTGCGGGGTCGGACTTATAGACGCCCTGCTCGACAACCTGCAATTTCATCGGGTCGTTGCCGATGATGGTGGCGTGGCCGGTCGTGGCATCTTTGCCGGCCGAGCTGGAACCTAAGCCGTTGACGTTCCCGTCCGTCCAGGGAGAATAGAGGTTCCCGTCAGCGGCCCAGGATGGGTACCAAGTGTCGGCGCCCGTGTATTCCGCGTGACGGCCCGTAAACCTCACACCTGCGAAGGCCTCTGATTGTGGGAAGGGGCAGTCGGGCGGTGGTTTGGAAGGCCAGCCTGCCGTGAACTTAACACCATCCACGCTCAGCCTGCCCTTGAGCCCAGGCCGACCACCCCGGGCCTGCACCAGCATCGCTTTGAGTCGTGCTGGCGTCGCGGCATCCAGCTTAGGCTCGAAATCGGCAAACGCCACCGTCACCTCCTCCCACACGTTATCCTGCTGGACCATCATCCCGTGGCTCCAATGTGGGATCGAGGCGCCATCTTCAAGCCCGAGTGAAAACGCGAATCCCTTCGGCCCCCGCATCGCGCAGGTGAAGTACGCCATCCCCTGTCCGAGCGCCGCCTCGCCCGGTTCCACACGTACTTCAATCGCTGGCCGCGGCTTCACCGGCCCCGGAACCACGCGATCCACGTTGCAGCAAAAGTCCCCGCCATTCGCGGCCAAATCCCCGGCATCCACCTGGAGCTTGACCTCGCCTGACACCTTCCCCTCGTAGCGGGCTGGGACGAAAGGCACATACCATCCTGCCGCATTCGTTAACCGAAGCGTGGCTACCTTCTGACCGCCGACGTAGAGGCTGCACTGCTTCCCCGAGCCCGTGCCATTGTTATACAGGACATTCAGCTCGGTCGCCGCCGACACGTTGGTAAAGACAATCGCGTCGCCCGCGTTCTTGCCAAAGTTGCCTACCGCCAGACCTCCGGAAGCGTTGACCGGGTCGGCATAGGTGCTGGCGCCGCGCAGTTGGCCAGTCTCCGCCTCGATGTTCGAGGCCGGGTCATCAGGGCCGAAGTCAAAGCCGAAAGCCCACCCTTTCCTGGCGGGCGCGCGGCCGTTCGTCAGAACCGGCGCTGTGGCAGTTGCCCCATTGAGCGCCTTCGAGGCGCCAATTCTCCGGCCCACTTCCCACTGGCCTGGAGGCTGCCAATTCTGCTCCAGAGCGCTGGAGGCCCCCATGCAGCGACCACAGCAGCACAATGACACGAAGAACAGGAATGCATGACGAAAGAGGCTCAACATGATGTCCCTCCTTATTTGGCACTCTCCCGGATGGCCCGAAACATCGCCTCGACGTTCTCGATCGGAGTGTTTCCCTGGATGTTGTGGATGGCGTTGAAAACGAAGCCGCCGTCCTTATTGAAGATGTCAATCCGTTCACGCGCCTCGTGATAGACCTGGTCCGGAGTGCCGAACGCCATCGTCTTTTGAGTGTCCACGCCACCACCCCAGAACACCAAGTCCTTGCCGAACTCGCGTTTCAGGCGCTCGGCTTCCATCTCCGCCGCCGAGCACTGCACGGGGTTGAGAATGTCGAAGCCAGAGTCGATGAAGTCCGGCAGGAGCTGATAGACCGAGCCGCAGGAATGGATGAAAGTCTTCCACTGTGAACGCCGATGAATGAGGTCGTTGATCTGTTTGTGGAATGGCTGGTAGAGATCGCGGTAGGCCCGCGGGGAGATGAACGGGCCGCGTTGGGTGCCGAAGTCGGTACCGGTGATGAGCGCTACCTGGACCACGTCGCCGAACAAGTCGATCAGCGTGTTCAGGTTCTCCAGCGCATACTCGCACTGTCTCTCGAAAACCGCCCACACGTACTCACGTCGCGACTTGGTCGAGATATACCACTCCGTGATATCGCGAATGCCTTTGGGACGCTTGAGGAAAGGCGCTGGCACCAGGGCGATGTCGCCGAAAGCCGAGCCGGGGATGATGAGGATGGAGCCGAACTCCTTGCGCTCCTGAAACCATCCTTTGCGCCCGCGGAAATAGGCGAGGTCGTCCGCGCTGAGCGGGCCGAACTCCTCGATGTTATCCGCCGGATTCAACTTGTCCTCGTCAATCGGCTCCTGCCGGATGACTGCGTCGAAGAAGTGCCCGCCTTGTGGCATAAGCCCGCTGGGCGGCGCGGTGATATCACCCTCGGGATACATGTACCAGCCGCCATCGGGTGCGGGTGTGAGGTTGAAGGTGCCGGGGACCAGGCACGGTGTGCCATCGGGCATCGTGAATGGTTTCCAGTCTTTCTGCTCCGTGCCGAAGATGGACTTGCGGGGCAGGACGCCGACGACGTCAACGCCCAGCGCCACGCGCAGCGCGTCGTCCACTTCACCGAGCATCTGGTAGGGCTCGATCACTTTGACGCGGAAGTCCGGATTACCCAGGAGACGCTGCCGGAGGCGGTGCACAATCGAGACGTGCATTCCGGTCACGAACGTCGCGCCAAAGTCCACGCAAACGCGATCTGGTTGCCGATGCTCTAGAGTGGCTTGGAGGCGTCGGCGGCTTGCCAGCGGAGCCGCGGAGAATTGCGGCCCACGTCCGGTTGAGAACACTTTGTTCATGAGGATTATCTTGCCCGAACCGGCCTTTCCCGCAACTCCATTCGTGTGAGTTCGGGAAGCCGGTAGTGAATCTGGAAATCCAAAGAGCCTTGCTCGGCATCGGCGCTATCAGCCGATGATCAACACTCGCCCGGTTTTCGCTCCGGGCAATGCACCCGTCCAGCAGCAGCTTCATCTCAACGGGTTGCGGCGACCATTTACGCGGTGGCCGTTTCAAGGAAAGCAATCACCTGCTCCCGTTTTACGGTGGGGAATCCTTCGAGGAAGTCATCGATCGAATCGCCAGCCTCGAGGAAGAGAGCCTACCTGGAGCACAGCCCTCTGCAATCCGCTTTGATTTCTTGATCATCGTCACAACAACGAAGTGGGTTCTTCACGCCGGATGTTGGAAGCGGAATCCGAATGAACCGCACGGCCACGAATGGCGAGTTCCCGCTCACGGAGGGCGTCGAGCATGCGCAGCTTCTCGCCGATAGGACGAGAGGCAAGGTGCTGGCGATGGGCACGCTTGCTTTCTAGGATGCGTTGAAGATCGAAGGTCATGGCGCGTCGCTGAGAAGCTGGCGCTCGAAGCGCTGCCAGGCGGCTTGCAGCCCATGCCGGCGCACAATATCCTGAAAGCGCCGGGTGTTGAGTGCTTCCGACTCGATGAACTGGAGGAGTCGGGCCTTATCCTTCGCTCGTCCTGTTTGCAGGGCGATGGCGGCGAGGTGTTCGGCGGTGAAGACGCGGGCTGATGTGCCCTCGACATCGATTTCCACAGCTTGAGCGAGAGCTTCTTCCACTAGCGGGCCGGTGGGTGGGAGGAATTGAACCGGCCAGCCGCCAATGACGATGTATTCGCCCTCCATCGTGCCGCCGTGCGCTTTCAGATAATCAAAGATGGGTTGTGGACTGAGCAGGAGCCTCCCCGGCTCGGAACGGAAGGCGACAAAGATGCCCGCGTCGAGAGTCGCGACCGGCTCGAGGTAGAAGGTCGCACCCACCGCGCCGCCAATGGCGTAGCGCTCAATGACGCCGTCGGTCTGCATCTGGTTGATGGTGGTGATGACTTCCTGGATTCTCATCAGGCTAAGGCAGAGCGCTGTTGCCACGGCAAGACGGGGAGCGCCTCACCGACGACTTGAGCGATTCGAACCGGGCGACCGGGCGGAACTCCAGGGTTAGCTTGGTTCGGAGTTGGCTTCAACTTGCGTAATGGCCACGGTTGTAGGGGGAAAAGCGAGGTTGTGCACGACAAAACTGAGATGAAACTTCCAGCTCTCTGGGCTTGCACGATCCGCACGCCACAGACCCATCGCAAGTCTTGCAGGTTTGGAAACCTGCGAAACAGCAGACTCGGAGGTCTGCGCTACAGGACGACACTGCCCGCTTCCGTAGCGGGTGTGTCCAGTGGGCCGCACACGCGACCGCATGTCCAGAGGCGGTGCGGTAGGGACACGGTTCCCTACCCACCGTCATGGCGTCGTGATCCGGTAGTAGCGACAGGGCAGGGGTGGCTGCCAGGTGTCCACCACCTCGATTGTCGTGCCAGTGACATGAGGGGGGACCGTGGCGAGCGTTTGCCATCCTGCTCCGGCGAGGCGGTCGTTCCATTCGACACGATAGGTTACACCACAGTGGGCCTCGAACAGGAGGCGTATGCCGCCGCCGTCTTTGACGATGGCGAGAAAAGCGGGTCTGGGGATGTCCTCCAGGCCTGGGGAACCACCGGCGGAGGAACTTGTCCGCCAGTTTGAGGCTTGGTCGTAGGGACCGTCAGGATCAAGGATCTGGAGCGAGAATCCGCCGCCGTCGGCGCCTGCCGGCCATCCAGGCCCGTCGCCATAGGCGAATTCCTGGATCGTACGTCCGAAGCGATCCTCGAGGCGCAGAACTTCGCCGCCGTTGTCGAGGTTGCCGCTATATCTTCCCGCGACCGGCAAGCCGCCCCCATAGCGCAAGGAGAAGGCGGCGGGGTTGCTCACCGTCAACACCCGCCCTCCTGCTGGGAGATTCGTGATGACGGACAAGGAGAAGTCGAACCCGACACCCGAGGTCAAACAGACACCCAACAAGGAGACTGCCGCGGGTCCGAGATTCGCGATCTCAAGATACTCGAACTCGTTCGCGTTGGTGTACCCTGCTGCTACCTCAGCCCCACTGGGTGGGGCTGGGTGGTACATGAGTTCCGTTACGCGCAAGAAGGTTCGTTGACTGTCGTCAGCAGCGGTGGTGATGAGCACGCGGGTGTCCTCTCCAACGACCTGGCCGCGACGGTTGAAGGCCTGAAGAGTGACCTTGTTGGTGGCCTGGGAGAGGGGCACGCTGGCTCGCCAGCGGTTCGCATCCAGCCAGGTGAGAGTAAGCCTTTCGCCACTAGGTGAACAGCGGACCTCCTGGACATCAATCCAGCCCCGGCCTTGGAGCGTCGCCACCGGCGTGTCAACCCGTAGTTCGGACCCCGCAGGGCTGGTGATAGCGAACGGGATCGCGGCGGGTAAGCGGCTGCGAACGTACGCGCTGCGATCGCGCACGCGCCCGACCACATAGCTGTAGTCCTCCCCGGCTACAGCGCCGAAGTGCGCCACCCATCGCGTCAGGTACTCGACGCTGAATGTCGTCTCCACCAGATCGAGCAAGTTCCCGTAGAACAATCGCGTGAACACCGGTTGGGCAATGATCCTGGCAAGGTTCTGATCCCCCCACAGCGAGGCTTGCGCCGAGCGGGCGAAGAAGAAGTCCCAGTCGTAGGGCAGGGCGAGCATACGTCCGTCCTCAGGCCGGGCGTAGAGATTGAGGTTGTGGGGATTCCCCTGGGTGTAGGTGTCGTCGATGCCGAAGAGGGAGAGCAGAGCGAACACTCGCATCCACTCGTCGATGTCCATAACCTTCGGCGCGGCCTGCACCAGGCCGGACGCCGGAAGACTGAAAGCCTTCGCGAGCGCGATGTACGGCGAATAATCATCGCGAGCACGGTTGCTGCGAATCATCGTGGACCAGCGGTACTGCTCGGCGTCGTCACCCAGATCACCGATGTCGTAATTGGCGACCCAGCCGATCGGGAACGGCAGCTTGTTACCCTCCGGGGTCTGATCCTGGGTAGCTTCGGCGACGCGGATGCCCTCCATATTGAAGAGTGTTCCATCGTTGCCGTTGGCGAATTGGGAGCCAAGGTAGATTTCGTTGTAGTGAGCGAGCGAGAGGCGGGCAGGTCCGGCGTTGCCCGGTCTGTGGGAGAAGAGCTCCACAATGTCATCGTACATCCCGGGGACGCCGGACTGGGTCTGGACGAACTTGGCGATGATCTCCTGGATGACACGACGTTTCACCTGCACCGTCCGATGGACGCCCCGGAAGCGGGCGTCGGCAGGGAACTCGACGTTATAGGCTGCGCTGTCGGGGTTGTTTCGACTGAACATGCTGCCGTGGAGGTGGACCCCGCAGTCGTAATACACTTCGCGTCCATCCCAGACGACGGTCGCCCCGAGCCGATCATCGCTCATCATGTTCCCAAAGTCGTCCAACCGCCGGCCATCCGACGCCGTCAGGATCAGGTGAAAGGCGGGACGCCTGTTTCCCGGAGTACGCCGGTCCACGCGAATCAGGGCGCGGGAGTCCGGCCCGGCTGCGGGAGCAGTGGCCATTGCCCCGAGCGAGTCGCGGCCCTGGACATAGAACTGGATGACCGTTTCGGTGGCGGCCTGGGCGGGGAGCGTGGCTGTGAACCGATCGCCAAGGCTCGCATTCATCGTGAGCGTCTGCCACGGTCCTTCGTTCACCGAGTAATACAGGGTGAGAACAGCGATGCCATCCGGATCAGAGGCGTGGACGGAAACGCTGACCGTTTCGCCTGGGCGGGGAACCAGCGGTTCATGGGTGAGCGAGGTGAAAGTGGGACCAAGGTTGGGCGAGTAACACGAGTTCTGCCGACCGGGAGTGCCGGGATGTCTGGGGGTGTCGAGGAGCGTCGTGCGAGCGACACGGTTGTAGTAGAGCTCGGTGTGAACCTGAGGCGAGCCGAGGAGCCATCGTGCGTCGAAGGCAATCTGGTACTCCCGGCCTGCCACCACCGGAATCACCGCTTTGCCAACCTTGAGCGTGGTCTCGATCTGGTTGTGGAGGTAACCCCGCGCGCTCCCAGCCACGACTCGCAGCACGTGGTTCCCGGGCCGATCGGGATCATCGATCACCTGCGAGTGCAAGTGGTTGCCGAGGAGACGCCAGGTGTTGGAGCCAGTCTCAAAGCCGCCGTTTTGGATCAACTCGCGCCGGGTGCCGTTCGGATCCTCAATGACCGAAACGTTGTCTATCAGGAACTCTCCCGAATCCAACAGGCCGAGCCGCAGCTCGGAGAAGCCATTGAGCGGTGGTCCGAAGACCGGCTCCACCGCACGCTGGGTAAACACGTAGTGCCGCCACGACGACCGACGCGATTCCTCGCTGGCAGCCCAGGCGCCGGGCGTGGCGTTGTCGGCGAAGGGTTGGCGTAACTCCAGGCTGCAACCGCCCGCATCCGCCGCTCGGGGCCACGGCGGGCCTTCGTGGTAGCGGACCTCGTTCGCAGGGTTGCCGCTGGAGTCCAGTAGCGCAATCCGATCCGATCGGTGGGAGAGGCGACCGCTGAAATTGCCGAGGACTGCAATCTCGGGATACTGAGCGTGGAGTGCTTGGGCTTCTCGTGCCACCACAACGTAGCCTGCGGGACCCAGGATGGTGCCAGATGGGAAGATGAAATCAACCGCGTCGCCCAGCCGCCAGCCGCCGAGGTCAACGGGGTGATCAGCCCGGTTGAACAATTCGATCCACTGCTCGCCGTTCTCGGTGTATGGAGTATCGGGGATGCCAGGACGGCGGTAGGTCGGCGGCGCATGGTAGAGAACCTCGTTGATAACGATCTCGTCATGCAGCGCGAAAAGGTTCTCAGCCCCCGGGGTTGACTGCGCGGGACGCAGGAAGCCACCGCACGGATGTTCGGCTTGACGAGCTTGGGGAAACTCGGTGAGCCGGACTGCGTCCGTCACGGCCCACCCGTTCGAGGACACCAGAAACAGCGCGTCGCCAGCCTGGATTGGAAAGTCGGACTCGCCGATCTCTACGACCGCCAATCCTCCTGGTGGCAGAGTTTGGGCTGGCAGCATCCAGTCGATCCCGCGGGATGATCGGAGAGTGAATTGCCCCAATTGGATCGCCTGCTGGCTCGGATTGATCAATTCGCACCAGAATGGGCGCGTTGAGGCGGCAGGCAGTTCGCTGAACATCGGTGTCGATTCCCCGGTCATGACGGTTCCACGCCGGGCGGTCAGCTCGACCTGGATCAGGAAATCAGCATCGGCCGTGGTGACATTGAGTCCGTGGACGGCGAGCACGTGAGGTCCGGGGCCCAGCCGAGCTGCCCAGGGCGTCAGGTCGAACGGTTCCGGCCTGGCTGCGTCGGCAGGGAGGCGCTCTGCGGTTGCAGCGGCTTGCCACGAGAGGTTTTTGGGTGCTTGACGCCGTCCTATCTCGACGCCGTCGAGCCAGGCCACGAAACCGTCATCGTAGCGCAGCCGCAATGTGATCTGATCATGGGATACGAAAGAGGGAAGGGTGAAGGGCAGTCGAAGCCAGAGGCTGCTGTTGACCTGCCACAGGCTCGTGCCGAGATCAGTGGCAAATAGGCCGCCGAGGCCACCGGGGTGCAGCGGCGAGATCCCGTTGGCCAGGGCGGCGATGCGTTCGGGAGGAAGGGCTTCGTACCAAATCGCCACATCATCCAGCGCGCCCAGGAGCCGGGCCGGGGTGCCGCCGGAGTTACTCCCCATCACCCACTGGGAGCCGCCTGTCCAAAGGGTGCCCACCGGGTCGGCTGTGCCTTCTTCCACGCCATTGACGTAAAGCCGTGCGGCCTGACCATTGCCGGCAGTAGCCGCAAGGTGGTACCAACGACCCGGCTGAGCGAGAGTCCGGCTCGTCACGATGTTCGGGCTGCCATCCCAGGTGTAATGCTCAAACCGACCATCTTCCCTCAACCTCAGTTGGTGGGACCAATCGTTGAGCGGGCCGGAGGCACTGGTGAGCAGGAGGAGGCTGCAGGAGCGGACCTGTTCGACTCGGACCCAGAGGGACAAGGTGTAGGCGGCAGGGCTCGTTCCGGAATCGAAGACGACTTCGCTCTCCTGCCCGTCAAAGCGTGCGGCTCCGTGCGAGTGCGCCAGCACGGAGGGCACTTGGGCTATCCAGCTTACACCCCCTCGAACAACCCCGTGCTTCTCATACGCTGAGGCGTCGGCTGCTGAATCGTTCAGCGGGTAGTAGCGCATCGGGGGAGTCATCGGCGGGACACCCGAGCGATCGAAACCGAAGCCGTTGGTGCCTCGATTCCAAAGCGAATCGTCAAAGCCCGGCTGG
>ORJL010026120.1_pt1 | contig 19690 bp, 16 predicted proteins | sample 1779941 | NCBI WGS metagenome assembly ORJL01 (sample SAMEA104232317, study PRJEB22302) | groundwater metagenome | biome: forest; feature: aquifer; material: groundwater | place: USA | collected 2011-08-07 | depth 5.8 m | reverse complement strand
GGGCCGCTACCCGGAAGCGGCCCCATCGTTGTTGTTGAAGAACGACGGGGGGCGGTTCACCCCCAGCCAGAGCTTTGACAGGCTCGGCCTGGTGAGTGGCGCCGTGTTCAGTGACCTGGATGGCGACGGCATTCCCGAAATCATTCTGGCCTGTGAATGGGGTCCGGTCCGCGTCTTCCGAATGCGGGACGGCGCTTACAAAGAAGTGACCAAGGAACTGGGCCTGGCCGGGTTCACCGGCTGGTGGAACGGGGTGGCCACCGGCGACTTCGACGGCGACGGCCGGCTCGACATCGTGGCCTCCAACTGGGGCCTCAACACCAAATACCGACCCACCCCGCGGCAGCCGATCCGGATCTACTACGGCGATTTCGCCGGCAACGGAGCCGTGGATATCATCGAGGCCTGCTTCGATCCCGCCACGGGCAAGGAGGTCCCCAACCGGGGTCTGCGCCCGGTCTCCGCCGCGATGCCTTTCGTCCAGGAGAGGATCCAGACCTTCGCCGCCTATGGCGAGGCCAGCCTCCAGGAGATTTACGGGGACAAACTCAAGACCGCCGGGGTCGTCGAGGCCAACACCCTGGCCTCGATGGTTTTCCTCAACCGCGGCGACCATTTCGAGGCTGTGCCCTTGCCCATGGAAGCCCAATGGGCTCCCGCTTTCGGGATTTGCGTCGCGGACATGGACGGCAACGGCACCGAGGACATTTTCCTGAGCCAGAACTTTTTCGCGGTGAACCCGGAGGATTGGCGCCACGATGCCGGGCGCGGCCTCTGGCTGCGGGGGGATGGGCACGGCAAATTCGAAGCGGTTCCGGGCCAGGAGAGCGGTGTCGCCGTCTATGGGGAACAACGCGGCTGCGCGGCGTGCGATTTCGACGGCGATGGCCGTGTGGACCTGGCGGTGACGCAGAATGGCAACGCGACCAAGCTCTACCAAAACCGGGGCGCCAGGCCGGGGTTGCGGGTGCGTCTGCTCGGGCCGCCGGGAAACCCCAATGGAGTCGGGGCCTGTCTTCGGCTCAAATACGGCGAGCGCCTGGGCCCGGCCCGCGAAATCCAGGCAGGCTCAGGCTACTGGTCGCAGAACAGCATGGTGCAGGTGATGGCCACCCCTGAGGCGCCCACGCACCTTTGGGTCCGCTGGCCGGGGGGCAAGACCACCACCACTGCCCTCAGCGCCGGTGCCAAGGAAATCTCCGTGGACCCCGGTGGCGCTCTGAAAGTGCGGTGAAGTAGAGCGCCACCCGATGGCCGCCCACCTCCGCCATGACGCCGGTGGTGAAGATGCCGGTGCGCTTGGCCTCCTGGCCTTGCTGGGCGATCTCCCGTCGCAGAAGAGCATCCCCCGCGCAGGCCCCATTGAGATAGGAAGCCCGTTCCTTGACCGGCAGCCTTCGGGCAGCACTAAAGATGGCGGCTTCCCGCATCGATGTCTCGTCCGTAAGTTGATTCGGAGTCTATCGTTCAAGGCCCATTTCGGACCCTGCTCAGCCTCGCGGTAGCTTCCTACGGCCAATTGCGCGCCGCGGGCGGCCACGTAACCGCCTGGGGCGACAATTCCTTTGGACAGTCTGGAGACCCGGGATGGTCGGAGTCCGCGGTCGCCATCGCGGGCGGTCCTTACTTCACGCTCGCCGTCCTGGCGGATGGAAGGGTGCGAGGGGTCGGCGAGAACTCTACAGGACAGGCGACACCGCCTGCGGACCTGACCGATGCGGTGTCGGTCAAGGCTGGGGGTTGCTTTGGTTTGGCCTTGCGCGTTACAGGCACTCTGACCGCGTGGGGGCTGGCTCCTGCAATCCCCGAAGGCTTGAGCAACGTCATCGCGATCGCCGCAGGCATGGAACATTGCCTTGCCTTGCGATCTGACGGCACGGTCGTGGCCTGGGGGCAGAACGGGGCGGGCGAATGCAGTGTGCCTCCGGGCCTGGACAATGCCATCGGAATCGCCGCTGGCGACGGCTTCAGCTTGGCCCTCAAGGCAGTCGGCCCCGTTCCGCTGACCTACCAATGGCGCTTCAACGGGGAGGACATCTCGGGCGCCACGAATTCGGTTCTAGTGTTCTCCAACCCGCAACCCACAACCGGGGGCAACTATTCCGTGCGCGTGAGCAACCCGAATGGCAGGGTGACCAGCCCTGAGGCTGGGATCGTCGTCGCAGGCGCCCCTCCGTGGATCACGCAGGCGCCTACCAACCTGCTACAGCATGGCCCTGTGGGGTGACGGCACGGTTTATGCGCGGGGCAGGTGGGGGGGCACTCGTACCGGGGCTCAGCGAGGTCGTGGAGATCCATGCTAGCGGTGAGGGAAACCTGGTGCTCAAGGCGGATGGCACCGTTGCGATGTGGGGAACCTTCGCACGCCCTGCCGACGTTCTGACGAATGTGGAGTCCCTCTCCGCTTCAGGAGAGCTCGGCGCGGCTGTGATGCAGGATGGCGCGGTGCGTGTCTGGAGCAGGAGGATCACCGCCTCAACTCCCCTGACCGGACTCACCCACGCGATCCCCGCAGCCTGTACGGACGCCCAGGTCCTGGTGCTCCGCGCCGATGGGACTGTGGTTGCCTGGCGGTCAGGGGAAGCCTTGGACAAATGGGCGCTCCTGGACGCGGGTCCCATCCGAGAGGTGACCGCACGCTACGCCCATTGGGTGCTCCTCGGTGAAGAGGGCTTTGTGATTGCCGGAGGCGCGAACAACCTGGGCCAGACGAATGTGCCGCCGGGCCTTGCAGGCCTGGTCGAGGTGGTGGCAGGAGACAACCACACCCTGGCTCTGCGCTCGGACGGAACGGTCACTGGTTGGGGCGCGGGTTTCACCAATGAATCCCCCGAGGCCAGCCAATTGGAGGCGGTGGTTGCGGTGGGTGCGGGTGGATCACATTCCCTCGCCATCGTGCAGGAACGCCAACCTCCGATGTGGGTGAGGTCTCCTCGCAGCCGCCAGGTGCCGACTGGCGTGGACGTGCTGCTGCGAGCCCGGGCGCTCGGCACACTTCCCCTGCGCTATCAATGGCTGCGCAAGATATGGTCTGGATCGAGCCAGGCAGCTTCACCATGGGGAGTCCGGCCGATGAACCTGGGCGATTTGCTTTCGAGGGGCCTCAAACCAGAGTCACGCTCACACGTGGGTTCTACATGGGCCGCTACGAGGTGACGCAAGCCCAATTCCAGGAGGTGACGGGGCGCAATCCCAGCAGCTACAAAACCAGCCCAGAGCTGCCGGTCCACAGCGTCACCTTCGATGAGGCGCAAGCTTTCTGTTCGCTCCTTACCGAACATGAACGTGACGCGGGTCGGATCCCCGCCAACCACGAGTACCGCCTGCCCACGGAAGCGGAATGGGAATACGCGGCCCGGGCAGGGACCACCACCGCGTACTACTTTGGGGAGATCGAGACTGCGGACCGCCTTCCCGATCACGAATGGTATCAGGCTAACAGCGGCGACCGGCCTCACGTCGTGGGACAGAAACTCCCCAACCCATGGGGTCTGTACGATGTGCTGGGCAACGTCGCAGAGTGGTGCTCAGAGCTCGCCTACACCTACCCGGGAGGGGAGGTGAGCGACCCTGTGGGGCCGACCACCGGTTTAAGGCTGTATCGCCGCAGTGGCGCTTATGATTCCTTTCCCCCTTCTTGCCGCACCGCCGGCCGGCATCCGGGAGGTCCCTCCAGGCCTCCATCCTTCGGCTTCCGCATTGTGCTCTCGCAGGCACGCGAGCCATAGCAGCGGTGGGTTCCCACCTGAGGCCGTTCGCTTACTATGGGGACCGCAACGCCCTCGAGAGACCAGAGATCGCCAGGGTGCGTTGATGGCATCTCCCTTGACGTTTACCAGGGACTGTCGCCAGACTTCAGCATTACGATGTGTTTTGCTGGTCCAATTCTTCCATCCCGCCAGAAGTATTGATAGTAAGACTGCATGTGCTCAAGTGCACCAGTATGAAACAAACGTTGCGCTTTCCCATGAAGCGAATCCCTACCACCCTGTTGCTGGTCGTCCTCACCTTGTCCGCGTTCGGGCAATCCTATTACGTCTCGCCCACCGGCAGCGACCAGAATCCCGGCACACTCGAAAGACCTTTCGCCAGCCTTCGGCGTGCGCAGCAGGCCGTGCGGCAAAAGCCGGGCTCGGTGTCACTCCGTGGCGGCACCTATTACCTGCCGGAGACGCTGGTCTTCACCGCGCAGGATTCGGGCACCAAGGCCGCCCCGATCGTTTACCAGGCATACGAGGGCGAACAGCCCGTCATCAGCGGCGGCGTTAGGCTCGAGAAACTCGACTGGCAGCCTTGTCGCGATGGCATCTTCCAGGCGATAGTGCCGGAAGACTTGCGGACCGAGGAGATTTTCGTGAACGGCGAACGGCAGATTCTGGCGCGCTATCCGAACTTCGATCCAAAGGCGCAATACTTCGACGGCTTCGCCGCGGACGCCATCTCCCCAGAGCGCGCCGCGCGCTGGGCCAACCCGGCGGGCGGCTATTTCCACGCCATGCATCCGGCGCTCTGGGGCGATTTCACCTGGCGTATCACCGGCAAGGACGCGCAAGGCGGCGTGACGAAGGAGGGCGGCTGGCAGAACAATCGGGGCGGCGCCGTGCACCAGGAGATCCGGTTCGTAGAAAACATCTTCGAGGAACTCGACGCCCCCGGCGAGTGGTTCCTCAATGCCACGACCCACATACTCTATTTCTATCCGCCCGCCGGGCTTGACCTGGCCAGGGCGACGGTGGAGGCCACGCGGTTGCGCAGTCTCGTCGAGTTTCGCGGCAGCGAGGACAAGCCGGTGCGGTTCGTCATTCTCCGGGGGCTGACTTTCCGCCACGCCGCGCGCACGGTCATGGACACGAAGGAGCCGCTCCTGCGCACCGACTGGGCGATCTACCGCGGCGGGGCGGTGTTCTTCGAGGGCACGGAGGACTGCTCGTTAGAGGACAGTTTCCTGGACCAGGTTGGCGGCAATGCCGTATTCGTCAACCATTACAACCGCCGCGTCGTGGTCCGCGGTTGCCACATCGCGAAGGCTGGGGCTAGTGGCGTCTGTTTTGTCGGCGACCCGCGGGCGGCACGCAACCCGTTGTTCAACTACAGTCAGGTGAACAAACTCGAGGACCTCGACCTCACGCCTGGTCCGCGGACACAGAATTACCCGGCGGACTGCCTTGTGGAAGATTGCCTGATCTACTTGACTGGGCGGGTGGAAAAGCAAACCGCCGGGGTGAACATTGACCTCGCCCAAGGCATCACGGTCCGTCATTGCTCGATCTACGACATGCCGCGCGCTGGCATCAACATTGGCGATGGCTGCTGGGGCGGGCACGTCGTTGAATTCTGCGACGTGTTCGACACGGTGAAGGAGACCGGAGACCACGGCTCGTTCAACTCCTGGGGCCGCGACCGCTACTGGCGGCCTAGCATCGCCGAGGTCAATGCCTGGGTGAAAGAGGCGCCCGACCTGCCGCGCCTCGACGCCGTCAAGCCCGTCATCCTGCGGAACAACCGCTGGCGCTGCGATCACGGCTGGGACATCGACCTCGAGGACGGCTCTTCGTTCTACGTCATCACCAACAATCTCTGCCTCCGTGGCGGTATCAAGAACCGCGAGGGCTACGGCCGCGTTGTTGAAAACAACATCACGGTCGGCTCCGGTCTGCATCCTCACGTTTGGTTTGCTGCGAGCGCCGACATCTTCCGGCGCAACATCGTCTGGAGCGATTACCAGCCCGCGCTTATGCACGCCCCACCGTGGGGCCAGGAGCTGGACTACAACCTCATGCACCGGGATCGCGCGACGAACGCCCCCGCGACGCCGATGCAAAAGCAAAGCGGTCGGGACGAACATTCCATCGTGGCCGACGCGCGGTTCATCGATCCCGCCACGGGCGACTACCGCGTGAAGGAGGGGTCGCCCGCGCTGGCATTGGGCTTCGTAAATTTCCCGATGGATCAGTTCGGCGTGCGGAAACCCGCGCTGAAGGCTCGTGCGCGCACACCTGTGCTGCCGGGTCAGAAGCCCGCCGCCGCGTCCGGGGCACGCGACCCTGCGCCGCGCGCCTGGCTCGGCGCGAGCGTCCGCAATGTCGCGGACATGGGCGAGATGTCCGCGCTCGGCCTGCCGGGCGTCACCGGGGTGCTGGTACTGGAAGTCCCGGCCGGCTCGGTGCTGGCGAAATCCGGCCTGCAAAAAGGCGACGTCATCCTGTCGGTCAACGGGACCAAATCGACTGACGTTGCCACTCTGCTTCAAGAGGCCCCCGCGCTGGTCCCTTTCCAGGCCCTCTCGCTGGGGATCTCCCGCCAACAGAAACAGAGCATGATTACTGTCACGCCTTGAGATCGCTCTTCCGAACTACTGCCCGGGCGGTGGGATGGGCTACGAGAATCGCCTCCTCCGCAGGAGGAGCAGGTAGGGCTCGCTGTCCTCAGCGGGCCGCACACGCGGTCGAACGTCCAAAGCGGCGCGCTGAGACAGACGCGCCCTACCGCACCCAAGTGTCGTCCATCCCATCGCCCAGGCAGTAAGTCGCTCGGTTTCCCGCAAAACATGACCTAAGAGATTGGAGAATCAGATGAATATGCTCAGATTCACGTTGATCGCGGCGACTTTGGTGGTGTGGCAATCTGGCTGCGCCACAATCCGCCCTACCCTAAAAGACCCCATGCCCGTCTTCACCGAAGGAGCGCGAATCCTCTTCCAAGGCGATTCCATTACCGATGGCAACCGCGGAAGAAACGCCGATCCGAACCATATCCTCGGCCATGGTTACCAGTTCATCATCGCATCCAAGTATGGTGCTGAACTGGCGGAACGACATCTGACCTTTCTGAACCGCGGCATCAGCGGCAACCGTGTTTCCGACCTCGCTGGCCGCTGGCAGAAGGACACTCTCGATCTGAAGCCCGACGTCCTCAGCATCCTCATTGGCATCAACGATCTCTGCTTCGGAGTGTCGGCTGAACAATACGACCAGCGGTACGATCAACTGCTCGCCGACACGGTCAAAGCCCTGCCCAACACGCGGTTGGTGTTGTGTGAGCCGTTTGGCTTGCCAGCGGGCGAGAGGAAGAACACTTGGGAGGACCATCGAGCCCAAATTGCGGCGCGCGACGCAATCGTTAACAGGCTAGGAGAGAAGTACCACGCACCGGTCGTGCATTTCCAGAAGATGTTCGAGGGCGCGACAAACCGGGCGCCGGCGGACTACTGGATCTGGGACGGCGTCCATCCCACCTACTCCGGCCACCAATTGATGGCGGATGAATGGGTGCACGCCGTGCGCGCCTATTGGCCGGAGAAAAAGTGACCTCGGCAGAATCGCCACGCGGATGCGGGTCTATACACCGCCCGGTTACTCGAAGGACAAGAAATATCCGGTGCTATACCTGCTCCACGGAATCGGCGGCGACGAAACGGAGTGGCAGCGGCTCGCCACGCCGTGTTGCTTCGGCAAGCCTGCGGCTGGCGAAGCAACACGCTGCTTGTGTCATGGCCTAACCGGAGAGCGGCAAAGTGACCATCAAGGCACGCGCCCGCGCAGCCTCAATAGAAGACGGTGCACACGCTCTCACCGAATCGAGCGGTCACGTTTGCCTGTGGCCCATGGTGTCCACCAAGTACAAGACGGCGTCTCCACTGAATGGCGGACTGAAGAGATATCCGAGATTGTTCCTGAAATTCTCCCAGCGCGGGTCCGGCCTGCGGCCGATGCCGTTGACCGGCGAAACGCACAGGTTCCGATTCTCACGAGGGTAATAGACAAGGTATGGGTCCATGAACAGCACTTGATTGCCCGCCATAAAGTTCTCCCACGCATAGTTCCGGTTTTTTTGAGGCGGATCATTCCACATCCCGAAGTAACTGTGGTCGCTGTCATTGATGTTGACTTTGCAGGAGGGAATGCCGGTTCCACACGAGGTGGTGGGAGAAATCCAGGCCCACGGGGCAACCCAGTCCGCATCCGAGTTGTAGAGGATCGAGTCCGTGGGACTTTCGAGTGTTGCCTATCCGACAGGATGTTGGCAGGGTTTATGCCGCTCGTACGCTCGGATTAACGAAATCAAGTGGTTATTCCACCAGGTTGATTTCGTTGAGGCCTCCTCGGACACAACCCATAGCACATTCGGCAAGTCGTTCAAAGTGTCGATGGTCTTCCTGACATAGGCGTCCTGCAAATCGGTAATGAAGTTCGTTGCGGTCATGGTGACCGAGGCGAGCCCGCTTTCGGCCGGTCCGCCGCGGTAGCCGTCATCCGCTCCATTGGCGTTGTTGGGTCCCGAAAAGGGGTAACCGTCGGTTGGTGAGCGGAAACGCAACAGGAATTCACCTGTGAACAAATAGACACCGGCATAAATACCCGCGCGGTTCAGGGCTTCCACCCGCGCGCGCAACCGATCAAAATAGGTGTGGTCGAACGTCGTCAGATCGAATCTCAATCCGCCGTCGGTTGCAGGCCCGGGGCCCGTTCGCGCCCAGGGATGCGGACCTACCGCGAAATCCGGAGGATTGGTGGCCGTGATTGGCAGGTTGCTGAATTTCGGCAACTCGCTACGCCAGAGCAAAGTGAAATTGTGTCCATGCGCTTTGAGGAACCCGACGAAGGCGTCAAAGTCCAGCGGTTGAACGGATCCACTGGTGCCCCAATCCTGCAGCGTGTTCCACGTTTGCGATCCGCACAGGATGAGCGGGTGTCCGCTCGCGTCCTGGAAGTAATTAGGATTGCTGGATGCTCTGAGCGGCCCCGTGACAGGAGCCTGCCCGGCGACGCCCCCTTCAATCCCCCTTGCGGTAAAACTGGAGAATCCGAAATTGGAGTTGGAGCCAATGCCCTGGCCGCTTTCGCAAACGAGGTACTCCCCAATTCCGGGATTGCCCGTCTTGAAAGTGCCATCCGTGGCCCGGGCCTTCTCAACCCCGTTATGCGCCACCCCTTCATACTCGGCGCTCCCGTCCGACCCTGATCTCGGCTGACCTCCAACTGCCCTGCTTCGGCAATCCGGCAGGAAAGATCACCGGAGATCCGGAGCCACTGTGTGAAATCGGACACCGGGAACTTGACGGCCTCCGGGTCGGGAACCGGCCGCCAACTCATGCCGCCATCGCGGCTGAGGAAAATGCCCTGGTCGGTCTGGGCATGAAGAACGAACGTGCGCCGGCTGGAAGCGACAATGTTCTGCGTTCGGGCGCCGCGCAGCCCCGTGCTGACGTTCCGCCACTCCTTCCCGCCGTCCAGCGTCATGAACACGGCGCCCGTGCTGTCAGAAAACCAGGCCACAAGAGGATCGTCGCACGAAAACTGAAATGCGGTGACAATCGGCTTGAGCCAGCCATCCATTTGGTATGGATTGCCTTTCCAGGCGTATTCGTTGTCGAGCGGACGCTGGTTGATCGGGAGCGGTCGGGCACTCAGCTTCTCGCCGCGGGCAAACGGATTAGGTTCGATATCTGTGCGCAGTGAGTTCATGACCGGCCGTAGCACTCGGTCAACGGGATACAAGTGCAGCGTTTCCACAGCCATTCTCATGGCTTCCTGGGCATGTGGGATTTCGCGCGGTTCGCTTGCAGGCAGGCCTGGTTTTGTCGGCGCGCGGTAGTCCGGCAGCAGGGCGCAGGTCATCCAGGTGAACAGAGAGTTGCCTTCCATCCAGTTCATCTCCCAAAGCTCATCGACCCATTTCCGATACATCTTCAGCGGCTCGGCGTCCTTCTCGTAACGGATCAGGTTATAAGTCACGATCGATGCCCACGTGGCCCCACAGGGTCACTTCGCCGTCCACGTCGATGATGCGGCACTGATTGTCCAGCAGGTGCGTCATCAGCTTGTCCACGTCCTCGGCAATGAACTGGCGTTGCGACTGGTCGGCGGCCAGATCGTAATAGATCGCGTAGCCGTAAAGCACCGCGTTGAAGTTGTCCACGCTCACGTCGCCGTGCCAGCGGTAATCGGAGAAGCGGCCCTGACCCTGGTGCCACTCCGGCGAGTCCTGGCCCTTGCGCTCCCAATCCTCGACAGGGCCGTGTCCCTTAACGTAGCCGCGCGCCAACAACCCCGGCTTTCCGGTGACTTCCCGCTGAGTCCTCAGCGTCCGTAGAATGTCACCCCCGTGCCGGCGCGCCCAAGGGTCGCGCGTCACCGCATACTGATAGCCCACACCGGCAAGATAACGGCCAGTCCAGACCCCCGAATGAATCACGTTGCCAGGTTGATTTACGGTATGCGGCAACCGCGTGCCCGACGGGGCGGAAGGCACGATGCTCACGTAGAGGCCGTCCAGCCAGTGTTTGTCGAGGAGATCGCGTTGGAAAAAGGCTGCCTTGTCATGCAGCAGGCTGGAATCAGTCGCCACCTGTGGGCCGGCAAATACCGGCATCACAGAAACGAGGAGCACCAGGCGGCCGATGAATCGAAGAACGTCCGTTTTCATGAGTGTATCGTGTCAGGTTACCGGAGTTGGCGTCTGCACGCAGCCAGCATGGCCATCCAGTGGATGCGTAGGAAGGCCGGTTTTTGCAGCGCATCGCGAGCGTACTTGCGGCCGGCGCGCGAGAGGTCGAGTTCGGCCTGGATGACAGTCTCGTCGCGGTTGTTGGCCAGGGCGAGCACGCGCGAGTCCGGCGCCACGATTTTCGAGTCGCCGGCCGACCATTGGCCGACGCCCTGCCGCCCAACTGAGTTGGCGAACACATAATAGACCTCGTTCTCGAACGCGCGGATCGGTATTCCGTCGCGGCCACGGCGCTTGCTCCTCGAAACACGCAGCGAGTCGAGCCCGGCATTGGGATGGAACACTATTTGCGCGCCGAGCATCACGGGCAGGCGCACCAACTCCGGATAGCGCCGCTCGTGGCAGATGATCGCCGTACACGGGACACCGGCGAGGTGGAAGAACGCCAGCGCGTTTCCCGGAGTGAAAAAATGCGCGTCTTGCGCCGTCAGGTGAATCTTCGAATAGCAGAAGACGGTTCGTCCTCGACGATCGAACACAACCATCGAGTTGAACCTCTTACGTCCCGCGAAGGTCGGGCTGCCCACCAGCACATGGCAGTGCGCAACGCGAGCCGCACGGGCGATGCTCCGGAGAGCGGCGTTCACCTCCGGTGCCGAAACCGCGGTAAAGTCGCAATTATATCCTGTCACCGCGCACTCGGGGAACAGGATCACCTCTGCGCCTGCTTTGGCCGAGGAGTGAATCGCCTCGACGATCCAGGAGACGTTGTCAGCAATGGCCGTGCGGAATTTCATTTGTGCAGCGGCTATGACGAGGCGAGTGGGTTTCATGGGTGCTCGAGCTTCAGAATATCGGTCTCGCTTCCTTCGTAGTACTAATGCCCCCCGTGTTTCCGCCCAGCGGCTCCTGTCGCGGGATACGGATCGTGAGGTTAACGGCCTTGCAGGGTCTCTTCGGCATGGCGTTTGCCCAGCGTTTCTAAATGAAACCAGGGTCCATGACTGCGCACGTTCTGCCGATGTCCGAGTCGGGTCAAGAGTTTTCCAGCAGACCGGTCTGCTGTCTGCTGTAGGAAAAAACTCGAGCCGATGGCCGGCTTCTGCTAAACCCGACGGCATGATTCGAAGTCACCATTCCGCGCTGGCGGTGTTCGTAGGCTGCCTGGTGGCCACCGACCTCGGCGCTGCCCAATCCACGTCGAAAAAACTGATCGAATTCGGCTGGGACGAACCGGACACAGCGTTTCTGCGCCGGCACCTTGGGGAGATGGAGAAGACACCTTTCGACGGTTGCGTTTTCCATGCCGGCTACGAGCGCGCCGATGGGCGCAAGGGGAGTTTCACCTGGGATTCATGGAGCACGAACGCCTTCACGGAAGCCGATATGAAGCGGGCCTTCGCGGATTTGAAGGCGATCCGTCCGAGCCGCTTCAAACAGAACTTCCTTCGGTTCAACACCACGCCGGCCAACCTAGACTGGTTCGACGACCACACCGCGGTGCTCAGCAATTGCCGGTTGGCCGCCCGGCTGGCTCGGGCTGGCAAATGTCCGGGCCTCCTCTTCGACATTGAGCAATACAACCAACCCCTCTTCGACTACCGCAAACAGCGTGACGCGAAAACGAAATCCTGGGAAATCTATGCCGCGCAGGCGCGTCGGCGGGGACGAGAGGTCATGGAGACGTTCCAGGAAGGCTATCCGGGTCTGACGGTCTTTCTCACCTTTGGCTACTCGCTGCCGTGGCTGGAATCGGGAGCGGGGCGGCGAGCGTTGGCGGAGTGTCACTACGGGCTGCTTGCGCCGTTCATGGATGGACTTGTCGAGGCCGCGCACGGGTCCACACGATTGGTGGACGGCCACGAGATTTCCTACGGCTACATGGAAGCGGCACAATTCACTGCCGCCTACCAGACCATGCGCTCCAGCCTGCTGCCCATCGTGCGGGATCCGGAGAAATACCATCGCAGCGTCTCGCTGGGATTTGGTGTGTGGATGGACAACGACTGGCGCAAGCACGGTTGGAACGTCGAGGACATGTCGAAGAACTACTTCACTCCTGGGGCTTTGGAGACCAGCGTCCGTGCGGCTTTGGCCACAGCCGACGAGTATGTCTGGATTTACACCGAGACTCCGCGCTGGTGGTCGGACCAGGGCGGGCCGGTGAAGCTACGGCCGGCCTACGCGGAAGCCCTCCGCGCGGCGCGGACAAAATGATCGCCCCCGTCAGAGTCGCGATTGTGTCTTGACTATCGCTTCGACCTGCCAAGCCCACACCCGGAGCAGGATGCGAAATCGTTGCGCCAGCGTGGGCTGGCCCGGCTCACGCGGAGCAACATCGAGTCAGCGATCGCCACCAATCGGGACGCGTTCAGTGAGCATCCGCGGACCCAAGTCCGTTCCCTTCCCTATCCATGTGGGTGGCGTAACTCATAGGCGCGAAACTCAGTAGAGCAAATCTCGCGGGAGCGAACTTGAACACCGCATAATTCCTCAACCGAAGTAACTGGGACAACCGTGTAGTAGGACCGTTCCACCTCTCGGGCCACACTCGTGTTTGTTGTTGGGCGGGATGCCTACCTTGACAGCAAGCCCCAAACCAGGGCCGCGCCGGAACCGGAAAACGCAGCGCACGTTGCTCGCGAGTCTGACGCACCTTGGGTGGAGCTTGTCCAGCATCGCCGCCGGGGTCGTGCCCCGATGGTGTTCCCACCAGCGGCCGCAGGGGGTGTCGCTGGCGCTTTCCCGCCCGCGCGCGACGCCGAGCCGGCTCGCACCGTTGCGCTCGACCAGCCCGCACCCCTGCGGCCCCTTCCAGATTGGGGAGTTTAACCACGAAACACACGAAAACCCATTCTCGCCGTAAGCGCCGCGCTCGAAGGCCCGGACCGACATGTTCGTGTGGATTGGCACCCCTGCCCCGAATTGAACGGGGATGCGCGGTTTAGGAATCTATTCTTACGCAACGGCTTGAGCCGTGCCAGGTCGCCCCGAGTGGTCTGGAGTAAGCCGGGTCACACCGGCCCCTGAGAAAACGTCGTGCCCAGTTGTGTTGAGTCGTGGCACATTTCTGAACGGGCTTACAAAAATCGGGTGACAAAGGACGACCATGATTCTCAACACTGTCGCGGTGTACGAGTGGTTTAGATATTCGGAAACTTCAAAACGTCCACTGGTTGTTGAAATCCCTTCACGGGTTCTTGGGTCGGTCAAACGATTCGCCGAACGCACGTGAAATCATCATTGTTTCCGTTCTTTTCAAACGCTGCCTTAACCCTCTCATAAAATGCCCGATTAATCACAATCTGCCTGCTCTTAGCAACACTCTGCAACCGACCCGCCAAGTCAATATCCTTGCCATAGACGTCATCGCTTTCAGGAAAGAAACTAATCGAGTATATGCCCATCTGACGCCAGAATCGCGTTACGCGGAAAGAGATCAAAGACCAGCAGACCCGCTTGCCCGTCGTAGTATGCGCCGTCAGCGAGCTTCTCGTAGCCCTTGCCGAGCATCAGTTCGTCCAGCGCGGCCTGGGTTGGAGGGACGCCCTTGATCGCAGGCTGGGACGTGATGATGATCGGGCGGCTGCCGTTGGAGACGATCCATTCAAGACGGATGTCATCGTTGAAAAGCTGGTTCTGAAGGGCGAGACGGTCCAGATACTCCGATGGCGTTGCCCCGTGCACAAAGGAACCTAGAGCAATCCCGTAGCCTCTGTGTCGATCCGTGCGGGTGGCCTTCAGGTAACGAGCCCCACTCTTCTGGAAATAGACTCTATGCTCACCCCCTTCGGCGAAGAAGGGTGGAAGGCGGCAGCTTGAGGCTAGTTTCCGGTTTTTCTCGGCCCACTCAATGAGGCGTTTCTGCTCCTCAGCAACACGGCTTGAGCGACTTTGGTTATCGGCATCGTGACCTGGAGTTGGCGCACCGCCTCCTCGCGCGACGTTAGCGCATGACTCAAGCGTCCGGCCAGCGTTGGCCACGGTCTTTTCGCTGTCGTCATTGAACTCTGCATTGATGCGAACCAGTATAGCCCAAGTGCGACGGATTGCGAGTGTTTTTCGACGTGGTGGCGCGTCCTGGCGTTCGTCGTCGAGGACTGCGACTACAGTTCAGCAAGCCCTCGCCGTGGGCCAGGAGCTTTCTTGAGTTAATCAGGATAAGAACGTTACAATTTGGCACCCCTGCCCCGAATTGAACGGGGACGCGCGGTTTAGGAAACCGTTTCTAGCCTTGCGGACTGTTGCGCGATAACACAACATTAACCGCATATTCTTGGGCGTTGTCGCCATTCTTCCTGAAAACGTAAAACGCGCCAAAGCGCCGCAAGAGTGTCAGAAAACGCCTACGGTTTGTCCGTTTTCTTCTCGCGCCGGGTGGCGGGCCAGGCGTAGAACGCGATCGTTGACGCGTGAACAGGACAGCCGTTCCGCCCCGTTGCGCAAGGGCGGTCTTTTGCTTGGGACTTGGCCCCTGCCTGCCATGGCTCGGGACGATGCACCCTACCTGCCCGGACGGTCGGCGCGCCACAGAGTCCCCTTGCCCAGCTCTGACTAATCCGTTACGGCTGGCCTGATGCCAGGACAGGCCGGAACCCCATGAAACTGTTCCCGTCGTCGTAGGAGTAGTCGAGCCGAAACGCCGAACGGCAGCCCCCCTCGACGGTGGCCCAACTGCCCCCGCGATAGACGTGGAGCGAGCCCTCATTCGGACCTCGTGGGTCGGTCGTACTCCCGCCAGCATAGGTGCCATACCAGTCCAAACACCACTCGGCCACGTTCCCCTGCACCCCCAACAAGCCAGCCTTGTGGAGGTCGATTACAATGTTTGCGTCCTGGATCGCGAGAATCATGAAACGAGCTGGAGGGAGTCCCGGAACGCCGCCAGTGGCTTGCCGGCGAGGCTCGCGGCTTTCGAGAGACTGACCAACTCGCTGCATGCCGCCCGAAACAGCAGTTGTTCAAACCGGTTGGATTGCTCCTGGCCTTCAAACTGCACTGGTTCGGGGTTGCGCCACCCCCGTCTGTTCAACGCGACGTTGAAAAGGACGTAATACTCCTCGGTGACGAGTCCTAAATTCCGCGCCCGTGCCATGATGGCAGCGATGGAGATGCCAAAATCGCGTTTCAACTCGAACAGCTCGTTCCAACTGACGGCATCGCGTTTTCCTCCAAACCTCGCAAGAAAAACGTCCCGGGGCATTAGTGCCGCTCCGGCAAACGCATGACACGTGCGCTCAATCTCCCGCGGAGTGAAGCGGCCCTTGGAGAACTCCAGAATCAAGTGGGCCAACTCATGCAGGGCGGTAAGGCGTTTCCGGTCGGCAGGGAACCGTCGGTTCACCACCACCACGGGAATCTCCCCAGCCCAGCCTGACAAGCCGTCGAACTTGTCCGGCGCCTCCAGATCGTAGACTTTTACCTGACGCTCTTCGAGCAACTCCAGAACGTTGGGCAGAGCCCCCCCGCCCAGATCCCATTCTTGGCGCAGTTTCTCCGCCGCAGCCTCGATGTCCTCAGGCGCGCAGATGACCATGGCGGCCAACGGATTGTTGAAGCCCACGTCCAAACCGAGCAACTGCTCCACCTCCAGATATCGCTCGAAAAAGTCGCGTGCTTGTTCCATGACAGCCTCTTTTTGCTTTACGAGCATGGTAGCGCGTTTCCGAAACTCGACCTTTTGGAGTGAAACGGTCTGGGGGCGAAAGAAAAAGTCCGCGCTCTGCTTCAGCGCTCTCGCTAGCGCCACCAGCACGTCACTTCCGGGCAGCATTTCGGCCTTTTCGTATTTGTGAAGGGCAGCGTAGCTGACGACTCCCTCCACTTCCTGCGACAACTCTCTCAGGGATAGTCCGCGCATCTTGCGGGCCTGCGCCAACCGTTTGGCGAAGATGCTCTTTAGCTCCATGTTCATGGGTTGACAAACTACTCCATTGTACTCGCTTTTGTCAACATAAGATTCCTAGGTGGGCGGGGGGCGATCTGTCGATCAAGGCGGCTGCGGGCCGTCGGGCGATTCGCGTCACCACACCGGCGTTGCGGACGGATTGGCAGCCTCCAGCGAGAGGGCGATAGATGTGGGCTCAGGCGCAGGGGATCGAACAGGAGCAGCCGAAATCCGGGAAACCAAAGTCGTCGTGGTGCCGGGGGCTGGCGTCTTGATGCGCGTGGGCTTCCATCATTACCAGGGAACCAGATACTCCGAGCTGATGCGGTCCCCTCCGCGACGATCAACCTCCTGTCCACGAATTGGAGCCAGTTGTCGGATTCGAACCGACGACCGACGGTTTACAAAACCGTAGCTCTACCACTGAGCTAAACTGGCTTAACCACTTGCTGTGCGGCTACTTGCACGCGGCCGATACTGAACCCAGCCCTGCGCTCGCGTCACTTGGCCGACCACTCAGTCGGGCGTGGCCAATAAAACCACGCCCAGTTTGAAAAGCCGATCCGACCGCGTTGCCATTCGTTGGAGACGGCTTTTGCCGGTCCAGCTTGGACGCGACCTAATATGCCATGCTCAGAGAGCACTGCAACCAGTTTCGAAGAACGAGGTGGATCAGCTTTACCCTGAGTTGGGGGCCAGCCAGGTGACTGGGCGATTTCATCGGGAAGCTGCCTCTCGATCAATTGCGCTTGCTTCCGGGCCACGTTCGTCGTTCACTGGTGTCACCACCTGAAACTGCTCGCCATCGCGGGCGGGTGTGGCGTTGTGGATCTACAACAACAACGTGTCGCGCAGAGCCGGGCGGATCGTATCGCCGCCTTCCGCAGTGAGTTGGCGGAGCTCGAACGGGAGCAAGGGTTGACCCTCACCCTTGAACAGCGCGCGCATCTCGATGCGCACCTGCAACGCGTGCTCACAGATCTGAGCCGGCAGTTCGGCGCGGACATCAGCGAGCCAGGCAAAAGGATTTCATGGGGCATGCGCCTGGTGTCGCTGTTGGGCGGCGTCGCCTTCTTTTTCGCGCTGTTCCTTTTTCTGCAACGGATCTGGGGCGGGCTGCCTTCGGTCGTTCAAGTGGGCGTGCTGATGGCGGTTCCGCTGGGACTGCTGGCAGCCACCTCCGTTTGCGCCAGCCGAAGCGTTGCTTCCTACTATATCGCGCTTCTCGGTGCGGCAACCGTCATGGCGGTCGTCTTGGGACTGAGCACATTGGGGAGGATTCTCAATACGGTACCCTCACCGCAGGCGCTGCTGGTTTGGGGTGCTTTTGCCGTGCTGATCGCGTATGCCTTCGGGCTGCGGCTGCTCCTGGGAGCAGGGTTGGTGCTGCTCTGTGTCTGGACGGCCGCGATACTGGTCACGTGCGAAGGTTTCTTCTGGCTGAGTTTTTTCGATCGGATTAAGTATCTCCTCCCTGGCGCAGCCGTGCTCTATGCCGTGCCGACGCTGAGCCGGGGCCGCAATCCTTATGACTTCGATTTTGTCTTTCGCTTCTGCGGAGCCGGCGTCGGCTTGATCGCGCTGCTGGTCTTGTCCAAGTCCGCCGACCTCTGCTGTCCGGGGCCTTCGACCCGCATGGTCCAGACCCTCTATCAGCTCGCCGGTTTGGCGCTCTGCTCCGGGATTGTGTGGCATGGAGTCCGACTCGGGCGGAACGGGCTGGTGAATATGGGCGCAACAGGCTTTGTCGCCTTCCTGTTTGCCTGCCTGCACGGTTGGTGGTGGGACTGGATGCCAAAGTACCTGTTCTTCCTGCTCCTGGGCCTGGTGGCTCTCGGCCTGCTCACTGTATTCCGGCGCCTGCGCCAGCGATCGACCGAAGGGAGGGAGGCATGACTCGCCCACTAGTACTGATTGCGGCGGCCGTGGTGCTGGTAGCCAACTCCTGGGCGGTGTTTTCCACGCTGCAAAACCGCGGAAGCGCACCCGGCGGTACCCTCGAACTGACCGAGCGTGAGGTGCGGTTGGAGGCGGTTTCTGACGATAGTACAGCGCTTCTCCTCGGTCTTCGCTGGGAAGTCGAGACAGCCGAGGACGACCGCGAGTATGGGGCGGCGGCCTGGCTGAACGCGGCAAAACTGCAGGAACTCGGATTCGATTGCAGCGTGCCCGCTGACCACCCTCACGCCCGGGAACACTACCAGTCCAGACCCGCTGTTCTGCTGTACCTGGTGCTGGAATTCGACGGGGAGACTTCGAAAAGAGCCAAGCCCAGCCGCGCCTCGCGGTTGTTCGCTGTCGATGCTGGGCGTGACGCGCAGAAACTGCGCGCCAGGTACCCGGACAGCGCGCGTTACGCCATTTGTCGAGGAGTGATAAAGCCGTTCTTGAAAGACCGCAACCATCGCGAGAATCGCCCTCTCCCTCAGCCGCGGTTGGCAGGGAGGATTCAGGATCTATTCCCCCAAGAGCTTTTCGTTCCCTCGACGCTGGTCGGCACGCTGCAACCGTTTCGCCACGCCCCCGATCGTTCGGAAGAAAAGGGAGAACAAAACCTGACTCCCCGCTATGCAGTGACCCTCTCCTGGGGGAGCCGCTATGAGCCTTGGCTAAGCGGTGCTCGCGTAATGTCTGCAGCCACTCAGACGAAGTGACTGACTCAATTGCTCGAGAGCCAGCGCGAGCTGACGCTCGCGGCTACGAACGAAACGTAGCCGCCGCACGTAAGTCGGCGCTGACCTCTCCGAAAGACGCCCTTTGGGTTCGAGATGGGGTGCTGTCTCCGGCTCACGACGGGCGGAACGGTCTGGCGTTTTGGGCGGGGGGAAGATATCAGCGCGAGCTGACGCTCGCGGCTACGAACGAAACGTAGCCGCCGCACGTAAGTCGGCGCTGATCTCTCCGAAAAGCGCCCTCTGGGTTTAAGATGGGGTGCTGTCTCCGGCTCACGACGGGCGGAGCGGTCTGGCGTTTTGGGCGGGGGGAGGATATCAGCGCGAGCTGACGCTCGCGGCTACCGACGAAACGTAGCCGCCGCACGTAAGTCGGCGCAAATGACTCCGGATGACGAAGCGCCCTTATGGCTGCGGGTGCGGATTGGCACCATCTCGCGCGGCGGAAGCGCGCGCCTCTCCACGCCGGGTTCGCGGGCAGCAAAGTAGTGCCTCCAAAAGCGGGGCCAATGGTCGGGGTCGAAGGGGTCCAGGCGTGGGTAGCCGGGAATCAGCACGCCACTGTATGGCCAATCGGATGGTTTGTTTACCAGGCCGGCCTTCGCAGGGTTCAGAAAGACGTAGTCGGCACAGGCTAGAGAGAAGACGCGACGGTGGCGTTCCTCGGGCGTGAGGACGTGATCGT
>ORJL011220638.1_pt1 | contig 19692 bp, 19 predicted proteins | sample 1779941 | NCBI WGS metagenome assembly ORJL01 (sample SAMEA104232317, study PRJEB22302) | groundwater metagenome | biome: forest; feature: aquifer; material: groundwater | place: USA | collected 2011-08-07 | depth 5.8 m | reverse complement strand
CGCGCCTGTGCGTCACCCTGCCGGCGGGGCTGGCGGCGGGCGCCTTCGGCCGCCGCCGGGTCATCATCCTCGGTGCGGCGCTCTTCGCAGGCGGCAACCTGGCGGCCGGGTTGGCGGCCGACATCTGGCTCCTGATCTTCTGCCGGCTGGTGGCGGGAGCGGGCTCGTCGATGTTCCTGACGGTGGGCCACGTGATCGTGGCCGACCTGAGCACCCCAGAGAACCGGGGACGCTACATGTCCTACCTGGAGCTGAGCTTCCTGACCGGCATCAGCCTCGGGCCGGTCATCGGCGGCTTCATGGCCGAGCTGTTCGGCTACCAAAGCCCCTTCTTCCTCGTGGCGGTCCTCTCGACCATCGGCTCCGTCTGGGCCCTGCTGCGCATCCCCGAGACCAGACCGGCCAGGGCCCAGCATGGCTCGGCGGGCAGCGGTGTCCGTCTGTCCGAGCTGGTCCACCCACCGCTGCTCGGCCTGGCCGTCGTGGCCTTGACGACCTTCCTCACGCGCGCCGGCGCCCGCTTGGGGATCATCCCCCTCATTGGCGCCGCGGTCGGCCTATCGCCGGGGCAGATAGGCCTGGTGTACACGGGGACCATTGGGGTAGAGATGGGTCTCATGCCCATTGCCGGCGCCATGGCCGACCGCATCAATCGCCGCATCGTTCTGGTCATCAGCCTGTTGGTTCACGCCGCCGGGCCCGTCATCCTGATGGTCTGGCAGGACCCCTGGGGCTTCATCGTCGCCAGCGTGGTCCTGGGGCTCGGAACTGCCCTCGGAGGGCCGTCGCTGCCCTCCTACGCCGCCGACGTGGCGCCTCGGGGCGGCGGGGCTGGTCTCACCATGGGCCTCTACCGCACCTACGGCGACATCGGCTTTCTGATCGGCGGCCCGCTCCTCGGCTGGATCGCCGACGCGTCAGATTTCAGCGGGGCCCTGGCCAGCAATGCTGCGCTGCTCGTGCTGGCGGCAGCGGTCTTCTGGCTGCTCTCACGTTCGCGGGCCGCGCCGTCTTCTGCCCACGAGACCGCCATGACTTCGCTAGTTCAAGGGAAATAGCTCTGAAGGAGAGTATCGCAATGGCTCGTAAACTCCGCGCAGGTCCCGCCTGTTACCACGTGTTCCACATGGTGCCGCCCATGGCGGGCCACGAGATGAACTTCTTCTACGACGAGGGTCTGCATGACGCCGAAGGTGAGTACACGTACCAGATCGTGCCCCACGGCCTGGCTCCCTTCACCTTCGAGCTCACGCTGGGGCAGCGGATCAAGGAGCAGGGCATGGACCTGGCTCTGGACGTGCATCCCTCGACCGTCCTGCACTTGAGACACCGGGGCCACAAGCTCTTCATCGTCTCGGGGTGGCGTAATCAGCGCGACTCGCATCTCATCAGCACGTCGAGCATCAAGGAGCTGGGGGACCTGCGCGGCAAGCGCGTGGGGCTGATCGATTTCAAGGACAATCTCTACATCTCGGTGGCGCCCTGGCTGCAGCGGGCCGGCATCAACCTGGAGGAGGTGGTGTGGACCCGGGGCGTCAACCCGCAGCGGGCGCCCGAGGCGCTCCTCAAGGGAGAGGTCGACGCGGCCTTCGTCCAGGTGCCTTCCATGCCGCCGCTGCTGGAGCGGGGCTTCGTTCACCTGTTCGATCCCCAGGCCCATTACCCCAACGGGCGGCCCGATCGGATCATCGTGGCCACCGAGCGCGCGTTGGAGGAGAAGGCCGACCTGATCCAGGCCTTCATCCGCGGCATGATCCGCTCCTACTGGTTCTGCCGCACCCAGCCGGAGAACTTCGTCTACCTCTACAACCTGGAGCGGCGGCTGCGCATCCAGAGCCCCGACCCCGACGAGGTCCGGCGCAAGCCCGGGGATTCGCCCCAGCACATGGAGCGGTGGCCCTTCCCCATCGATGGCATCGCCACGGCCATGGGTGAGTACGTGCGCGACATGGTGCAGATCGGCGAGCTGGCCGAGGAGGACTCAGACGGGCTGGAGCAGGCCGTGCGGCAGGAGATCGCCCGCGACGCCTTCACCGAGCTGGCCGCGCGCCCCGACATGCAGGAAACGCTAGCCCGCATGCGGGAGGTGGTGGCCCGCATCGGGTACTAACCCGCCCAAGCACGAAATCGCGGGTATGAGCGAGCTCCACCGCCTGAGTGTGGTCGAGCCGTCACTCGAGCAGCCTGGAAGGAGAAAACGCCATGCCAAGAGCCGGCAGCGTCTCGCCTGGTGCCGTCACCATGCTCCAGGAGCGGCAGTACGCCCACATGGTCACCCTCATGCCCGATGGTTCCCCCCAGGCCACCGTGGTCTGGATCGACGTCGAGCCCGACGGCGGCCACATCCTCGTCAACAGCTCGGAGAACCGCCTCAAGACCCGCAACCTCCGGCGAGACCCCAGGGTCTCCGTCAGCGTGGTGGATCCTCAGAATTCGAGACGCTTCGTGATCCTGCGCGGCCAGGTGGTCGAGATCCGCAAGACAGGTGCTCCAGAGCACTACCGAGCCCTCAGCCTCAAGTACAACGGCCGGGAGAGCGACAGAGGGGACCTGGACGACCGGCTGATCCTGCGCATCAAGCCCGACCACGTCGTCGAGCGAGGAGTTTGACTGAGGCCTGGGAGGGGACGATGGCCGGTTGGCGGCTACTTCAGCAGCGCCGGCACCGGCACGAGCCGCCTGCCGACCGGGTCAACCGCGAGGCGGAACGCCTCCAGCGTGAAGGCCCCAAGCAGGGGAGCTGCCCCCTCTTCGCCGAAGACGGCGAGCACGGGTAACACCTCCCCGTTCAGACGCACCTGCACGATGCCCAGGTCACGCTCGACGATCTGCCCGTCGGGCAACTCGAAGCGCCATGTCTTGCGGCGCTCGACGCCCAGCCGGTCCAGCAAGGATGCCGCGAGGTAGAGGTAGGTCGACCCAGTATCGACCAAGGCGTCCACATCCTCAAAGCGCCGACCTGCAGTATCGCCGACGCCCACGGTTATCGAGAAGGTGCCCATGGCTCCGATGGCATTATAGGTCAGCCAGAGACTTGGTCCGCGATCAGCTTCCCCAAGCTACCCTCCAGAATGGCCCGGCGGAGGCGCTCGACCAGCCGTAGGGTGAAGCTCAGGTTGTGGAGGCTGGCCAGGCGGGCCGCCAGCATCTCGCGGGCCCGGAAGAGGTGGCTCAGGTAGGCGCGGCTGAAGTTTTGGCAACAGAGGCAGGGGCATCCCTCCTCCACCGGCGCCGGGTCGGCACGGTGGGCCGCCCCTTTCAGGTTGAGGCGGCCGCCCGGCACGAGGAGCGACCCGTTGCGGGCCATGCGGGTGGGAGCGGCGCAGTCCATGAGGTCGATGCCAGCGGCCACGGCGGGCAGGATGTCGGCCGGCGTGCCGATGCCCAGGAGATGGCGCGGGCGGTCCTCCGGCAGTTGCGGCACAGTCCAGGCCAGGACGCGCAGCATGTCCTCCCGCGTCGGACCCAGGGAGCCGCCGATGGCGTACCCCTCGACCGGTAGGGACGCGACGAAGTGTGCGCTTGCCTCGCGCAGGGGGCGGAAGGGGCCGCCTTGGACGATAGCGAACATGCCCTGGTCCGAGCGGGTGCGGGCGTAGAGGCTCCGTTCGGCCCAGCGGTTGGTGCGGGCGAGGGCCAGGGCCGTGTAGGCTTCGTCGTCCAGCAGGGAGGTGCATTCGTCGAGGACCATGAACAGGTCGGCCCCCAGGGCCTCCTGGGTGGCCACGGCTCCCTCGGGCGTCAGACGCCGGTGCGAGCCGTCCAGGTGGCTCACGAAGCTGACGCCCTCCTCGTCGATCCGCACCAGGCCCCCTCCAGAGGGCCGGTTGGCGCCCGGCACCAGGGGACCCACCTTGCTCACGCGCTCCGCCGGGCCGCGACCGAGGCTGAAGACCTGGAAGCCGCCGCTGTCGGTCATGACAGGCCCAGACCAGCCCATGAAAGCATGCAGGCCCCCAAGCTGGGCAATGAGGTCCGCTCCGGGACGCAGGGAGAGATGATAGCTGTTCACCATGACGCACTGGACGCCCAGGGCCCGCAGGTCGTCGGGCCCCAGGGCCTTCACCGACGCCTGGGTGCCCACGGGCAGCAGGGCAGGCGTCGCGATGGTGCCATGGGGCGTGTGCAAGAGCCCGGCCCGGGCCCGGCTCGCCGGGTCTTGGGCAAGGACTTCGAAGCGGATGGCGGGGGTCACGGGCGGCGCCGGGCTTCGGGGTCCTGCGGGCGACTCAAGACGCCGCTCTCGGGGCGGGCCGGGGCCGGTCCGGCACCAGGAGCAGGATTCCCGCCGCCGCGCTGGCCAGCGCCGCCCCCGTCGCGAAGGCGACGGCGGCGCCTGCCAGGTGCCAGAGGACACCGAAGAGCAGGCTGGCCGGCAGGGCACCGAGCCCGATGGCGCCATGGTAGTAGCCGAAGGCCGCGCCCCGCCGGTGCGTCGGCGCGAGGTCGGCCACCCAGGCTCGCTCGGAGGGCTCGGTCAGACCGAAGTAGAGCCCGTAGACCAGGAAGACGGCGATCAAGCCGGCGCTGGACTCGACCAGGGCGAACAGGAGATAGACGGCGGCATACACGAGCCACCCCACCAGAATCAGCCGACGCCGGCCGGCCACATCGGACAGACGTCCGCCCACATAGGTTGAGACCATCTTCACCACGTGGTGGGAGGACCAGAGAGCCGCCACCCAGGCGGCGGGGAGGCCGGCGTCCGAGAGCCGCAGCAGGAGGAAGGCATCAGTGGAGTTGCCCAGCGTGAAGACCAGCACGGCGAGCAGGACAAGCCGGAAGTCGCGTCCCAGCTCGCGCCAGCCGGTGAAGGACGCCGCCCGGACGCCCGGTGGCCGCGCCACCGCTCGCTCCCGGACACCCAGGACCAGGACGAGCATCGTCACTGCCGCCGGGATGGCCGCCAGCAGGAAGACGTCCCGCAGCGAGACGCTCGTGAAGGCCAAAAGGCCGGCGGCGACCAGCGGCCCCACCACCGCTCCGCCGTGATCCATGGCGCGATGAAACCCGTAGGCCGCCCCGCGCTGGCCTGGTTCCGTCACATCGGCGATGAGCGCGTCCCGCGGCGACGTCCGTAGCCCCTTCCCGATGCGGTCCAGGAAGCGCATGGCCAGCACAAAGGACCAGCCGGCGGCCAGGCCGATCAGCGGCCGCACGAGTCCGGCGAGGCCGTAGCCGGCGACGATCAAGGGCATGCGGCGGCGCTGGCGATCCGCCCAGAGGCCGGAGAGCACCTTGACCAGCGCCGCAGTCGACTCGGCCACGCCCTCGATGACGCCCAGCGCGATAGCTCCTGCGCCCAGGACGGTGGTCAGGAAGGCCGGCAACAGCGGATAGATCATCTCGCTCGACAGGTCGGTGAAAAAGCTGACGATGCCAAGCGCCACGACCGTGCGCGGCAGGGGCTGCCACACGCGGCTGCCGCGCGAGCGCCCTAGATTCGATGTCGTCGTCAATAGCGAATCGTCAGCGTGCGGTGATGGGGGGCCATCTCCAGTCCCTGGGCGGCGGACCAGAGGGCCCAGTCCAGCTCGAAGGCCCGCAGGGACAGTCCGAAGTGGCCCAGCTCGCGGCGCAACTGCTCCACCGCCCAGACCGTGGCGGCTCGCAGCTCCACCTCCTCACGTGATCCAGCCTTCACCGGCTCCAGCGCGTCCACGCGCCGGGCCAGAGCCGGCGCATAGGTGAGGACACCCCAGTGGCGCAGGACCTGGGGCAGCTTGTAGTCGGCGAAGGCCGTGAGGCGATCCAGGTCCATGAAGGCGCCCCATTCCTGACCGCCAAAGGCGCCCCACAGGTCGGAGGCGCAGATCTGGGCCCGTTTGTAGAAGGGAATGCGTCGCGTGCCCAGCCGAGGGGCGTCGTCGAAGCCCGGCAGGTGCGCCACCAGGAGCCCAACCAGCCGGGCGACGCTGCCGTCCGCCTCCTCGATCAAGGCCGTGAAGTCCCCGGCCCAGTGACGCCGCACGGCTCGGCCCAGTCCCCGCAGGATGGCCAGCCTCTGGCGAAAGAGGGGCAGCTCCCCCTCACCGCGGAAGAGGGAACGGGCTTCCTCCTCGCGCAGCCGCTCGAGATGCCTGGCATCCCAGAAGGGCATCTCCCCCTCGAAGGCGCGCTTGAGGGAGGCGGCCAGGGCAGGATAGCCACTGTAGCGCTGCCCGCGATACTCGACGACCCAACGGGGCTCGCCCCAGAAGCAGAAGTTGAGGCTATCCAGCAGCACGACATAGGCCACCGTCCGCGGACCGCCGTCACTGAAGTGGTAGGGCTGCGCCCAGGGTGGCGCCGACACCCCAGCTTCAGCCAGCCGCCGGGCTGTCGCCCGCAGGTGAGCGGCGTCGATCTGCACCCATCGCGCCCGCTCCGCCGTCCGGCGGGCCGCGGGCAGGAGTTGCTCCAGGGATGGCCGCGGGCCGAGGAAGGGAAGTCTCATCCCGCGCGAGTATGAGTCTGGTAAGGTAGGGAAGCAAATGACGCTACGCCCACGGACGAGGGAGGATCAGTGAAAGAGCGCGACAAGACCGCCATGGCCCCAACGCCCCCGAAGGAGCTCTGGCTCTCGGGACGGTTCATCCCCTGGGAGCAGGCGACCGTGCACATCAGCCAGATCGCCTGGTCGGCCATCTCCGCCGTCTTCGAGGGGATCCGCTGCTACTGGAGCTCCGGGACCGAGGAGCTTTTCATCTTCATGCTCGATGCGCACCTGCGTCGCTTCGAGACGTCGATGAAGCTGATGCGCATGAGCCCCTCGTTCACGCGGGAGCAGCTCGCCGAGGCCATTCGCGAGCTGGTGCAACGCAACGAGCTGCGGGAGGACGCCTACGTGCAGCCCCTAGCCTACTTCGGAGGCAACGTGCCCGGCTACCTTTCTGCCCGGGACCTGCCACCGGAGATCCTCCTGCTCTCTCGTCCCGTGCCCTCCTTCCTCGGCACGGGACGCACCTTCCGCTGCGGTGTCAGTAGCTGGGCCAGGATCAGCGACAACGTGAGGCCGCCGCGGGCCAAGGCCATCGCCAACTACCAGAACAGCCGGACCGTCTCGACGGAGGCCACCCTCCATGGTTACGACGCCGGCATCATCCTCAACCAGAACGGGAAGGTGGCCGAGGGGGCCTACGCCTGCCTGTTCCTGATCCGGGACGGCGTGGCGATCACCCCTTCGCTCACCTCAGGCATCCTGGAGAGCATCACGCGCCGCGTCCTGCTGGATCTCCTCAGCCGCGAGCTTGGGCTCCCGGTGGAGGAGCGCGAGGTGGACCGCACAGAGCTCTACGTTGCCGACGAGCTGTTCCTTTGCGGCACCTTCGCCGAGATCACGCCCGTGGTGTCCGTGGACCACTACACCGTCGGCGATGGCACGGCCGGTCCGTTCACACGCCGTCTCGAGGCCCTGTTCCACGACCTGGTGCGGGGCGTGGACGCGCGCTACCCGGACTGGCGCACGCCCATTTGGGCTCCGGCGTCCGCTTTGAGGCGCTAGAGCCCCGGGCTAAGCGAGATACGCTCCCAGGTCGCCCACGCGCTGTAGCGTGGCGGCCGCCTCGCCGGCCTCGTCGGGCTCCTGGCGGAACTCGTGAGTGAGGTAGGCGGCGGCCATGCCCAAACCCAGGGGGCCGCGCACGTCTTCGCGCAACCGGTCGCCGACGAAGACCACGTCCTCGGGCGCCAGCCCCATCTGACGAAGCACGGCCTGATAGATCGAGGGGTCGGGCTTGCGCCGACCGACATAGGAGGAGATGGCCACCGCCTCCACCACCGGTCCCACCTGGCCGCGTAGAAGGGGGAAGAGCTCGATGGACCGCTCCTGGTAGAAGATGTTGTTGGAGACGATGCCGATCCGATAGCCCCGCCGGCGCAGCTCCTCGAGTAGAGAGGGAGCGGTTTCGGCGACGCGCACGGCGCGCGCGAAGAGGTCGTGGTCAGCCTCGACCAGCTCATCCACCACCCGCTCGGGCAGCGTCACCCCCTGGCTCCGGAAGGCATCGCGATAGAGCTGGCGCATCTCCAGCTCCTCGATCTGCCCTTGGCTGTACGACCCCTCCAGCAGATCCATCCCCGCGTGGAGACCGCGGCTCAGCAGTACCCCGTCGCCGTCCAAGTCCGGCACGGCGGCGCCAATCCAGGGCGCCACCTCCGCCTGGAGCTGCAGCAGGTACTCCTCCCACTTGGGCACGTCCACCAGTGTGTGGCCGTAGTCGAAGAGGACCGCACGAACCCGCTTCCCCATCACCCCAACAGCTTCATTATACAGGCCGCCTAGAGCACCAGCCGGCGAAAACGGATGCTGCCCGCCAGCGAGGCGCACTCGGAGACGACCTCGCTCAGGAGGCCGCTGGCGGGGATCGAGAGCAGACGATGCCAGAGGCTGCAGCGCCGCGCGAGGCTCTCCCGGGCGTACAGGCCGTAGGCCACCGCCAGCAGGACCACCCCGGCCGCCGCCAGCCCAGCGATCAGGCTCAGGGCGCCGAGCCCCAGGGCGGCGAGGCGCAGGTACTGCCAGGGACCGCCCCACAGGAAGCCCAGCTTCAAATGCCGCCGGAGTCCGGGATGGCGTCGCACCAGCAGGGGCACGGTGAACTGGCTGGGGGCATGGCGGACCGCATTCCAGAAACCCACCGGCACCACCGCATGGTAGGTGAGGGCCTCGGGAATCCACGCCTCACGCCAGCCCGCCTCGATGACCCGCCAGCCCAGGTCGGCGTCGTCGCCGCGCCGGGAGAGGTAGGGGTCGTAGGCCCGGCCGGCCTGGTCCAGGGCCGCGACGCGAAAGGCGATGGAGGCGCCATCGAAGCTCTTGCTGGGCCGCTCCACGTGGGTGCAGTGGGCGAAGGGGACGCGGATCTCCTCGGCGGGCAGGATGGCCCAGCGCACGATGCCCACGTGCGGGTCGCTGAAGGCCCCGGCCACCCGCCGCAGCCAGTGGGGCTCGGCGAAGCAGTCCTGGGAGATGATGGCGACTACATCCCCCGTCACGCAGCGCAGGCCGCTGGTGAGTGCCCCGGCCGTGCCCTGGTTCGCCTGCCTGACGTGGTGCAGCAGGCCACGGCCAGCGTACTCGGCGAGGATCTGCGGGGTCCCGTCGGCCGAGCCATCATCGATGACCCAGAGCTCTCGTTGCTCGGCCGGGAAGTCCTGGGCAACAAGGCTGTCGAGACATTCCCGCAGCCAACGCTCACCGTTGTAGGCCGCGACCAGCACGCTGATGCGCACGCCACCATGATAGGCGCTCGCCTTGCTGGCCGGCCACCGGGGCGTTATAGTGGCTCCGCGCGGGGAAGGACTTCAGGAGGTTCCGCCGAGGCGGAGCAGGGGTTCGAGAGAGGACGATGGCGACCACAACCCTCATGACCGCTGAGGAGCTTGCCTGCCTGCCCGAGACCGCAGAGCGCATCGAGCTCGTGCGCGGGGAGGTGCGCCGCATGCCTCCTGCCAACCCTGAACATGGCCGCCGGGCGGCGACAGCCACCATCGACATCGGCAGCTTCGTGCGCCAGCACGGCCTGGGGGAGGTCTACACGGCCGACCCCGGCTTTATCCTGGGCCGCGTTCCCGACACGGTACGAGCCCCGGATCTGGCCTTCATCCGCCGGGAGCGGATCCCGCCAGTGGGCGAGCGCGAGCGTGGCTACTGGGAGCTTGCTCCCGACCTGGTGGTGGAGGTGGTGTCCCCCTCGGAGAGCGCCGATGACCTGCAGGAGAAGGTGACCGACTATCTCAGCGCTGGCACGCGGCTCGTCTGGGCCCTGTTCGCGCGAACGCGCACGGCCTCCGTGTACCGGCCCGACGGCACGGTCCGCCTGTTGCACGAGAATGACCCGCTCGACGGCGAAGATGTGCTGCCCGGCTTTTCCTGCCGGGTGGCTGAGTTGCTCTAGGAAAACGGGATAAGGAGGAGGACGATGGACTTCAACTTCAGCGAAGAGGAGCGCATGGTCCAGCAGCTCACGCGGCGCTTCGTGCAGGAGGAGTTGTACCCGCTCGAGAAGGAGTACCTGCACGAGGACCAACTCCCCATCCCGGTCGAGAAGGAGCTGGAGCGGAAGGCCCGCGCCATCGGCCTCTGGGCGTTGAACACCCCCAAGGAGCACGGCGGCGCCGGCATCTCCACCCCTGGGCTCTGCCTCGTCTCCGAGGAGAAGTACCACGCCCTGCTGGGCGACTACCGCAAGAGCTGGGGCATCGGCGGCGACCCGTCGCCCATCATGTACGAGATGAGCGAGGAGCAGAAGCAGCGCTGGTTCTACCCGGAGGTCCGAGGGGAGAAGCACGGCGGCTTCTGCCAGAGCGAGCCCAACGCGGGCTCCGACCCCGCCTCCATGGAGACCACGGCCGTACGGGATGGCGACGAGTGGGTGCTCAACGGCGTCAAGCTGTGGATCTCCAGCGCTCAGCGGGCGGACTTCTTCCAGGTGCTGGCGGTGACCGACAAGGAGAAGCGGGGCCGGGGCGGCATCACCTGCTTCATCGTCGAGAAGGGCACACCGGGCTTTCGTGTCTCCCGCATGGTCCCCATGATGGGGGGCGAGGAGGTCGGCGAGCTGACCTTCGAGGATTGCCGCGTGCCCGACTTCAATCGGGTGGGCAACGTCGGCTACGGCTTCGTGCTCGGGCAGAAGCTCCTGGCCAAGGGGCGTCTGATGCACGGCCCCGGCGCTGTCGGCATCGCGGACCGCTGCCTCGACATGGGTATCAAGCACGCCAAGGTGCGGGTGACCTTCGGCCAGCCCATTGCCAACCGCCAGGCCATCCAGTGGATGCTGGCCGACTCGGCGGTGGAGATCCATGCCACCCGGCTGATGTCGTGGCACTGCGCCTGGAAGTACGACCAGGGGCAGGACATCCGGCAGGAGGCCTCCATGGTGAAGGTCTTCTCGGGTGAGATGAGCGGGCGGGTCGTGGACCGGGTGGTCCAGATTCACGGCGCCTACGGGCTCTCCAAGGACCTGCCGCTGGAGAAGACCTATCGGGTCGTGCGCCACCGGCGGGTTGGCGAGGGCACGGTGGAGATCCACCGGTTCGTCATCGCCCGCAACCTGCTGCGGGACTAGCGCTGAGACCTCAATCCTGTAGGGGCATATGGCCCTACGCCCCTACCATGCCCCTCTGGCCTTGAGCGGCGCCCTCGCCGGCTACCGCGCCCTCGAGCTGGGCGACGGGCCGGCCATGCTGTGTGGCAAGTTGCTGGCGGACCACGGCGCCGACGTGGTCAAGATCGAGCCTCCGGGGGGCGACGCCGCCCGGCGCAGGGGGCCCTTTCAGGCCGACTGCCCCGATCCCGAGCGCAGCCTCACCTTCGCCTACTACCACGCGAATAAGCGCAGCCTGACGCTGGAGCTGGGGAACGCCGACGGGCGGGAGATCTTCCGCGCCCTGGTTGCTCGCTCCGACATCCTGGTCGAGAGCTGGCCCCCCGGCCGGCTCGATGAGCTGGGCCTCGGCTACGAGACCCTGCGCGAGGTGAACCCGAGGCTGGTCATGGCCTCTGTCACCGCCTTCGGCCAGACAGGCCCACGCCGGCACTATCGCGGGCCCGACGCCATCCCCTTCGCCATGGGTGGTCTGATGTACATCAGCGGCAACCCCGAAGGGCCGCCCATCGTGGGGCCCGGCCAGCAGGGCTTCGACATGGCGGCGGTGCACGCCGCGTTCGCCATTCTGATCGCCCTCTATCACCGCAAGGGAAGCGGGCAGGGCCAGCAGATCGACGTGGCGGTCCAGGAGGTAGTGGCCCACGAGGAGCACACCATCTCCCGCTACGCCCTGGACAGCCACATCGTGGCCCGCGAAGGGAGCCAGCACGGGGCTTCGGCCCCGGCGCGCATCTACCCCTGCCAGGATGGCTTCATCCACATCTTCACCGGCGAGCGCTGGCGAGACATTCTGCAGTGGATCGGCAACCCACCAGAGCTGCAGGACGAGGTGTGGGACCAGGCGCACTTCCGCCGGGCCAACGTGGACGTCGTCAATCCCTTCCTGGAGGCCTTCTTCCGCCAGCACACGGTGGCCGAGGTCGTCGAGCAGGCTCAGGCCCGGCGCATCCCGTGCACGCCGGTCAACACGGTAGGCGCGGCCATCGAGTCGGAGCACCTCCAGCAGCGTCGCTACCTGGCCGAGGTGGAGCACCCCGTTCTGGGCCGGTACCGGGCGCCGGGGGCCCCTTTTCGCCTGAGCGCCGCTCCCTGGTGCGGCGGCACCGATCCGCGGCCCGCTCCCCTCCTTGGCCAGCACAACGAGGAGATCTGCTGCGGCGAGCTGGGCTATTCCCGCGAGGACCTGGTCATCCTGCGCGAGACGGGCGCGATTTGATTCACCGCCGAGAGCGCTCTCTGGGGTGAAGCCGGTCCCCAGGACGGTTGATGGCTGAGCTGCCGCTGGCGGGCGTCCGGGTGGTGGAGTTCGGCTTCGTCATTGCCGGGCCCCTGGCCACGCGCCTGCTCGCCGACTTCGGCGCCGAGGTGATCAAGGTCGAGTCCAGTGCCCACCTCGGCTCCTTTCGCGGCAGCGGGGCCCTGGCCCTGGCCGGCGGCGGCCCCGCCATGGTGGCGCTGCGCCACTTCAACGAGTTCAACCGCAATAAGCGCTCCATCACCCTGAACATGGCCGACCCTCGGGGAAGAGACCTCCTGGCCAGGGTCCTCCGTGTGAGCGACGTCCTGCTGGACAACTACGGACCGGGCATCCTCGATCGCTGGGGCTTTGGCTATGAGGAGGCGCGGCGGCATCGCCCCGACCTGATCGTGGTGAACATGCCGGGCATGGGCCTCTCGGGACCCCAGAAGGGCTACGTGACCTGGGGCCCCAATATCGCCTCCGTTACGGGCATGACCCACCTGTGGGGTCTGCCGACCTATACGGAGCCCGTCGGCTCCCAGTCGGCCCACCCGGACTACGTCGCCGCGGCCCACGGCGCCTTGGCGGTGATGCTGGCCCTGCTCCAGCGCGCCGAGACCGGCGAGGGCCAGCAGATCGAGGTGGCTCAGCTCGAGACGGCCGCTTCTTTCCTGGGGCCCCAGTACCTGGACTACCTGGTGAACGGGCGTGATCCGCAGCCGACCGGGAATAGTCACCCGGCCTACGCGCCCTACGGCTGCTACCGCTGTGGACCGCGCCCCGACCCCGGACCGGAGGACCCCCTGGGCGGCGACGACCGCTGGTGCTTCATCGCCTGCACCAGCGACGAGGAGTGGGAGGCCCTCTGTGCGGCTGTCGGGCACCCGGAGTGGCGGGACGACCCTCGCTTCGCCGATTTGGTGGCCCGGCTACGCCACCGCGAGGAGCTGGATGCCCTGCTGGGGGCCTGGACCCGCCAGCGCAGCCCGCACCAGGTGATGGAGCTGCTACAGGGCAGGGAAGTGCCGGCGGCGGCCGTCCAGGATGGCCGCGACCTCTTCGAGGACCCGCACCTGCGGGAGCGCGGCTACCAGACGGAGATCCTGCACCGGGTACCGGGGCGCTCCCTCATCTACCCCGGCCTCACGGCGCACCTCTCACTGACCCCGGGCGCCGTGCGCCGCGAGGCCCCGGAGCTGGGCGAGGATAACGACGACTTCTTCGGCGAGTTGCTAGGGCTGTCGGCCGCGGAGATCGAGGCACTAGCCGAGTCGGGGGCGATCTCCTAGGAACCCCTCAGGGAACCGGTATGGCGCCTATTCCGGCGGCAGATGCCTCTCACCGACCCTCGGGCACCTGGGAGCCTACTGCCGGCCCAGCACCGACCCGGTCCGCTGGCGGAGGATTGTTTCGGCGTCGGCCACCAGACGCGCCACGACGGCCGCGGCTGGCTCGATGCTCTCGATGAGGCCGGCTGTCTGGCCGGCATACAGAGCCCCGTGGTCGGGATCGCCTGCCTCACGGGCTTGCTGCATGCGGGCAAGTACCTCGGCACGTCTGTAACGTAGTTCGCCCTCGCGCCCGGCCCATTGCTCGATGAGCCGATTGCGGGTGACTCGGGAATAGGCGCCGGGCCAGGCCCGACCGCTGGCGATGTCGGGGATCTCAGTCAGCAGGGTGTTGTGGCCATCACTGGCGGTAATGACGCGCTTATAGCTCTGGGGCAGGGGGGCCTCAGGTGTGGCGAGAAAGCGGGTGCCCATCAAGACGCCTTCAGCGCCCAGCATCAACGCGGCCGCGAGGCCGGCTCCGTCGGCGACGCCACCGGCCGCCAGCACCGGCACGGGCGCCACGGCCCGCACGACCAGGGGCACCAGCACCATGCTCCCCATGAGGCCCACGTGGCCGCCACCCTCGGTGCCCTGGGCCACGATCACGTCTGCTCCAGCTTCGGCGGCCCGCAGGGCCTCGGGAACCGTCGAAACCATGTGCATGACTCGGGCCCCAGCCTGGTGGGCCCGCGCGAAGAGGGCACGCAGGTCTTGCTCCGGACGGGCCCAGGCGCTGGAGAAGATGGGCGGACGAGCGTCGAGGACCGCAGCCAGCGCCGCGTCCGCCATGTCGAAGAGCAACAGGTTCAGGCCGAAGGGCTTGCCGGTCAGATCGCGAATGGCCGCGGCCAGCCGGGCGATCTCGTCGGGCGGCCGACCACTGCAGGCCTGGATGCCGAGGGCTCCGGCGTTGGACACGGCGGCTACGAGCTCGGGATTGGTGCCACCCCCCATACCGCCGAGGACGACAGGATGGGTAATATCGAGGAGATCGCAGACGGCAGTCCTGAGCATTAGATTGACCTCCGGGCATGTGACGAGACCCATGGGCGACTACAGCACGGGGCGGCTCGGCGGGACCGCCGCCCTCGTGCTGCCCGGCGATGGCCTGCGTCGGGTGCGGGCTACGCCGTGGCCAGGAGCTTTCCCCAGCCCTGGACGGGGGCGATGACCTTGGGGCGCACGAGGCCGTTCCAAACCTCGGCATTCAGGTTGGTGAAGACAGGCTTGCCGAACTCCTCTTCCAGCGCCGGGATGACGTGGATGCTCATGGCCGCTCCCCCGGGCACCAGGATCGCCTCGGCCTGGGGCGCCGCCTTCGCTCCTTCGCGTCCCACCTCCAGCGCGACTCTCAGCCCCTCCTCGAAGCTCATGCCGAAGGCCTGCTTGCCCCACTGGCCCCGCGTGGTCATGCCCACCACCTCGATGTCCCCCGCCTCCAGGTAGGCTTTCAGGGCATTGTTGAGCTGGTCGGCCCAACGGCTGCACACGACCATCTTCGTCAGGCCCAGGTGGTGCATGCCGGCGATGACGGCCTCCAGAGGCCCATCGCCGTCGATGCCCGTCCTCTGCTTCAGCTCCGCCAGGAGCGCCTGCACGCGGGGTCGGCCGAGCTGCGACGAGACGGGGGCGCCCCCGAGGATGATGCGGCCCACATTCTCCTCGACCAGGGCATTGACGCAGGGCCAGAGGTTCCCTATCGCCTCCTCCACCCCCTCGGTGGTGTACTCCTTGAGGCCGAGGGAGATCGTCACCTGCATGACGTCCAGGGGAACGAGGTGGTAGAACTGATAACCCGGCCCCCGGTGCGCAACGTGCGTCGCCGGGAGGATGTCGCCCCAGACAAAGCGTGGCGTGATGCGGTCCATGTCCTTCTCCTCCAGTTTCTCGGTGGGCCCAAAGATGCTCCTCGGCCAGCCTCTCGTCAAGAGGGTGGGTGGTGCCAAGGGCCAGGCGCATATTGTTCGGGGCAGGCCGGGTGAACCGGGGGGGCACCGGCTGGCCGCCGCCGGCTATCACGAAGGCGAGTCTACGCCGTGGCCAGGAGCTTCCCCCAGCCCTGGACGGGGGCGATGACCTTGGGGCGCACGAGGCCGTTCCACACCTCGGCGTTGAGATTGGTGAGGACGGGCTTGCCGAACTCCTCTTCCAGGATGGGGATGGCGTGCACGCTCATGGCGGCGCCTCCCGGAACGAGGATCGCTTCGGCCTGGGGCGCCAAGCGGGCCGCCTCACGCCCCACCTCCACGGCCATCTTCAGCCCCTCGTCGAAGCTCATGGCGAAAGCCTGCTTGCCCCACTGGCCCCGGGTCGTGACCCCCACGACCTCCAGACCACCCGCCTCCAGGTAGGCTTTCAGGGCATTGTTGAGCTGATCGGCCCAGCGGCTGCCGACCACTATGCGCCGAAGCCCCAGACGCAGCATGGCTGCGATGACCGCCTCCAGCGGCGCGTCACCGTCGACGCCCGTCTTCTCCTTCACTTCCCCCAAGAGCGACCGCACCCGCGGGCGGCCAAGCTGCGACGACACCGGAGCACCGCCCAGGATGATGCGCTGCGCATTCTCCTCGACCAGGGCGTTGACGCAAGGCCAGAAGTTCTGGATCGCCTCCTCGACGCCTTCCGTCGTGTACTCCTTGAGCCCCAGGTGGATCTGCAGGATCATGACGTCCAGTGGCACGAGCCGGTAGAATTGATAGCCGGGCCCTCGGCTGACGCCCTGGCCTCCGGGCGGGGAGATGTCACCCCAGACGAAGCGTGGCGTGATGCGGTCCATGAATGGCCTCCTCCTGGTTTTCGAACGGCGCTAGGGTGCTCTTTCGGCCGGCGGCCGTCAAGTCACGAACCTCCCGGGACCTCCCCTAGCCCCTCCTTGGCAAGGAGGGGGTCAAGAAGCCTCGACGGCATCCTTGAAGCGCCGGATCGCGTCGATGTGCTGGTCCGGTGTGCTCAGGCCGGCCTTCATGGTGTTCACCGCGAGATGGGTGGCGCCCAGCGCCTGCCAGCCCGCGGCCTCGGCCACCCACTGGGCGGGATCGGTCCCAGCGATCCTGATCCGGCCTTCGATGCCGATGGCCCCGGGATCACGACCGGCCTCCTGCGCGTAAGCCCGGAGCCGATCGAGGGGCTTCCATCCCGCCAGCGGTTGCACCCGGCCGAGCTGGGCGGGCCTGGTCGGCGGGAACCAGCCGTCGGCCAGCCGCGCCACGCGGCGCAGGACCGGCCCGGCCCCGCCGCCCATCCAGATGGGGATCGGCCTCTGCACGGGTAACGGGTTCAGCCCTGCCTCGACGATGTGGTGCCAGCGCCCCTCGTAGGTCACCACGTCCTGACACCAGAGAGCCCGCAGCACCTCGACCTGCTCCTCGATGCGGCCGCCCCGGTCGAGGAACCCTTGGCCGAGGGCCTCGTACTCCACTGCGTTCCAGCCCACGCCGATGCCCAGGCGCAGCCGGCCGCCGCTGAGCACGTCGACCTCGGCCGCCTGCTTGGCCACCAGGGCCGTCTCACGCTGGGGCAGCACCAGGACGCCGGTGACGAGGCCAATGCGCCGAGTGACGGCGGCAAGGTAGCCGAAGAGGACAAAGACCTCGTGGAACAGGTCTGCCTGGGTGTAGAAGCCCTGCCAGTCGGGGCGGTTGGCCACGCCGGCCCCCAGGACGTGATCGTAGGCCTCCACGTGATCGTAGCCCAGGCCCTCCACCGCCTGGGCGAAGTCGCGAACGGCGCCCGGATCGGGACCTATCTCGGTCTGGGGGAAGACAACGCCAAGCTGCATGAGCGTTCCTCGGGGACGGAATCCCGCCTGCCGTCGGGCCTGCCCAGCTACGTGGAGCCGGCGCCGGTCGCCAGCTCGCACGCCCGGGCCACGGCGTCCGGTGGCAAGGGGCCCCGTTCTGCCCACCGCAGTCCTGCCTCGAGCTGGCCCCGGTCCGAGAAACCGACCAGGGCCGTCGAGATGCCCAGCTTGCTGAGGGCAAAGCGCAGGGCAAGCTCCAGGGGGCCTTCGAGACCCAGCTCCGCCGCCAGCCCGGCGAGACGCTGCGCCCGGGCGATGTCGCTGTCGTAGTCGGAGCCTGGCGAGAGGGCGGCATCGGAGACGGCCGCCACAGGATGGCGCTCGGCGCTCCCGGCCATGGCCCCGGCCGCCAGGACGCGAATGGCCAGCACACCCATGCGCTGCCCCGCCGCGGCGTCGATGAGCCGGTCGTAGTCCTGGGCGCCCGGTGGCCCGGCCGGGTAGCCGGCGCTGGGATTCAGGGCATTGAAGTAGACTTGGGCGGTATCGAAGACGCCGGCGGCCAGCACGCGGCGCAGGGCCTCCGTGTCGCCCAGGGCCGTGAGGCCGATGAAGCGGGCCAGGCCGGCCGCCTGGACAGCCCGCATCCCCTCCAGCACTGGCCCCAGCACGTCCTCGGGGGTCAGCGAGCCCCCTCGCGTCCCCTGCTCAAGGGTGACCCGGCTATGCAATTGCAACAGATCCACGGACTCACGCCGCAAGCGGCCCAGGCTCGCCTCCAGCGACCGGCGGACCGCCGCCAGCGCCTCCCCCACCTCTCCGGGCGCGACGCGAACCTTGGTTCCCACGCGGACCTCTGCGCCCAGCTCCCGCAGGGTGCGGCCCAGGTTCTCCTCCGACCGCCCGTCGCCGTAGGACGGCGCCGTGTCGAAGTAGCTCACTCCCGCCTCGATGGCCTGCGCCGCCGCCCGCACCTGCTTGGCGGGCTCGCCCCGCACGAAGAGGCCGCCCTGGCTGCCACAACCAAAGCCCAGCGCCGAGACCGTCAGGCCCGTGCGGCCGAGCACTCGGGTGTCCACGGCTGCCATCGTAGCAGAATGTGCGTTGGGGCGGCCGGCCGGTCGCCCTTGCATGGCATATACTGTCGAGAGTTCGCTCGGAGGCAACCCCGTGAACCAGATCGACGACGCCACAGTGAAGACGGCGGTGCGGCGCCGCTACCGGGAGGTGGCCCTGGCGGCTGGCCAGGGGTCGGTGCAGGTGGCCGGCGACGAGGGAGCCTGCTGCAGTCCGCAGAGCCCCCTCACGTCTTCGGGCGTGCCCCGCCGAGAGCACGCCCGGCAGCTCTATGGCGAGGGCGCCATGGACCTGCCGGACACGGTGCTCAATGCCGTGGCAGGTTGCGGCAACACCATTGAGCTGGGTCAACCCCGGCCCGGCGAGGTCGTCGTGGACCTGGGCTCCGGTGGCGGCATCGATGCGTTCCTGGCCGGCCGGGCGGTGGGCTCTGAGGGCCGCGTCATCGGCATCGACATGACACCAGAGATGATCGCCCTGGCCCGGCAGAACACGCGGCAGGTGGGGGCGGGGAACGTGGAGTTCCGTCTGGGCGAGCTGGAACACCTGCCGGTCGGAGACAGCACTGCCGATCTGGTCGTCTCGAACTGCGTGATCAACCTGGCGCCCGACAAGACGGTGGTCTTTCGCGAGGCCTACCGCGTGCTGCGCCCTGGCGGGCGCCTGGCGGTCTCCGACATCATCCTGACGGGCGAACTGCCCGAGGCGGAGCGGCGGAACGCGGAGCTGTGGGCGGGTTGTGTGGCCGGAGCCCTGCCCGAGGCGGACTATCTCGAGGCCATGCGCCAAGCCGGTTTCGTGGCGGTCGAGGTGGCCGCCCGGTCTCCCTCCGCCCGGCCGGGAGTAGCCAGCATCAAGGTGCGCGCGGCGACGCCGGCCTAACCCCTACCCCGCGCCCCCGCACCGCGTTTGGTGGGGCAAGCGTCCCTTCGCAAAGCTCAACTCAGGGCAGGCTCTGCCCGCCCCACCGACTGATGGCTAGCCGGCGCTCTCTTCTGCCTTGGGAGCGGCTCGTGTCGCGCGACGGCGCGCCGCTGGGGCTTCAGGCGGGGCCTCAACGACGGGCGCAGCGGGCGGCGCTTCGGCTGGGGGCGCTGCCGCTGCACGGCGGGCGGTGGCGCGTTTCGGCGCGGGCGTGGGCTCCTCGACGACGGGCGCAGCAGGCAGCGCTTCGGCTGGGGGCGCTGCCGCTGCACGGCGGGCGGTGGCGCG
>ORJL010173261.1_pt1 | contig 19703 bp, 13 predicted proteins | sample 1779941 | NCBI WGS metagenome assembly ORJL01 (sample SAMEA104232317, study PRJEB22302) | groundwater metagenome | biome: forest; feature: aquifer; material: groundwater | place: USA | collected 2011-08-07 | depth 5.8 m | reverse complement strand
CAGTGCGTCGGGGGTTCGGATCCCTCCAGGGGTACCAATTCCAAGGCCAACGCGACTCCCTCCTTGAATTGACCGAGGATCAGGAGACTCAAGCGCTGGAGTTCGCCTGGCAAGTATCGGTCTGCCTGGAGAACCTGACCTTTGATGAAAGACAGCAGCTTCTTAGGCTTCTGGTCGAGGACATCACCTGTCGCGATGGTGAAGGTAGCGTGAAGACTATCATTCCCCTTCGTGAATACAGCGTGGAAGAATCGCGATAGCATTCAACACTTCTTGGGTGGTTTTAGGGGTCTCCCCTAACTACACTTTCTCATCTTCTCCCCTTCGGGGAGAAGATGAAAGGATCAGCTAATGATCCTCCTGAACGACAGCGAGGCGAGGCCGGTGATGATGAACGTCGCCAGAACCACGGCCCCCAGGTCCAGGGGCAAACGGCTGTATTCGCCAGTTACCAGCAGAGTTCGCATGGCATCCACAATATAGCTTAGCGGATTGACCTGGGCCAGCACCTTGAGCCAGTCCGGCATGAGTTCGATCGGGTAGATGGCGCTGCTGGCGAAGAAGAGGGGCATGGTGATGGCCTGGCCGATGCCCATCATTCTCTCTCTGGTCTTGAGCAGCGAAGCCAGGAGTATCGAGAGGCTGGAGAAACACATTCCTGACATCACGATGATGACCATAACGCCGAGGAGGTTCAACGGTGATATGTTGAGGTCCACCCGGATGATCAGGGCCAGGACCAGCACCACTATCGCCTGAAAGAGCGACCGCACCCCGGCTGAGAAGGCTTTGCCCACTACGATGGCATATCGGGGCGTCGGCGTGGACAACAGCTTCTGAAGCATGCCCATGTCCCTCTCCCAGACCAGCATCAGACCGTAGAAGATGGCCACGAAGACTACCGACTGGGCCAGCACGCCGGGGGTGAGGAACTGGAGATAGTCGGCGTTGCTGTTAGGCAACACGCGGATCTTGGAGAAGACCGAACCGAAGATCAGCAGCCAGAGCGCCGGTTGGATTACCCTCATGAAGACCTGCGAGTAATCGTGGCGCAACTTCCTCAGTTCGAACTCAGTAATAGTAGCAACGCTCGACAGCGCTCTGAGGAGACTCATCTGGACAGCCGCTTGATGGCTTTTCGCGTCGCACGGGTGTCCCGCCATGTGTCCTCTTGTTCACCAATGCGTTTGCCCGCGTGCTTGAGGAAGACGTCGTCGAGCGTTGCTTGCTTCAGGGAAATCGCCTCCGTCCTGATCCCACGAGCCACCAGCCCTTCGAGGACCCTGGGGATCTCGGCCTCTCCTTCTCTGACAGCGATCTCACAAACTCCATCTGATGGTTGGGCCAACAGGATATAACCCAGTTCCTGCAAGACGTTGGCACAGTCAGGGGCGTAGCTCGATACGGACAGAATGTCACCGCCGAGTGCGGCCTTCAAGTCTGCCGGGGAACCGATCACCGTTATCTTTCCACCGTTCATGATAGCAATTCGGTCACAAAGATGGTCGGCTTCGTGCATGTCATGAGTCGTGATCAGGACGGCGATGCCCAGCTCGTCCCGCAGACGCGTGACGTGGTCCCAGATCACCCTCTTGGCCACAGGGTCAAGGCCGATGCTAGGCTCATCGAGGAAGAGCGCCGCCGGCTCATTCAACAGCGCCTGGCCCACCTCCAGCCGTCGCATCATACCTCCGGAGTACGTCTTCACCAGGTCATGCGCCCTATCCTTGAGTTGCATGTAGTCCAGCACCTCCCAGATACGCTTCATGCGCACTGTCCTGGGGATAAAGAAGAGCTTGGCGTAGAACAGGAGATTCTCATAACCGGTCAGGTCTCCGTCTACAGATACGCCCTGCGGCACGTAGCCGCAATGTGCCCTGACTTGTGCCGCGTGTTCCCCGACATCGATCCCTCCCACCTTTGCGGCGCCGGACGTAGGTTGGCTCAGGGTGAGCAGGCATTTAATCGTGGTGGTCTTCCCGGCCCCGTTGGGACCCAGCAGGCCGAAAATCTCCCCCTTCCGTACCTCAAAAGATATTCCGTCTACCGCTATGAACTGGCCAAATCGTTTCGTCAGGCCCTCTACTTCAATTGCATTCATGCCGGTCCCTTCTCTTGCTCTTCCGCCGCCCTTCCCAGCAGGTCGAGCCCGCGGGAAACGACCAACAGGTCTTCCAGGCTCAGGCGCGACAGCGCCGCGGACAGGTGGGTCGTTCGTCGCTCCCTGAGCGCGGCCAGGATGGACTCCCCCGTATCTGTGACCCTAAGCTGGAGAGAGCGCCGGTCGTTAGGGTCCTCCTGGCGGCTTACCAGCCCCTGCTCCACCAGCCGGTCCACGATCCCGGTTACATTGGATGGGGTGACCGATAACGCCGCGGCCAGCAGGCGAGGGCTTGTGCTTCCCGCGTTGCTGATGAAGAAGAGGCTCTTGAGCTGGGCGATGGTGAGGCTAAGCCCCAGCCACGCTTCGGGCGACTGCGATCTCAGGGACCGGGTCGTCCGGCGCCAGAGCTCCACAATCTCGGACACCAACTGCGCTTTGTCAGTCATGCATGTCACCTATATTGTTCATGTAGTATCGATAGTTTACTATACATGCACTATGAAGTAAACTGCGTGCAAGATGAGGAGCCTCTACTCCCTTCGGGACAAATGTTCCCGGGGGATGGTGAGCTGGTGTTGGCGCCAGTTTGCAGTTATCATGTGCGGGATGAAAGGTTTCCGTGACCGCGAAAAAGAGCGACTGGTACCGTTGAAGCCGTCACTATTTAGTGAGGCCGCGTGCGAATCCCCTGTATACCATGGCAGACCCTATGAATTCTGTCTTGCCGGCGGCTATACGTTGGAGAACATCCACGCCAGCGTACGCGCCGATGCCCGAGACTATTTCTTATCCCGCTCCATCAAATGGCATCATTGGCGAGGGGAAAGCACCCCTTCGAATAGGCCAACCGACCACATTTGTTGCTCGCAGTCGTCGTGCGTGAACACCTGGTTCCCGTACATGAACCAGCCTCAGTTGTTGGCACAGGTGTTGTCAGAATTGGGGTACCCGGTAGAAACGGTCCTTCCATTCGAATCTGACAGGGCAGCCGGCCCTCACAACTTTGATAAACGCGAGGGGCAGCCCCATTACGTGTGCTTCGAGTGGATCGGGGAAAGGAACTACTTGCAGGAACTCAAGTTCGGTCGCGTAGCGCCTGACATGAGCCGGACCCGGGGAGAAGGTTTCACCAGTGCTGACTTCGCGTTTCGGTTCAAGACGACGGATGGGCAAGTTCAGGTCGTACTGGGCGAGTGGAAGTATACGGAAGAATATGCGGTCGGAGCCAAGAAGCAGATAGCGAGGTCTGGAACCGACCGCTTGCGGGACATCTACGGGAAGTCACTCGACCGCCCCGACTGCCAGATACAACTGGACGTTGCCACGCCACAAGAGGCGCTGTTCTATGATCCCTTTGACCAGTTGATGCGCCTGCAGCTACTGGCCTCGGCTATGGAACGTGAGGGGGAATTGGATGCCGACATCGTTTCAGTGCTTCACGTCGCTCCGAAGGCGAATACAGAACTGGAGAACAGGATCACGTCACCGCATCTGGACGGGCGCAGCAATGACATCCACGACCTGTGGAATGGACTTGTGAAAGAAGGCCGGTTCATTGGCTGCCACACCGAAGATTTGTTGCCGGTTATTGCAAAGCATGCACCCGACAGGTCCTGGCTGAAATACATGACGCTAAGATATGGGGGCATGAGATGACAACGGGCAGAACCGGATAGCTCACCGAGTCATCTTGGAGCCGAGCGTTATCAGCGCTGCCCAATAGGAACGGACAACGGATGACGGTAGACAATGGACGGCTATGGCGGAATAGCGCCATGAGGCCCATGGTAACCAGGTGTTTGAGCAACGGGGTAAGAGAGGTCACCAATCGCTTTCTCCAAGACATCCGTTATCCGCCATTATCCGATATCCGTTGAGAATCGAGCGCACCTTGCGCCGCCGCTTCTGGACCACCAATCGTAGGATCCGGGGTGCTTCTTGCGGCTCGCCAGCGTGATCACGTTCAAGTGCGGCGGTACTGTGACCCGGTACTCCAGTGCCGACATCATGACGAACCTCACTGGTCCTTTGAGAACTTGTCAAGTCGGATCGTGGTAAATGGTGAACAAACCCCCTAAATCCCCCTTATCAGGGGGACTTCCAGGAACCTCACCATGCCGTTGACAGGGAGTGCAGAGGGATGGCATCCTTTTTGACGGGGTTAAAGAGGAGTGTCCCTTTTTCTCATCATCGAGTAATGAATCCGAAGGGCACGGCCACGCCAGTGCGCGGATTCGGGGTGGAACGAAAGACAGGGAGAGCAGGCGTGCGCACCTGCTCTCCCACCCCATAGCTGAAGCGCAATCAGATTAGATCTCGTTCAATCAGACGCCATTTGCTACAGCGCTACGAGCCGGCTCGTTTGCGGCGTCAACTATCTGAGAACCCTCTGCCTTGGCGCCCCTGCGGAAGACCTTGACCCCCACCCAGACCTGAAGATCGTCGAAAAGGGTGTACATCACCGGGACCAGGGCCAGGGTCAACAACGTGGAACTGATCAGTCCTCCGATTACGACCACAGCCATCGACGCCTGGCCGGCTGCCCCAGCCCCGAGCTGCAGGGCCATGGGCGTCATGGCCATCACCATGGCGGAGGTGGTCATGAGGATCGGCCGCAACCTGGTGGGGCCCGCTTCCACTATGGCGTCGAACCTGCTCTTGCCCCGGCTGCGCAGGGTATTGGTGTAGTCGACGAGCAGGATGCCGTTCTTTCCGACCAGTCCCATGAGCATGATCATGCCGATCATGGAGTTGATGTTCAGCGTATGCCCGGTCAGGAAGAGTCCTCCCAGGGCGCCCACCATCGAGACCGGCAGGGCGAACATGATGACCAGCGGGTAGACCGGAGACTCGTACAGTGCAACCATGAGCATGTACATCAGGAGGATCGAGAGGCCCAGGGCCGCGATCATGGAGGTGAAGCTTTCGTCCATGGACTCGGTCTCGCCCGCCAGCGCCACCGAGTATCCGGCCGGAAGACTGACGCTCTTCAGTCCCTCCCGGAAGTCACGGGCCACATCTCCAATGGGACGTCCGATTATGTTGGCGCCGATGGAGATCGTGTGCTGCCGGTTCAGCCTCTCGATCTGAGTGGGGCTGTCCACGAACTTCAAAGTCGTCGCCTGCTCCAGGCGTGTCGAGACGCCCTTCGAGGACACCACAGGCAGGCCCGATAGGCTGGCAACGTTGCTTCTGTCGATGTCACTGCCCACCACCCTTATGTCAACCCGATTCTGCCCCTCGGGACGCAACTGGCTGACCACAACCCCCTCGACGTCGGTACGAAGCGCCGCCGCCAGCGCGGCGGAGGTGAGACCCAGGTCGGCCAGTCGCTGGTGATCGACCTGGAACTGGGCCTCAGCCGCCCCGGAAGCGCCTGAGTTGGTCACGTCGGCGGCGCCGGGAACGTTCTTGAGCACCGTTGCCACCTGGGACGCCAGCTTCCTCAGGACGGAGGAGTCCTCACCCTTCAACACCACCTGGAACGGCTGGCCTGAGGAACCCACAATGTCGGGCAACTGGGCTCTGAGCGTCAACCCGGGGATATTGTCGCCCAGCGATTGCAGGGTCCTTTGCATCTGGACAATGGACTTGCTGCGCAGGTTCTTGTCCACCAGCTTCACGTTGATTGAGGCGCGCCTGCCATCGCCGGTCACCCCCATGCCGGTGGACAGTCCGACCGTGGAGAAGTAGTTCGAGACCTCCGGGAGCATCTCCAGCCTGGCCTCGAGCTGCTTCACGACGCCACTGGTGACGTTCAGGGGGGTCCCGGGAGGCATCTCGATGACCAACTGGACCGTTCCCTGGTCCTCGACGGGCAGGAATTCGGCGCCGATCAGGTTGAGGGGGATCAGGGACATGGATCCCATGAAGATCACCAGGGTTCCAAACACGACGGTCTTGCGATGACCTAGCGCCCAGATCAGCACCCCCCGATAGGCCCGCGCCAGCCGGTTGTAGCCCTTCTCGAAGAACCGCCCGAACCACTGCAATGGCGACCTCGACCTGCTCTTGGGCTCCGCCTTCAGCCATCGAGAGGCCAGCATCGGAGTGAGCGTGAAGGAAACGAAGAGTGAGACGAGCGTCGCGGTCGCCACCGTTATGCCGAATTCCCGGAAGAACTGGCCGACCATTCCGCTCATGAAGCCCATGGGGACGTAGACTACCACGTCGACCAGGGTGATCGCCATCGCAGCCATCCCGATCTCGCTTCGTCCCTTCAAGGCCGCGGTCCAGGGCGTCTCTCCCAGCTTCAAATGGCGGAAGATGTTCTCGAGCACCACTATGGAGTCATCGACGAGAATCCCGATGCTCAGAGCCAGGGCCATCATGGACATCATGTTGAGGGTGAATCCCATCGCCCACATCACCAGAAAGGTCGATATCAGTGAGGTGGGAATGGAGAAGAGGACTATTATAGTGGACCGGAAGGAGTGCAGGAAGAAGAGCAGCACCACCGCGGTAAGTATCACGGCGTAGATCAGATTGGTCTGAATGTCGTCCAGCGACTGCTTCACGAAGACCGAGGTATCATCGGCCACGGTTAGCCTGACGCCCTCCGGCAGACCCTTCTGCACGCTCATCGCGGTGCTCTGAAGTTCCTTGGCTACCTCCATAGTACTGGCGCCGGAAGCCTTGGTGACCAGGACCCCAACGCTCTCCGTGCCATTGGCGCTGTTGATGAGCTCTTGCTTCTTGAAGCCATCTACAACCTCAGCCACGTCCCTCAGGTAGACTGCGCCGGAAGGCGTTGAAGAGATGATGATTTCGTTCAGATCATCGGGCCTTTGCACCAGCCCGTTCAGGCGTATGTTGTACTGCAGACCCCTGTCATTTATGGAGCCGCTGGGCACGCTGATATTTCCCTGGGCAAGCGCTGCCTGCACCTGCTGGATCGAGATGCCCCGAGCCTGGAGCCTGGACTGGTCGACCTTGACCTGGATCTCCCGCTCCCGTCCTCCGACGATCCGGACGGAGGCCACACCGCTGACTGCCTCCATCCGCCCCTTGACGCTCTCGTCGGCCAGCCGGTAGAGCTGATAGTCGGGAATCGCGCCGGACAAGGACATGCTCATGATGGGCATGGAGTCGAACTCGGCCTTCGCTACGCTGGGAGCCCTGGCCTCCTCCGGCAACATGGAACGAACAGCGGAAAGCTTTCGCTCCACGTCTACGGCAGCGGTATCGACGTCGGCCCCGATCTTGAACTCCAGGGATACGATCGAGATCCCGTCCAGAGAGTAGGAGCGGAGCGTCTTCAGATTGGCGCTGCCCGCCACCGTATCCTCCACGAGCTTGGTAACCCGGCTTTCTACCTCCTCCGGTCCGGCGCCGGGATAGGGTACGACTATGGAAATGTAGGGGATGTTTATCTGCGGGTACCGGTCCGCCCCGAGCCTGGTATAGGCAACCGCTCCGAACAGGACGAGGCCGAGGAGCACCATGGTCATGAGCAGCGGACGCTTGATCGACAGTTGTGTGAGTGACATAGCTGGCCCCCTTTCCTATCCCTTCTTCCTATTCCCAGGAAACCGCATCGCCATCCTTGAGGGCGACGGCCCCGTATACGACCTTATCTCCCACCTGCAGACCCGACCGCACCTCGACGTTGCTTCCGTCGCTCGCCCCGATCTCGATCTTGCGGACCCGGGCCCGGCCGTCGGCGACCACGAAGACGCTGTTCTCAGAGCCCCTCTTGAGCACCGCCGGCTCGGGGACCAGGGTAACCCCTTCTCGCTCATCGAGGCCTACTCCGACCTTGGCGAGCATACCGGCTTTCAGCTTGCCGCCGTCGTCAACAGCCACTCTGACCATGAAGGAGCGAGACCTGGGATCGATGGAAGGAGCGACGCTGGTGATCGTGGCGTCGAAACTCCTATTCGGGTAGGCTGCCACTGTCACGGAGACGGCCTGTCCAGCAGCAACCTGCCCGGCTCTGGTCTCTTCAATCGGCAGAGTGATCTCCATTTCGTTGGAGATAATGGTTACGACCGGGGCTTGGGGAGAAGCCAGGGCGCCCATAGAGAGGTGCCTTTCGGAGACGATGCCGTCTATGGGCGCGACCAGGTCGGCGTCAGCGAGCTGAGCCTTCACCAGATCGGCGCTCGCCTGGGCCTGCGCTATGGGCGCCTTGGCGACCTTGAGTTCGGCCGCGGTGAAGGGGCTCTGGGCCAGCTTAAGTTGTTCTTCAGCAGCCACAACCGCCGCCCGCCCTTGCCTCAGGTCGTAGGCCGTAAAGGGGTTTCGGGCGAGCTCCAGCGCTGCCCGAGCCTGGTCGACTGCAGCCTGGGCCTGGGCGGCCTGCTCCTTCGTGGCTCCGGCTCTCAGCTCCGCCAGACGGGCCTCGGCGATGTTTACCTGCTCATAGGCCGCCCCGGACTGGGCTTCCTTCATGTCCTGGGTGAAGCCCGTGCCGATTCTTCCCATGAGGGAATCCGCCTGAGCCTGCACCGCATAGACCTGGTTTTTCGCAGCACGAATCGCGCCCTCGGCCTGTTCGATTTGCTCGTGAGTAGGGCCGGCCATCAATTGGGCCAGCCTGGATTCTGACAATCGAAGGGCTGCTTCGGACTGGGCTACGACCTCGGCGCGTCCGCCGTCTTCAATTGAGGCCAGCCGAGCTCGGGCCGAATCGAGATTCGCTTGCGCCTGGGCGATGGTCTCAGCCCTGGCCCCGGCTTCCATCTGCTCCAGCCTGGCCTCCGCCATCGCCACGGCGGCTTCGGCCTGCCGGCCCTGAGCCTCAAGGCTGGTCCGCTCCAGGCGACCGATCACGTCTCCCGCCCGCACCCGGGATCCAATGTCGACGCTGAGATCCTCGATGCGCCCCATGGTCTTGGCAGAGACGACCACCTGATTCTTTGGCTTCACATCCCCCGTGTAGGTCAGGGTGGCGACTATGCGCCCCTTTACTACTTCGCCGATCCGCACGGAGACGGCCGGCTCTGGCACGTTCGCCTCGGCCCCCAACGCCTTCTGCGCTGGCAGGACCGCGCAGCCGCTTACCTGAATCGACGCCAGCGCGATCAATCCAACGGTTGCGAAGATCCCTATGTTTCTCCTGGCCGATGCTTTCATTCTGAACTTCATGGCGACTTGACCTCCTGTCTGCATTTCCGGACCCTTCTCTCAGTTCTGCCTTGTAAGATCGTGTACCTGGCATCCTTCGTGGATTGCTCACTGCATTCAGCATAGAACGGAAACCACCTGGATGCGCCGTGCATCCGGCGGGATTGAATCCTGGCCGCCCGGTTGGGAAACAGACTGGACAGGTGACCAGGTCTCTTCTACCAGGACAAGGGCAGCGGGTGTATAATGTCGCATTAGAGTGCTCGGAACCACCTTTCGAGGTGAGGCGTTCCCGGTCCGGGACGCCAGGGGTGTGCGAAGAGACTCTACGCAGGGCCGCTGCTGACGCGCATGGCGCCGGATCGGTTCCGGTTTGCGTCTCGGCCTTGGTGAGGGTTCGACGTGGCTCGCAGGTTCGAGCCGTAGTCTTGCTTGGGGGTGTCGTTTGGCTGGAATCGCCCGCAAGAAACCGGGCATAGCGTCTCTCGCACTTGCCTTCCTGTTCGTGCCCCTGGTCTTGAGTTGTTCCTACGGCGTTTCCGGACAGAAGGAGCAGAAAGTTCAGTTGGTGTACCAGGACTGGCGGACCGATTGGTTCCCGTCCATGGTCCAGCAAGAGCTGGAGGAGTTCCACGCCTCTCATCCGAACATCCGGGTATTCTACACCCCGGATCCAACGGACGTTGAGGAGAAGCTGGCGGGGGACATGCAGGCCGGTACAGCTCCCGATGTCTTCCAGGGGTGCTGCTCTTTCTTTCCAATCCTGGCCCAAAGGGGATTCGTTCTAGACTTGCGTCAGTTCGTCTCGAGCGAACTGGACCCGGCTACGATCCAGGATTGGGACCGGGCTCAGTACGATTCTTTCTTCACACAAGATGGACAGCAGTACGGACTGCCCAAGTACCATGGAGCCCTCGCGCTGTACTATAACAAGGACCTCTTCGACCAATACCAGGTCGAATACCCATCCGGAAACTGGGACCACAACGACTATCTGTCAGCCATGAAACGGCTTACCCGGGACCGGGACCGGGATGGACGCACCGATCTCTGGGGAAGCATGCTCGACATCTCCTGGGAGCGCATCCAGGTCCACGTTAACGCTTGGGGAGGGCATCTCGCCGATCCTGAGGACCATACCAGGTGCCGGATGGCCGATCCCGAGGCCATGGCGGCTTTGGAGTGGATACGTGCCCGAATGTGGGACGACAAGGTCATGGCAACTCCACTGGACGTTCAGAACCTCGGGACGAGGGAGGCATTCATTGGCGGCAGAGTGGCGATGGTTGAAGACGGCTCCTGGGCGCTGAAGGACATCTTGGCCGGCGCCGATTTCCGGGTGGGGGTAGCTCCCTTCCCCGCGGGGCCCGTCCGCCGGGTGACCCTTGCGACCACGGATGGTTACGGCATCTACTCCGGGACCAAGCACCCAAACGAGGCATGGGAACTCGTCAAGTTCCTTATCAGCAAGGAGTACGGCCTGGCAATGGCCCGGGCAAACCTGCTACAGCCCGCTCGAGCGTCGCTGGTTGGTGATTGGACGAACATCATCCGCGAGGAGTTCCCTCAGCAATCCAGAGACATGGACATCGGAGCCTTCGCGGACGGGCAGATCAAAGGCTACTCCGTGACGGCAGAGGTCTTCTCCAACATGGCGGACGCCAAGACCTTGACTTACGAAGCATGGGCCCAGATCTTCACCCTCGGCAAGAGCCCGGTCGATCTGATGAGGTCAGTGTGCAGCCGGGTCGAGGAGGCTCAGCAGGTGAGAAAGTAAGTGGCATCGCAGCCAAGATGAAAGCTAGCCTTCGCACCAAGATAATCGTCTGGTTCTTTGTACCCACGGCTATCATTCTGATTGCGGTGGCCCTGGTCAATTTCTACGCCTACCAGACCGTGACCCAGGACCTGGTCATCGAGCGCGACCAGGACCTCACCCGGCTCTCGGCCGGGCAGCTCTCTACCGAACTCAGGGGTTTTACCAACCTGCTGTCTGACGTTTCCCGATTGGCGGAAGGCTCACAGAAGGACAATGCTCCATATCAAGACGCGCTGAGCACTGCCAGCAAGCGACTCGTGGTCTTCGATGGCGGGGTTGTCATACTTAACAATTTTGGGGCGGTGGTGGCCGCTGATCCGGCCAGGCCTGAAATCATGGGGCAGGACTGGTCCGACCGGGCGTATTTCCGCCAGATGGTGCGTTCACCGAACCCGATCTTCTCAAACGTTGTCGCCGACGGCCCCCAGGGTGCTCCGGTGGTCGCGGTTGCCGTTCCCATGATAGGGAGGCAGGGTGAAATCCTTGGCTCGGTAGTGGGAATGTTTCGCCTTGGGGCATCATCGGTCAGCGCCTTCTACGGAACCATCGTGAAACTGAGGATTGGTGGAAAAGGAACGGCCTTTGTGGTGGACAGCAACGGCCAGGTAATCCACCACTGGAATTCCGACCTGGTTGGCTCGGATTTCTCAGGAGTCCCGGTAGTTCAAAGAGTAATGGCCGGTCAGGTCGGAGCTATCCGGACCGGCAGTCCGGATGGCGAGATCATCGCCGGATTCGCTCCTGTTCCGGGGACGCCCTGGGGCCTGGTCCGCGAGGAGAGCTGGGACGCCCTCGTCGGAGGTAGCGTCGGCTACCAGCGGCTGCTCATTGTGCTACTGGCGCTGGGGGCGTTGGTTCCTGCGGGAATCGCCGCTCTGGGGACCAGACAGGTCATGAGGCCCATGGACGATCTGATAAAGGCCGCCCGAGAGATGGCCCGGGGTAATTTTGGCCAGACCATAGTCACACGGTCCGGTGATGAGATAGAGGACCTGGCAAGGGAATTCAATCTCATGGCGGCGAAGCTCCAGGAGTCCCACTTGCACTTGGAGCAGAGGGTGGCTGATCGCACGAGAGAACTGCGGGAAAGCGAGGAACGCCTGCGGACCGTAATTACCAGCGCCCGCATCGTCCTGTTCGCTCTTGACCGGCAAGGGATATTCACCCTATCGGAGGGAAGCGGCCTCGACGCGCTGGGGCTGAAACCCGGCGAGGCCGTCGGCAGTTCGGTTCGTGATCTCTATCGCGATGTGCCTGAGATCGTTGCAGACGTCGACCGGGCGCTTTCCGGTGAAGACGTTACTGCATCCGTGGAAGTCGGCGATCTCGCCTTTGAGACCCGGTATTCTCCGCTGAGGGGCGCCGGCGGGGCGATCACGGGCGTCATCGGGGTTTCCACGGACGTCACTGACCGCAAGCGGGCGGAAGCTGCCAGGATGCGAGCAGAGGAGAAATACCGTAGCATCTTCGAGAACGCAGTGGAAGGCATCTACCAGAGCACGCCCGGAGGCCAACTCCTGACCAGCAACCCTGCTATGGCCAAAATGTTAGGCTACGGATCTCCCGCCGAGCTGCAGCAGGCCATAACCGACATAGCCGCCCAGTCCTACGTCGACCCCGCCCGACGGGAGGAGTTTACCAGGTTGCTGGACGCGCACGGGGTCCTTTCGGCGTTCGAATTCCAGGTCTATCGCAATGACGGAGAGATCATTTGGGTTTCAGAGAACGCCCGGGCGGTGCGAGACGAATCGGGGGGGGTACTCTACTACGAGGGGACCATCGAGGAGGTCACGGAGCGCAAGCGTGCGGAGGAGAGATTGAGGGAGCTGGCAACCTTGCAGGAACGCCAACGCCTGGCTCGCGATCTTCATGACGCCGTCACGCAGACCCTCTTTTCGGCCAGCCTCATCGGCGAGGTTCTGCCCAGGCTCTGGGAAAGAAGCCCGGACGAGGGACGCCGGCGCCTCGAAGAGCTAAGACAGCTTACGCGGGGAGCGCTGGCCGAGATGCGGACCCTCCTGCTGGAGTTGCGCCCCGCGGCCTTGACGGAAGCGCCATTGGGGGATCTTCTGCGCCAGCTCGCAGAGGCTACGACAGGGAGGGCTCGGGTGCCCGTCACGTTGGACATTGAGTGCTCAACTTCTCTGCCCCCTGACGTACAGGTAACGCTCTATCGTATTGCCCAGGAGTCCCTGAACAACGTGACCAAACACTCGGCCGCCAGCCAAGCTACTGTGAACCTGCGCTGTACAGCCAAGGAGGTGGATCTCTGCATTTGCGACAACGGGCGTGGATTCGACCCCGGTAGCGTGTCGGCGGAGCACCTGGGTCTGGGCATCATGCAGGAGCGCGCCAGGGCCATAGGCGCCAGAATCACTGTCGAAAGCCGGCCAGGCTGCGGAACGCAGGTCAGGCTCGTCTGGAGTATTCCCAATGATAAGGAGCAACCATGAGCGAGACTTCCCCAATTAGAGTGATGATCGTCGATGACCATGCGGTGGTACGCAGTGGCCTGGCCGCCTTTCTTCTCGCCTTTGAGGACCTGGAGTTGGCGGGGGAAGCCGGAGGAGGAGAAGATGCCGTCCGGCTGTGCCCAGGAGCACACCCCGACGTGGTACTGATGGACCTGGTGATGCCCGGCATGGACGGAGCCGCCGCGACTCGGGCAATCCGAAAGGCCTGTCCGGAGGTACAGGTTATCGCCCTCACCAGCTTCAAGGAAGAGGAGCTGGTCCAGGGCGCTCTCCAGGCCGGCGCCGTTGGCTATCTTCTCAAGAATGTGTCCGCCGACGAGCTGGCCAACGCCATCCGGGCAGCCAAAGCCGGACGGGCGACCCTCGCTCCGGAGGCGGCGCAAGCCCTGGTCCATGCCGCCGGTCGAGAGCCAAAACCGGGCCATGATCTCACGGACCGAGAGCTCGAGGTCCTGACGCTAATGGTCGAAGGTCTTAGCAATCTAGCCATGGCCGATCGGCTGGTGGTCAGTCATTCTACCGTCAAGTTTCACGTTAGCAGCATCCTCTCGAAGCTGGGCGTCTCCGGCCGCACTGAAGCGGTAGCCATGGCCTTGCAGCACCGGCTGGTCAAATGACCAGGTAGGGATCTCTCCAGTAGACCAGACCCCGATCTCCCCGGATGCCCGGCGCATCCGGGGAGATTCTGTTTTAAGCTCAGTACTGGAAAGAGAAACGTCAATTAGCGGGGCAACAGGCCTCGCACATCAAACAGACTGAAAACAGCGGAGAGGTGAAACCATGATCAACGAGCCAAACCGTCAGCAACCCGTCCGGTCGAAAACGCCTTCGATGACCTGGTCAGCCATCCTCATCTGCCTGGGCGCATTGCTACTCGGCAGCAACTTCGGCTGGATCAACGGAGATTTCTGGGAGAGTATCTGGCGTTTCTGGCCTGTTGTCTTGATCTTGTGGGGAATCGAGGTCCTGGTGGGGCAAGCCACAGGCAGAAGGATCGCAGGCTCGCTCCCTACGCTGACGGCAATCGGCGCTGTACTCGCCCTTGCATGGCTGTTCGCGTCGGCAGGTAGCTCCATCACTTCCTGGGCGGAACCGTGGTCCAGGCCCGTATTGACAGCTTCAGGGCACGTGGCTACACAACAGAAGGATTTCGCAGGGTTCGACAAGATCGAGATCTCAGGTCCCTTCAAGGCTGAGATCGTACAATCCGAGGTCTTCGACGTTTCGATCACCGGCGACGATAACTTCTTGGATCGAGTCCTAGCTTCGCACGACGGCGACAGATTGCGGATTTCATTTCAGCATTCTCCATTCCTCTGGGCGGGACCTGACCTAAAGATCAGAATCACCATGCCGAATCTTGACTTGGTGAAGTTGAGCGGAGCGGCAAAGGCTAACGTCAGTGGGTTCAGATCAACGACCGAACTAGAAGTAGAGCTAACTGGAGCAAGTAGCCTTGCCGGGCAGATCGAAGCTGGCGACACCAAGATAGCGGTCTCGGGAGCCAGCAAAGTCGAACTATCCGGCTCGGGAAACAAGGCTGATTTCCTGGCTTCCGGAGCCAGCAGTCTGAGTCTAGGCGGTTTTCAGGTCAAAGATGCGAAGGTGAGCATGAGTGGAGCCAGCAAAGCAACCGTAAACGCGATAGGGCGTCTGGATGCGGATGCGCACGGGGCATCAAGATTGCAGTACTCAGGGAATCCCACACTGGGGCGCGTGGTCTCCGAGGGCGCATCCAGCGTGGCGCCCCGCTAGCCCGGCCGCGGGCCGGAGGAGCCTCCTCCTGGTTAGCTCCTCAGATGAGAGACTTGAGACCAAACTGAACGAGGTAGGCCATGAAGAAGTTGCTTGAAGGTAGAATCGGGCGGATCAGCATGTCGATCGCAGGAACTGTAGCGATCGTGGCCGCTTGGGTCGCGTTCTCATGGCCCGTCGGCATCCTTCCCCTGGTCATCTTCGTTCTGGGGTCAAAGGCAGTAGAGGGCCTGCAAAGTACCGCTGAGACAGGTTCCCCCGGATAACCTGGTCAAACGGCCAGGAACAAGCCTGGCCGTCAGTATGAACTCCAGTCTCCCCGGATGCCGGATGCATCCGGGGAGATTCTGCTTTATCATATGAGTCTGAAAGTCACGCTAGCTCCGCTGGGAATTGGAGCCGGAGGCGCCCATGGTTGGAAGATGGTTCAAGCGAAACAAGGCTGATGACGAGGCGTCGAGAGAGGGCTACCCGAACGGGAACGGCCATCTCATAGAAATGCACTCTGTGTCGAAGCTATATGAGACGGAAGCAGGCATGTTTACCGCTCTCCGCGGCATCGACCTCCAGGTCGATCGTGGAGAATTCGTTGCGGTCGTGGGCAGGTCCGGCAGCGGCAAATCCACCCTGATCAACATCCTGACCGGCATCGACCGGCCCACCTCGGGCGAAGTGCTCGTGGGTGGTACCAAGGTGAATACCCTTAGCGAAGGGCGCATGGCCGAATGGAGGGGCCGGCACATCGGGGTCATCTTCCAGTTCTTCCAACTTCTGCCGACCTTGAGTGTGGTCGAAAACGTGATGCTGCCCATGGATTTTTGCAGTGTCTACGCCTCAGGAGAGCGCAGGGAGCGGGCGCTGCACCTCTTGGAGCAGGTTGATATGGCGCAGCATGCCCGGAAACTGCCTTCAGCCGTCTCCGGGGGCCAACAGCAACGCGTAGCGATTGCCCGAGCACTGGCCAACGATCCCCCTATCATTGCCGCGGATGAGCCAACGGGGAATCTCGACTCCAAGACCGCGGAATCGGTCTTCCAGCTCTTCGAGGCGGTGGTCCGGGAAGGCAAAACGATCCTCATGGTAACTCACGACAGAGACCTGGCCAAGCGAGTCACTCGCACCATTGTACTTGCCGATGGAGAGATCGAACAGGAGATGGCCAACGGCAGCGCCTCCGGTTATCAGGGCGCGCACCCGGAGGGCTATGGCGCTTAGCCCGCGCTGGCGCAAAGTCATCGCAGACTTGCGGGGCAACAGGACCCGCACCGCTCTCGTGGTGCTGTCCATCGCCGTCGGCGTCGCTGCCGTCGGAATGGTGGGAAGCTCGCAGGTGATTCTGTCCCGGAACCTGAGCGACGGATACGCCGCCACCAATCCCGCGAATGTGGTACTTCGCACGGAACCCTTCGACCAAGAACTGGTCCGTTCGGTGCAGAGGGTTGAAGGCGTGCAGGGGGCGGAGGGGGGCCGAAGCACATCCGTACGGGTTAAGGTAGGCGCGGAGGAATGGAAGGACCTGCTTCTCCTGTCCTATAACAACTTCAGCGATACTCGAGTCGACAAGATCTGGCCCGTCAGTGGCCTATCTACTCCACCCAAACACGAGATGCTTGTTGAGAGGGACTCCCTCGGATTCATTGGCGCCAAAGAAGGCGATTCGGTGGTAATCGAGACTGCCGGAGGCAAACAGCGCGGTATGAAGATCGCCGGAATCGCCCACGACCTTGGCAAGCCAACCGCATTCTGGGCAGGCATGGCTTTTGGCTACATCAGCCTCGACACACTGGAGTGGCTGGGCCAGCCTCGCGACTTCAACGAACTGCGCATCATGGTGGCAGGCAACCTCACGGACAAGAGCCAGATTAAGGTCGTCGCGGACCGGGTTCAGAACCAAGTAGAGAATAGTGGCAGACAGGTCTTCTCTTCGGATATACCTGATCCAGGCAAACATTGGGCTAATGACGCGATGCAGGCGATTCTCTTACTTATGGGCATCATAGCGTTTCTGTCGCTGATACTGACGGGATTCCTGGTCGTCAACACCATTTCGGCGCTCTTGACACAGCAGACGCGACAAATCGGCGTGATGAAGGCCATCGGAGGCCGCGGACCCCAGATCATGGGGATATACCTGGGCATGGTCATGGTCTACGGATTGCTGGCCCTGGCCGTCGGGGCGCCCCTGGGGGTCCTGGGCGCCGCCGGGATCTCCGGTTTTACCAGCAGACTTCTTAATTTCGACATCACCCGGTTCGAGATCCCGCTCCAGGTGATACTCCTGCAGATGGCGGTCAGCCTGATCGTGCCTGTTCTAGCAGCTCTGTATCCTATCATCTCGGGGATTCGCGTGTCGGCTCGGCAGGCCATGAGCGATGGCGGGATGGCCAAGACCAGGTTCGGAGCGAGCCTCATCGACCGCCTGTTGAGCAAGGTGCAAGGTCTTTCCCGGCCACTGCTGCTCTCTCTCCGCAATACTTTCAGGCGCCGGGGTAGGCTCGCTCTCACCCTGACCACCTTGACCCTGGGGGGCGCCGTCTTCATCGCGGTCTTCAGTGTCCAGTCTTCGCTGCTCCTGACCCTGGATGATGCTCTGCAGTACTGGCAATTCGATCTCCAAGTTCAGTTCGCCAAACCCCACCGCATCGAGCAGGTCCAGGCAGAGGCCCTATCAGTCCCAGGCGTGGTCCTGGCTGAAAGCTGGGGAGGCGGAGCCGTGCGCCGCGTGCGACCGGACGGCAGCGAGGGCAAGAACATATACGTGATCGCCCCACCTGCCGCCACCAAAGTGCTCCGGCCGACCATACTGAAGGGCCGCTGGCTGCTCCCCGAGGACGAGAACGCCATCGTCATCAACACCGACGTCCTCAAGGACGGAGCCGACCCGCAGATGGGGGACGACGTCGTATTGAAGATGGGAGATCGAAAATCGACGTGGAAGATAGTTGGTATTATAAAAGGAGTCCTGTCAGGTCCCATCGTCTATGCGAACTATCCATACTTCTCCCAGGCAAACCGCAACGTCGGAATGGCGGACGGAGTCCAGGTCATTACCCGGCAGCACGACCCGGCGTATCAGTCTGAAGTGTCGAAGGCACTGGAACGACACTACGAAGACATCGGAATGCGCGTGGCTTCCGCGATGCTGATCTCCAGTATCCGGGAATCCGCCGTATCTCAATTCAATGTCATTGTGGTCTTCCTCCTGGTGATGGCAGTCCTCCTGGCCGTCGTGGGCGGGCTGGGGCTGATGGGCACCATGAGCATAAACGTGCTCGAGCGCAGGAGGGAGATTGGGGTCATGAGGGCTATCGGGGCCTCTGACGGCGCTGTGCTCAAGATATTCATGGTCGAAGGGGTTCTGATCGGAGTCGTGAGCTGGATCTTGGGGGCGGCCGCTGCCCTGCCGCTGAGCCAACTCATGAGCGACGCTGTGGGAATGGCTTTCACTCAGGAACCGCTGAGCTACGCCTTTTCTCTGGATGGCGCTCTGTTGTGGCTCGGCGTAGTGGTGGCGCTTTCAGCTCTGGCCAGCTACCTCCCTGCCCGTAGCGCCTCGCGCCTGACTGTGAGAGAGGTGCTCGCCTATGAATGATTGCCCGGTATATTGGGAAGAACTAGCGACCGGCAAAGGGTCACTCACCGAATCTGGAGGACAAACGTGAAGAAATGGGTTGTCGTCGGAGGCATTCTGGCAGTCGTCGCTGTTGGCGTCTACTATGCAATCGGCCTTGCCAATTCGAGCGGGGCGAAATCCACGGCCGCTCCGGCAACGGCGCTGGACTCTTCTGCTGCGAAGGCGTCCAAAGAAGTGGTGGCGCAGGCGAAGGTGATGCCAATCAAGATGGCCACGATCGGGTTCTCAGCCGGAGGTACGGTCGCGGAAGTGGCGGTCTCAGCGGGCGACCAGGTCAGGGCCGGGCAGTTGCTGGCCCGCCTGGACTCCGCAAGGCCCGCCGCCGCAGTGGCCCAGGCTGAAGCCGGCCTGGCCCGAGCCCAGGCCGGGCTAGATGCGCTCACGGCCGGCCCCCGATCGCAGGAGGTAGCGGCCGCCAGGGCCACTCTGGCGGCCGCTGAGGCTCAACTCGCCAGGGTGCAGCAAAGCCCGCTGCCGGAGGAGATTGCCGCCGCTGAAGCCTCTCTCGACTACGCGCTGGCCTTAGTGGAAAAGGCTCGGGAGGGCGCTGGGGCAGACAGGGTGGCTGCGGCCAGAGCCTCCCTCGCCCGGTTGAAGGACGGACCCACCAGGGAGGAACTCGTAGCGACAGAGATAGCAGTGGAGCAGGCGAAGCTGGCACTTTGGGGTATCCAGACCGAGAGGGACGGCATTTGCGGAAACCGCGCCACCCAGCAGTTCCAGTGCGATGGTGCGAGCGCCAGGGCGGCGGCCGCTGAGGCCGCAGTGGCAGCGTCGCTAAACAACGTTGACAGATTGAAGGCTGCCCCTCGCCCCGAGGACCTGGCTGCTGCGCAGGCGCTTCTGGAT
>ORJL011856172.1_pt1 | contig 19707 bp, 16 predicted proteins | sample 1779941 | NCBI WGS metagenome assembly ORJL01 (sample SAMEA104232317, study PRJEB22302) | groundwater metagenome | biome: forest; feature: aquifer; material: groundwater | place: USA | collected 2011-08-07 | depth 5.8 m | reverse complement strand
GGGACAGTATCGCCGCCGTACCCGACGCGATTCCGCTCACGGATCGGGAGCGGGAAGAACTGGACCGGCGACTCGATGCGTACTACCGCGACCCGGGCGCTGGCTCACCCTGGAGTGAGGTAAAGAAGCGGCTCCAGGGACGCGGATGACTCGCTCGATCCGCATCCGTCAGGAAGCTGAGGACGACCTCTCCGAGGCCTATTCCTGGTTCTCGGGGCAAGTGCAAGGCCTCGGAGACGACTTCCTGGCCGAGGTTGACCGTGCCCTCGCCATCGTCGCGGAGTTCCCGGAGAAGTGCGCCTTGATCCACAAGCAGGCGCGCCGTGCACTCGTGCGCCGATTCCCCTACGGCGTCTTCTATGTCGTCGAGCCCAACGAAGTCGTCGTCCTCGCAGTCTTGCACCTGGCCCGCGATCCAGAGCTCTGGAAGGAGCGCACGTAGGCGCCGCCATGCGGCGAAGTCCCTCATGGTAGTCGACGCGTCCCGAAGGGACTTCGTCGCAGAGGCCGGAGAGACTGGCGGGCGCGACATAGTGTGAGGATTACTCTTTCTCTCACGTCTTGACGAATGGAGACATGGCGAAAGAACGGCTGGACTGTGCTGCGTGTGGTGCTGCGTTGCCTTGTCCACGATCATCTTCGCTAGGACGTTCGGGGCGGACTCGGGCTTCTGCTTGCTTGAGCGTTTAGGCATGCTCGTGGGGTATCACGCTCCCGGGGCCGAGTCCAAGGATTTCCCGTGCGGGTCAATTTCAAAGTGACCCACTACCCGGCCTCCCGCGGCATTGCCGGGGCAGGAGTGTTCGGGTAGCATGATCCTGCGAGAGCGACCTCAGCCATCGAGGTGGAGATGCCGGCACGGCGGAACGGAAACGGGCGAAACGGCGGCGACGAGGCCAGGCACGACGTCCCGCGCTGGGTGCGGACACTCTTCGATCAGCACGAGCGCCGCATGGCCGCGCTCGAGCGCGCCCACGAGGAGCACGAGGAGCGGATGGTGGAATACGAGCGCCACCTCGAAGACCTCGAACGCTCCCAGAAGTCGATCGAGGATCGCGAGCGCCAGCGCACCCGCGCCATCGTCGAGGAGCTCTCTCGCATGGACCGTGAGCGGAAGACCGAGGCGGCCCGCAACCGCGCGATCGAGGAGCGCAACCTCGCCGAGCACCGCGGGATCATGGCGGCGCTGAAGGACCTGCGCGACAGCCTGAAGAAGTAGCCCCGGGACCGCCACCGCCCGCATCGTGCGCGACCCCCTTCGGACCGGGCGGGACCTCGGCGCCAAGGAGCCGGACCAGCGAATGCTTGCGCGTGCGGCCGAGCCCCCCTAGGATCCGCGCGCGATGAGCCCCCCTACCCGCCCCGCCCGCGCAGCCCTCTTCGCCGCGTTCTTCCTGTCGGGAGCGTGCGGACTCGCGTACGAGGTCGTCTGGACCCGCCTCATCTCCCGCGAGGTCGGCCATACCAGCCACGCCCTCGCAACCGTCCTCGCCGCGTTCATGGGCGGCCTCGCCCTCGGGTCGTGGATCGGCTCCCGCATCGTCGCGAAGCTCCGAAACCCCGTCGCAGGATATGGCGTCCTCGAGGTCGCCATCGGCCTCTCCGCACTCGCCGTCCCCTCCCTCATCGCCGCGTGCCACCCCCTGCTCGGCGCCCTCTACCGCTCGGAGTGGCTCTCCGGCGTCCCCTACCACGCCGCCCAGTTCGCCATCTGTGCAGCCGTCCTCCTCGTCCCTACGACCTGCATGGGAGCGACGCTCCCCCTCCTCTCCGAGCCCCTCGTCCGCCGCCGCGAGGAGCTGGGAGGCACCCTCGGGTGGCTCTACGCGACCAACACCCTCGGCGCCGTCGCAGGCGCCCTCTCCGCAGGCTTCGTCCTCCTCCCCTCCTTCGGGATGTCCGCGACCGTCCGCGCCGCCGCCATCGCAAACGCCGCCATCGGCGTCGGAGCCCTCCTCGTGTCGCGCCGCACCGAGGTCGCGCCGACAAGCGCGGAGTCCGGGCGCATCCCCCGCGGGAGGCCGATCTACCTGTGGGGCATGCTCCTCTCCGGCGCCCTCGCCATGGCGAACCAGGTCGTCTGGACCCGGTACCTCTCGCTCCAGGTAGGGACGTCCGTCTACGCCTTCACGATCATCGTCTCCTCGTTCATCCTCGGAATGGCCGCCGGCTCCCTCTACTTCGGCCGCCGCGCCGACCGCGTCCGCGACCCCGTCGCCGCCTTCGGCAAGCTCCAGGTCGCCATCGGCTTCTCCTGCATCCTCCTCTGCTGGCTCTTCGCCGCGCTCGCGCTCGGCGTGCCAGGCATCGTGCGCGAGTACCAGGGCTCGTTCCTCCGGATGCAGGCCGCCTTCTTCGCCGCCGTCTTCTCCGTCGTCTTCCTGCCGACCTTCTTCCTCGGAGGCACCTTCCCCACCGCCGCGCGCGGCTATGTCCCCGAGGGCGCCCGCACCGGCCCCGCCGTCGGTCGCCTCTATGCGTGGAACACCGTCGGCGCCATCCTCGGATCGGCCGCAGGAGGGTTCCTCATCGTCCCCTCGCTCGGCGTCTGGCGCGCCATCCTCTGGCTCGGCCTCGCGAACGTCGCGCTCGGCGCCTTCGTCTTCCTCCGCAGCGCCTCCACGGTCCGCGTGCTCGGTGCGGTCGCGAGCCTCGTGGTGGCCGCGACGTGCGTCGCCTGGACGCCGCTCTTCGGAGACCACCTCCTCCTCCACGGCTCGTACGTCTACGCCGTCTACGACGCCGTGGCGGGGACCGACCCCGTGCGCCCGAGCCCGCTCGCCGTGCACCTGGCGCTGCGCTCGAGGATCTGCTGGCACAAGGACGGGGCCTCCGCGAGCGTGAGCGTCGTGGCGGACGACGCCGACCTCCGCTCGCTCCGCATCGACGGTCGCACGCAGGCCTCGAGCGGCGACGACATGATGACCCAGGTCCTCATCGCGCAGCTCCCCCTCCTCCTCCACCCGGGGCCGGTGAAGGAGGTGATGACGGTCGGACTCGGGAGCGGAGTGACGGCGGGCTCCGCGACGGTCCACCCCGGCGTCCACGTCGACTGCGTCGAGATCTCCGGCGAGGTCGTCGAGGCGGCCAGGCGGTACTTCGCGCGCGAGAATCTCGGCGTCTGCGCGAACCCGCAGGCGACCGTGAAGGTCGAGGACGCCCGCTCGCACATCGCCTTCACGGGAAAACGGTACGACGTGATCATCTCCGAGCCGTCGCACATCTTCATCAGCGGGATGGCGGACCTCTTCACCGTGGAGTACTACGAGGCCTGCCGCGCGCGGCTCGCGGAGGGCGGGACGATCTCGCAGTGGGTGCAGGCGTACTGGCACGACCCCGAGGACGTGAGGACCATCGTCGCGACGTTCGTCTCCGTCTTTCCGAACGCATGGCTGTTCGAATCGATCCCCGACTGCGACTACGTCCTGGTCGCGGGGAGAGGAGACCTCGACTTCGGCTCGATCGTGCCCCGCGTGACGGGGCCGGTCGCCCGGGAGCTGGCGCGCGTCGGGTACGAGCGGCCCGAGCAGCTCCTCTCGGGGGTGATCGCCGGGCCGGAGGAGCTGCGGCGCTACGCGGCCGGCGCGCGGCTCCACCGCGACGACACGGTCCACATCGAGTTCAGCTCGCCGAGGCGCCTCTACGAGGGGGTGAAGGAGATTTCGCCGCACCTGGCGTCCATGCGCGCGGCGGTGCGCCCCCTGCCGACCTGGCCCGCCGGGGCGGAGCCGTGCCGCGAGGCGCGACGGGCGCTGGTCGAGGTGGAGGACGCGCACGGCCTCTCGGCGCGCCAGCGGATCGGGCGCGTCGCGCCGATCCTGGGCATCGACCCCTGTGCTTCCACTTATATGAGGGGTCTCTGGTTCGCGGCGCTGGAGAAGAGCGGCGAGGGGGCGGAGGCGGCGGCGCGCACATTCCCCGAGGACGTCGACATGGCCGTCCGGGCGGGTGAGGTGGCCTACGACGAGGGCCACGTCGATCGGGCGGAGGCTTTGCTGCGGGAGGCGAAGGCACACTTCCCCCGCGCCGCGCGCCCGGGATTCGAATTGGCGGAACTCCTTCTGAAGCAAGGGAGATCCGACGACTCCGACCGCGAGTGGCAGGACGCCTGGGGGCGGTGGGAGGCGATCAAGCGGGGGGAAGGGGAGTAGGCGGAATCGGTCCGGAAAAATCTTCTAAGAACTCGGTTGACATTGCGACCCTGGTTCAGTACCATCCTCGCGTGCAGTAAGGGTTGGTGTGGTTGTTCGACCGCAGCGGGGGGTCGCCCGCCCGCGGAGTGTCCTCTCATTTGAGGGGGAACCCATGATCGGTTCGATTGGTCGGAAGTTCGCGGCGAGCCAGCGTCGCGGCCAGGGGATGACCGAGTACATCATCATCGTCGCCCTGGTGGCGATCGCGCTCATCACGATCATCACGCTGTTCGGGAACAAGATCAAGTTCCTGTTCACCGGCTCCGTGAAGTCCCTCGACGAGGGCAAGGTCACGAACCCGCGCTCCGTGCAGGATGCGGGCGGCGACATCAAGGGCGCGGTCGGCGACGGCCAGGAAGGCCTCGACACGCAGAACAAGGCCCACAACCTGAAGCACGCCAAGGGCGGCGAGACGGGCGGGTAGGCCCCTCCGTCCAAGAGAAGAAATTCGACGAGCCCGGGGCTCCTCTAGGGGCCCCGGGCCGTTTTCCGGCTGGAGAAGGGTCCCCCACCGCCCCGGAACGTTCGCCTCCCCACCAGCAAGCTGGCTCTGCCAGCCAGAAAGCTGGCTCTGCCAGCCAGCAAGCTGGCTTTGCCAGCCAGCAAGCTGGCTCTGCCAGCCAGTCGCTTGGCCGATCGCTCCGAAGCGACCCAGGGCCCGGGTGGCATGATTCAGATCGATTTCACTGACATTCCCGCCGGAACTCGCCGCACGACGTACTACAACAAGCCGGCGGTGTCGATCGGCAAGGCCGACGACAACGACATCGTCGTCGCGCGCCCCAACGTCTCCCGCCATCACGCCCGATTCTTCCTCGACAACGGCGGCGTCCTCGTCGAGGACATGGGCTCGACGAACGGAACGCTCGTGAACGGCGAGCGGATCTCCGGGGGCACGCCTCTCAAGCCCGAGGACGAGGTCCGGGTCGGCGACTGCCTGATCCGGGCGAAGGCGCAGAACAAGCAGGACGACACGGCGATGATCGAGCCGGCGGAAGCGCCGACGTCGCCGCCGCCGGCAAGGCCCGCGGCGGCGAAGCCTGCGCCGGCGAAGCCGGCTGCCGCTCCGCCGCCTCCGCCGCCTCCCCCGCCTGCCCCCGCCGCGCCCGTGGCAAAGAAGGACGAGGTCGACGGCGAGATCCTCACCCGCGACGTCATGTACTTCCAGACGATCAAGGGGTTCATGGGCGAGGTGGGGACCTGGCTCGACGACAACTCAATCAGCGAAATCATGATCAACGGTCCGGACCACGTCTACGTCGAGAAAGGCGGGAAGCTGACGCTCTCGGACTTCAAGTTCAAGAGCGAAGACCAGGTCCTGATCATCATCCGCAACATCGCACAGTACGTCGGGCGGCGGATCACGGAAGAGGAGCCCTACATGGACGCGCGCCTCCCCGACGGGTCGCGCGTCGCGTGCATGATCCGCCCCTGCTGCCGCTGCGGGCCGTCGATCTCCATCCGCAAGTTCTCGAAGCGGCGCCTGGGCGTCTCCGACCTCCTGAAGTTCGGCTCGATCTCGGAGGACGGCGCGCGCTTCCTGGACATCTGCGTGAAGCTGCACAAGAACCTCCTCGTGTCGGGCGGGACGGGGTCGGGGAAGACGACCCTCCTCAACATCGTCTCCACCCTCATCCCCGAGGAGGAGCGGATCATCGTCATCGAGGACTCGAGCGAGCTGCAGCTCCAGCAGGAGCACGTCCTGCCGTGGGAGTCGAGGCCGAAGGACCGGGAGGGGAAGGGGGAGTTCTCGATCCGCGACCTGGTGAAGGCCTCCCTCCGCTTCCGCCCCGACCGGATCGTGGTCGGCGAGTGCCGAGGCGGGGAGGCGCTCGACCTGCTGCAGGCGATGAACACGGGGCACAGCGGGTCGATGGCGACAATCCACGCGAGCTCGCCGACGCAGACGCTCTCGCGCGTGGAGACGCTCGCGCTCTTCGCGGGGTTCGACGTCCCGCTCATCGCGATGCGCGGGCAGGTGGCGAGCGCGATCGAGATGATCGTGCAGACCGCGCGCCTCCGCGACGGCTCGCGCAAGGTGACGCACCTCTCCGAGGTGCTCCCTCTCACGGACCAGGGGCAGTACACGACGCGGGACATTTTCCGCTTCGTGCAGACGGGGTTCAAGGACGGGAAGGTCATCGGCTCGATGATCCCCACAGGGGAGAAGCCGAGCTTCCACGACGATTTGAAGGCATACGGGATCGAGGTGCCGGCGGGGTTCTTCGACAAGAAGGAACCCGTTCGGCCGTAGGGAGGCTCCGCAGGAGGAACGCAGGATGAAGAACGTCGTCGCCATTGTCGCGGCCGTGATGCTGGGGCTCGTTGCCGTGCTCGCGGTCAGCTCGTACGTCAGCGACATCCAGGCCAAGGCCGCTGGAGAGATGGTCAAGTCGGTGGGCGCCCAGAGGGACATCGCGAAGGGGGACGCGATCACGATGGAGGCCCTGGAGCCGAAGGAGGTGAAGCGGGATGACAACGTGATCGCGTGGGAGGACGTCAAGGGGGCCGTCGCCGGGCAGATCGCGTCGATCGACATCAAGGCGGGCGACGTGCTCAAGAGGACGATGTTCGCAGAGATGGAGCACCGCTTCTCGAAAGACCTGCTGAAGAGCGGTCAGCGCGCGGTGACGCTCCCGGTCGACACCGACAGCGGCTTTGCGGGGATGCTCATGCCCGGGGACGTGATCGACATCCTGATCACCTACGTCCCGACGGGGCAGATGATCGCCTCGCTCGGCGCCGCCGGGACGAAGCCGCCGGGGGGCGCGGAAGGCGGCGCGGAGGCGCCGACCGGCGGGATGGTGACGACCTGGATGATGCAGAACGTGACCATCATCGCGCTCGACAACCGGACGAAGGAAGCCGTGTACAACGCGGAGGGATCCGACTATAACGCGAAGCAGTATGGGACCATCACCATCGCGGTCCCCCCGGACGAGGCGCAGCTCATCATCTTCGCGAGGCAGAGCGCGGGCGTGAAGATGACGTTCCTCCTCCGGAACCCGGACGACCACGCGCCGGTGTCGAACGCGACCGAGATGAACTATAGCTGGTTCTCGCACCTCCTGGAGCAGTCGTCAGGGGGCGGTCACTAGCGCCGGGGAGAGGGCCATGGCGAAGCTGATCCTCGCGGAGAAGGGCGGGGCCTCGCGGACCGTCCTTCTCGACGGCGACAAGCTGGTGATCGGCAAGCGGGAGGACTGCCAGATCGTCCTCGCGAAGCCGAACGTCTCGCGCCAGCACTGCGAGATCCTCCGCCAGGGGGACAAGCACATCCTCCGCGACATGGGGAGCTCGAACGGGACGATCGTGAACGGGACGCGGATCGACCGCCCCGTCTACCTCGTCGACGGGACCGAGATCGAGGTCGGCGACTGCATCATCACGTACGTCGACGGGAGCGAGGTGGCCCCGGCGCCTGCCCTCCGAAGCGGCGACAGCCGCGAAGGAGGGCCGGCCCCCGCCGCGCCCGCGACGCGGAAGGAGGAAGCCCCCCCGAAGGCTCCGGAGCCCCCCAAGGCCGAGCCGGTCCGCGAGGGCGGCCTGAGGCCGATCCCGAGCGAGGTGAAGAAGAAGCTCCACCGCGCCCTCCTCGGTCACCGCGAGATCAAGGCGCTCGACATGACCCGGTCGAGCGACGGGGAGACGCGGTCCAAAGTCGAGCGCGTCACGAACGAGATGATCGAGAAGCACTCCGCGGACATCCCGGAGTGGGTCGACCGCGCCGTCCTCCTCAAGGACATCATGGACGAGGCGCTCGGCCTCGGACCGCTCGAGGATCTGCTCGGCGACGACGCGGTGAGCGAGATCATGGTGAACGCCTGGAACAAGATCTACATCGAGCGGAAGGGGAAGATCGTCCTCTCGGAGAAGCAGTTCACGGACAACGACACGGTCGTGAACTGCATCCAGCGGATCCTCTCCCCCATCGGGCGGCGCATCGACGAGTCGAGCCCGATGGTCGACGGGCGCCTGAAGGACGGCTCCCGCGTCAACGCGATCATCAACCCGCTCGCGATCTCCGGGCCGTGCCTGACCATCCGCAAGTTCATGAAGAAGCGCCTGGGACCCGAGGACCTCGTGAAGTTCGGCAGCATCACGAAGGGGATGGGCGACTTCCTCAAGATCTGCGTCGAGAGCCACAAGAACATCGTGATCAGCGGCGGCACGGGCTCGGGAAAGACCACGCTCCTCAACGTCATGGCCGGGTTCATCGGGACCGACGAGCGGATCGTGACGGTGGAGGACTCCGCGGAGCTGCGCCTGCCGCAGGAGCACGTGGTCAGCCTGGAGTCGAAGCCGGCGAACATCGAGGGCGAGGGGGCGATCCCGATCCGGAAGCTCGTGATCAACTGCCTGCGCATGCGGCCCGATCGGATCGTCGTCGGGGAGTGCCGCGGCGGCGAGGCGTTCGACATGCTCCAGGCGATGAACACGGGGCACGACGGGTCGATGACGACCCTCCACGCGAACACGCCCCGCGACGCGATCGCGCGCCTCGAGAACATGGTGCTCATGTCGGGGATGGACCTTCCCCAGCGGGCGATCCGCGAACAGATCGCGAGCGCGGTCCACATGATCGTGCAGCAGTCGCGACTCCGCGACGGCACGCGCAAGATCACCTTCATCACGGAGGTGACCGGGATGGAGAGCGGCATCATCACCCTCCAGGACATCTTCATTTTCAAGCAGACGGGATACACGAAAGAGGGGAAGGTCGTCGGGCAGTTCGTCGCGACGGGCGTGGTGCCGAAGTTCTACGACGACCTGCGCGAGCGCGGCATCAAGCTCGACATGAAGATCTTCTCCGAAGGCATGGCGGTGTAGGGACGATCGCATGAGTCTGCCCGTCGTATACGCGGTCGTCGGAGGCTCCGTCGTCTGCCTCGTCATGGTCGGCTGGTGGCTGTTCCAGCAGGCGTGGCCGACGTACGAGGAGAAGTACCTCCAGAGCACCGAGCGGTCGCTCGAGAGCCTCCTCCTCTCCATGCCGCTCGTCCACATGGTCTACCTCTGCATCCTGAGCCTGATCGGGATCTTCTCCCTCTTCCTCTGGCTGTCGGGCAGCATCACGATCGCGCTCTTCTTCGCGATCCCCTGCTTCTTCGGGCCGAACATCATCCTGTGGTGGCTGAAGAAACGCCGCGCGTTCAAGTTCGTCGTGCAGCTCGTCGACTGCCTCGACAACATGTCGAACTCGATGAAGGCGGGGTTCTCGCTCCCCCAGGCGTTCGAGCAGATCGTGAAGGAGATGCCCTCCCCCATCTCCCAGGAATTCATGATCCTCACGCGCGAGATGCGCCTGGGGCTCCCGATGGACGACGCCCTCAAGAACATGCTGAAGCGGATGCCCGGGGAGGACCTCGACCTCGTGGTCACGGCGATCATGATCAGCCGCGAGCTGGGAGGGAACCTCACCGAGGTGTTCGAGAGCATCTCCATCACGATCCGCGAGAGGTGGAGGATCGAGGGGAAGATCAAGGCCCTCACGAGCCAGGGGAAGATGCAGGGGCTCGTGGTCTCGCTCATCCCGGCGGCGATGGCGGCCGTGCTCAACCTCATCAATCCCGAGTTCATCCGCCCGCTCTTCACGACCGGGATCGGCTGGTGCCTCATCGCCCTCATCGTGGTCATGGAGCTACTCGGGTACTACGTGATCAAGAAGATCGTCACCATCGAGGTGTAATCGCTTGGAATCCGCCCTGCTGTTCAAGGTGTACATCCCGCTCATGGCGGCGAGCGTCCTCATGGTCGTGGGCCTCGTCGGCCTGAACCGCGAGGTCCGCGCGCGCGCGAAGGGGGAGTTCGACGAGGAGGGGGCGGGCGGGCTGGTCAAGAAGCTGCTCCCGACCTTCCGCGGGCTGGGGAGCATCTTCCCGGAGGTGACGGAGAAGACGCGCTCGGGATTCTACCGGAACTTCTGGCGAGGCACCGAGAAGACGATCGCCGCCGCGGGGGCACCCCTTGGACTCCTGCCCCGCGACCTGTACGGAATGACGATCTTCGGGACGATCGCAGGGGCCGGGCTCGGCGCGCTCATGTACCTCGAGGTCGGCGTGATGATGCTCGTCATCATGCTCTTCGGACTCGGGACGATCTACCCGACCCTCTGGATCACCGGGATGGCGAGCAAGCGACGCAACAAGATCCGCCGAGCGCTCCCCTACGCGCTCGACCTCCTGACCCTCGTGATCGAGGCGGGGATGGACTTCACGGGGGCGGTCAGCCGCGTGATGCCGAAGATGGGCAACACGCCCCTCGCCGCGGAATTCCAGCGGCTCCTGAAGGAGCTGAGGCTCGGCAAGAGCCGCCGGGACGGCCTCAGGGACCTCGGGGCGCGGTGCGACGTGGAGGAGCTGACCTCGATCGTCGCCTCGCTCGTGCAGGCGGACGAGATGGGGACGAGCCTCGGGCCGATCCTCAGGATCCAGGCGACGACGCTCAGGACGAAGCGCTCCCAGCGGGCGGAGGAGCAGGCGATGAAGGCGCCGGTGAAGATGCTCTTCCCGCTCGTCGCGTTCATCTTTCCGACGGTGTTCATCATCATCTTCGGGCCGATCGTCATCAAGACCGTGATGGGCCAGGAATAGGTGTGGAAGTCTATCGCCTTGCGTGCCCCGATCGGGGGACCGTGGTTGCCGAGCGGCTCCAGGTGGCCCGCTCGTTCTTCTCCCGGCTCAAGGGCCTCCTGGGGCGCAAGGACCTTCCCGAGGGGGAGGGCCTCTACATCGTCCCCTGCGACTCGATCCACATGATCGGGATGCGGTTTCCGATCGACGCGGTGTTCGTGGACGACAAGCTGGCCGTCCTCGAGATCTTCGCCGACCTCGCGGTCGGGAGGTTCGCCTCGTCGAGCGGCGCGGACGGGGTGCTCGAGCTGCCCGCGGGGACGGCGGCGCGTTGCGGGATCGCGAAGGGCGATCGGTTGACTCTGACGGCGTGCGAGTGAAGAGATGGCCATCCGGGCGAAGCTGCAGTACCTGACCGGCGACCAGAAGGGAAAGGTCGTCAACGTCGAGAGGCTCCCCCTCCTCCTCGGGCGGGTGGAGGGGTGCGACATCGTCCTGGGAGGGGACCAGGGGGTCTCGCGCAAGCACGCCGAGCTGCGCGCCGACGGCGCGCGGATCATCGTCACCGACCTCGGCAGCTCCTCGGGGACGACCGTGAACCAGCAGCCCGTCTCCGGCGAGCAGCCGCTGAAGAGCGGCGACGTGATCGGGATCGGGAAGTACCAGATCAAGATCGCCCTTCCGGTGCCCAAGCCGGGCGCAATCCCCGCGAAGGCGAAGAAGGGGGAGGAGCAGGAGGGGACCGCCTTCGTCGACATGGCGAAGCTCATGGGCGCGGACGAGCAGGAAGGGACCGCGTTCGTCGCCATGGAGCAATTCGTCGAGGGGGCCCCCGCCGCGGCGCAGGACGGCACGGCCGCCGTCGACATGTCGAAGGTCCTCGCGAGGAAGTCGCTCGGCGAGCGCTGGCGCGGGCTCCCGAAGAAGAAGAAGATCCTCTTCGGCTCCGCAGGCGGGGTCGTCGGCCTGTGCCTCCTCCTCGGCCTCGTCGCCGCACTCAAGCCCGGCCCGAAGCCGATCGTCCCCCATCCCGAGGACCCCGTCGAGGTGAAGGTGGACGGCGACACAAAGCACCGGATCCCCCGCTCGACCGAGGTCTGGACCGACAACGAGGAGGTCTGCACCGTCTGGATGGAGGAGGGAAACGACGCCATCGCCTACGTCGAGGGGATCGAGGAGGGGGACGCAAAGCTTTTCGCGAAGACGCTGGACGACGAGACCCACGTCTGGGACGTGAGCGTCTCCGGGTTCGAGGACCCCTACAAGGGGTACTCCTCGCAGGAGCGCCTCGACAAGGGGAAGGCCTCGCTCGCGGAGGGAGACGAGAAGGCGAAGCTCGCCTCGGCGAACGCGGAGCTGTGGTACTACGCGAACAAGTCGTACGGGAAGGCCGTGGCCCTCCTTTCCGGCGCCGCCTTCGCCCAGCCGGGAATCGTCGAGGAGGCGAAGAAGAAGAAGGCCGACGCCAAGGCCCGCCTCGACGGGCTGCGGACAAGCAACGAACGGGACTACGAGCGGGCGCGCCAGGTGGAGCAGTGGGACACCGCGATCCTGGCCCTCCAGGCGCTCTCCCGAATCTACCCCGAGAGCGACCCACGGCACGAGAAGTACATGATGCGGATCCGGATCATGAAGGAAAAGAAGGCCGGCCGGATGTAGCCCGGCCTCGAAGGAGCCATCCATGCGGTTCGTATTCGAAGACGAGGGGCAGAAGAAGACCTACGAGCTCCACCAGGGCGAGGTGAAGATCGGGCGGGACCCCTCCTGCGAGATCGCCACGACCAACCGCTCCGTGTCCCGGAAGCACGTCGTCTGCACGATCAAGGGGACCACGATCATCGTGAAGGACGAGAACTCCGGCAACGGGATGTTCGTGAACGACGTCCGGATGCCGGAGGCGGTCCTGAGGAACGGCGACGTGCTGCGCGCGGGGAAGTTCGCGCTCACCTTCCAGGGCGAGGACGACGACCGGACGATCGTCGGGGCGGGCGGCACGGATCAGGAGGGGACGATGGTGGACGGCGGGGTCGCCGCCGCCCCTCCCCCGCCGCGCCGCGCCGCGAGCCCGGCGCAGATGGAGGCCGCGGGGCACAAGACGGCGCCTCTCGACGACCTCGCCGCGGACCTGGCGAAGATGGCCGCCGCGCCGCCGCCTCCGAAGAAGCCGAAGTCCGGGCCCGCCGAGCCCGCGCCGCCGGGGAAGCTGAAGGTCGTGAAGGGGATGGCGGCCTCGGTCCGCGACCTCAAGGGGCGCACGGGCCTCGGCACGCAGGACGACAACGCGGTCGTGCTTTCCGGCGACGGGATCTCCCGCAACCACGCAGAGATCTTCGCCCGCGACGGCAAGTGGGTGGTCAAGGACCTCGCGAGCAAGAACGGGGTCTACGTGAATGGCAAGAAGGTCGAGGAGCAGGTCCTCGCGGACGGCGACTCGATCCAGATCGGCTCCGTCACGATGGCGTTCGTCGGGCCCGCGGCGTCAGGCGGAGGCGGCGCTGCGGCCGCCGCCAGCGCCCCGGTGGCCGCCGGGGCGGCGCCGGCGAAGGCTGCCTCCGCGCCGGGGGGGAAGAGCAAGAAGAAGCTGATCATCGCGGTCGCGGCGGTGTTCATCCTGGGCGCCGTCGGCCTGATGATGATGCCGAACCCCGACGACAAGAAGGGCGGCACCGGCGGCGGGACCGGCGAGGACCCGAAGGCGGCGGCGGATGCGGCATTCGCCAAGAAGGCGAGCGCCGCATGGGAAGAAGTCTTGAACGCGGTAGATGCGAACCAGCTCGACGGGGCCAGCCTGGCCCTCTCAGGTGTCGAGAAGCTCTACTCGAAGGGCAACAAGGACACGGCGGAAATCCGGGCCTGGGGAAAGATCATCAAGATGTACGACGACGCGGGCCCGAAGTGCAAGAACCTGAACGGCCAGCAGTGGGACGAGTTCAAGCGCCTCTTCGACGACGCGGTGAAGAAGGGGGAGTACGAGGCGGAGTATGCGACGTCATGTGCCAAGTGGGCCACGGACGAGCGCGCCCAGTGGGAGTTCGTCTCCAAGGCCCAGGACTCGCGGAGCAGCAAGAAGTGGAAGGACGCCGTCGACGCGTACAATAAGGTCGCGAAGGACGACTTCTGCTACGGCGAGCTGGCGCAGAAAGAGCTGAAGGCGACCATGGAGGAGTGGAAGAAGGGGTACCTCGAGCAGCTCAACCAGTACGAGGCCAACTCCGAATACCAGAAGGCCGTGGACACCTACGCCCAGATGAAGGCCGACCTGCCGGACACGAAGGGGGACAAGAAGCTCTTCGACCGGTACCTGGTGTGGCAGGGGAACGTCGACGCCTCCAACCACGTGAACGCGGCCCGGACCCTCGTCAACCAGCAGAAGTACGAGGACGCCATCAAAGAGCTGGACATGGCCCACACGTCGGAGGAGAAGCTGACGGGCGAGATCAACCGCCTCCGGGCGATCGCCGAATCGGGCGGGAAGTCGACGCAGGCGGGGGCGCTCTACAAGGCGGGGAAGGCGGACGAGGCGCTCGCCCTCCTCGGCGACGTCGCGGAGGGGAGCCCGCTGGCGCCGGTGAAGGCGAAGATCGCGAAGGTCTTCCAGGCCTACAAGGACGCGACGGCGGCCGAGCAGCGGAAGGACTACGAGACGGCGAGCCGCTGGTGGACCGAGATCATCAGCAACGAGGAAGACAAAGACAACTTCTTCCGGCAGATTGCAGACCAGAAGGCGGGGTTCAAGCCGGACGAGAAGGCGACCGAGCTCGTGCGGCAGGCGGCGGAGAAGATGGGGGCCGAGGACTACGCCGGGGCGCGGACCCTGGTGGAGGAGGCCCTCTCCATCAAGGCCAGCCACGAGGGGGCGCAGAAGCTCGCGACGTCGATCGTCAAGGCGGCCGCGAACAAGTTCAACATGCTGAACGCCAAGTGGAAGAGCATGGACCCGAAGGACGCGCTGAAGCAGGCCGAGGGGATCAAGGGGATGCTGCGCGCCACGGACACGACGGAGTGGGGCCGGGTGAACGGCCTCCTCGAGACGATCAGGAAGGCCATCGAGGGGGGCAAGTAGCGCCCCCAACGCGCCAGGGATGAAGTACCCGGATCGCATCGGTAAGTACCGCATGATCTCGGAGCTGGGGGCCGGCTCCATGGGCGTGGTCCTCAAGGCCCGCCAGGAGATCATCGGCCGGGTCGTGGCCCTCAAGCTCCTCCCCGTCGACGCGGAGAGGCGCGACCCGGCGCTCGTGAAGCGCTTCCGCCTGGAGGCGCTCGCCGCGGCCCGCATCCTCCACCCGAACATGGTCTGCGTGTACGAGGTGGGCAAGGACGCGGGGTTCCACCACATCGCGATGGAGTACGTCAGCGGCCACCCGCTCGACCCCGAGGTCTGGACCGACCACAAGACCTACGCCGACGTCCTCCACATGTTCGTCCAGGGGGCGCGCGGGCTCGCCGCGGCCCATGCGGTCGGGATCGTCCACCGCGACATCAAGCCGAAGAACATCATGTACGACGAGGAGGGGACCGTGAAGGTCCTCGACTTCGGCATCGCGCGCCTCGACGAGAACAGCGACCTCACGAAGACCGGCACGATCATGGGGAGCCCGCCCTACATGTCGCCCGAGCAGGCGCGCGGCGAGCGGACCGACGTGCGGAGCGACATCTACAGCTACGGCGTCGTGATGTACGAGGTGCTCACGGGGCAGAAGCCGTTCCTCGGGGCGAACATCCGCGAGACGATCATGATCCGGCAGCACCTGAAGGAGCTGCCGCCGCCGATCGCGAACTACCGCGACGTCCCAGGCGAGATGCAGCGGGTCGTGAACAAGTGCATGTGCCCGCGCGCCGAGGACAGATACCAGACGACGCCCGAGCTGGTGCAGGACCTCGAGGTCGCCCTCTTCATGGTCGACAAGAACCGCGTCTCCTGCGCCGTGGTGAGCGAGGTGTACGAGCGGGTGAAGGCCTCGCGCATGGTGGCGCCCTGGAGGCGCCTGCGGACGAGCACGGTCGCCTCCGCCGTCATCCTCGCGCTCGGCCTCATCGGGATGTTCCCCGTGGAGACGACGAGCCTCCTGATTGTGGCCGCCGTGTGCCTCATGGTCCTCAAGGGGCTCGTGGGCGGGAAGCTCAAAGGCGCGAAGAAGTACGTGAAGATCCCCGAGACGGAGAAGATCGAGTAGGCGATGGCTTCCATCCAGGTCTATCGCGGCAAGGATGTCGGGCGGACATTTCCGCTCGGCGACGACGTGACCCTCGGGTCCGCCGCCGACGTGGCGATCCCGATCGTCGACCCGCGGCTCGCCGCGCGGCACGCGCGGATCGTGCGGAGGAACGCGGACTTCCTGATCGCGGACCTCACGGGGAAGGCGGCCGTCGCGGTGAACGGACGCGTGATCACCGGCGAGAGGAAGCTGGTGAACGGCGACAAGATCCGCCTGGGGCTCACCTGGCTCAACTTCATCGACCAGGGGCCTCCGGCGCGCCCCGCCCAGGCCGCCTCTTCCGGTCCCGCGGCGCCCGCCCAGGTCGGCGCGACCGCCCAGGAGGACCGCGCCGCCGCGATCCTCGGCATCCTCGACACCTACGAGATCCTCGAGGAGCTTGCCCGGGGCTCCGTCGGCGAGTTGTATCACGCGCGCGAGAAGGAGCTGTCGCGCGAGGTCGCCATCCACATCCTCCCGCCGGGGCTCATCGGCGAGAATCCCGGGATCGACAAGAAGTTCCGCGAGGAGATCGTCCCGATCGCCCAGCTCAACCACGAGAACATCGCGACGCTCCTCGACTTCGGCGTCCGCGGCCCCTACATCTACTACACGACGGAGTGGGTGCAGGGGACGACGATCCGCGCCGCCGTGGCGCGCGAGAAGAAGCTCTCGGGCGTCAAGGCCCTCCTGATCGCGCGCGACGTGGCGCGCGGGGTGGCCCACGCGCACCGGAAGCGCGTCGTCCACGGGGACCTCGAGCCGGACAACGTCGTCATCTCCGGCGAGCGGGTCGTGATCACCGACTTCGGCCCCTCCAAGGTGATCGCCGAGATCACCAGCGACGGGATGACCTCGATCGGCCTCGCGGGGAACTTCGAGTTCGCCGCGCCCGAGCAGTGCAAGGGGGAGCCGGCGACGACCCTCACCGACATCTACTCGCTCGGCATCCTCCTCTACTTCATGCTGTCGGGGCGCGTCCCGTTCACCGCCGACAACCCGTACGCGCTGATCCAGGCGCACCTCGAGAAGGCCCCCGAGCCGCTCGGGAAGTTCCGGAAGGACGTCCCCGCGCAGGTCGAGCGGGTGATGCTCCGCATGCTCGCGAAGGACCCCGCGCGCCGCTTCCCGACGATCGAGCACGTCATCTCGGAGATCGAGGGGTGCGTCCGCGACCTCGAGCTCCTGAAAGTGGCGACGACGCAGGCCGACGCCGACGCGGAGTGGCTCCTCGAGAAGCTGCAGTGGATGAAGTCGGTGACCGACGCCTTCCAGGGGTGGCTGCGCGGCTTCGAGTGCGTGCAGGTCGGGGAGATGTCGGGCGACAAGCGGTACCGCTGGATCCGCCTGCTCAACAAGGGCTGGGTGAGGTGGGCCATTCCCCTCTCGATCGCGGTCATCATCGTAGGGCTCGTCGCCGGGACGAGCTACGGGCTGAAATTCCTTGCGCTGAAGGTCGGCCTGAAGGTGCCGGGGCCGCCGTAGCCGGAATGGACGAAGGGCCGCCCGGTGTCGCCGGGCGGCCCTTCCGTGGATCTCTCGCGCGCGGCTTACTTGCCGTCGCCGGCCGGAGCCTCGCCCTTCTTCGCGGTCTCGAGCTCCTTCTGGAAGGCCTCGAACTCCGCCTTCGTCTCCTTCGTCGGCGCGCCGCAGCTCGCCTCGATGGTCATCGTCTTCTCCTTGGGCTTCGTCAGGTCCTCTCCCTCCATCACGTACGTCACCGTGCGGCCCTTCTTGTCGCCGCGGCTCGCGTCCGTGACGTCGCCGGGCATGACGATCACGATGGAGTTCTTCATCTGGGACATCATCCCCTCCATCATGCCGGGGTCCATCCCGCCCATGGACGGCCCTTCCTTGCCCTCGCCCTTCCCCTCGTCGCCGTCGCCCTTCTTCTCCCCAAGGTCGTCGCCGCCCTCATCGCCGCCGCCGCCGCCCATCGCGCCGCCCGCTTTCTTCGCCGCGGCCGCCTTGATCTTCTCGAAGTCCATGCCGATCTTCAGGTCGCACCCGCCGTCGTCGTGCTTCGTGAAGCCGAACGTCATGCCGGCCTGCTCGACCTTGCTGATGTCCTCGAAGTAGGCGACCGCGACCATCTGCATCTTCTGGCCGATGGTCCCCTTGATCTGCTCGCCCATGTTCGCGCCCGGCGTGCTGGGTCCGCCCGCGCCGCCGGCCATGCCCTTCGCCATCGCGAGCTGCTGCGGGTCGATCGTCATCGTCTGGACGAACTTCCCCGAGCCGTCCGAATAGACGAGGTACTTCTGCTCCATCTGGAAGCAGCCGGCCATCATGACGAGGGCGCATGCCCCCGCGAGACTCATCAGGCGACGCAACATCGACAGACCTCCGTAAGGTGTTGAAACCAAGAGACCAGGGGGAGTCGGTGGGGCGGAGGGACGGGCCCGGTCAAACCAACCAGCAAGCTGGCTTTGCCAGTTGCCCGACCTGGACTTCGGGGCTAGAATGCGCGCACACCATCGGGAACGTGCGCATGTCTTCCCCCCTCGTGGAAGCCCTTTCCCAGGTCGTCTCGCTGCCCACCGCCCCATTCTACGAGGGCCGGGTGCAGGCGTTTGCGCGAAAATGGGCCTCCGACCGGGGAATCCCCGTCACCGAGGACCCTCACGGAAACATCCTCCTCCGCTGGCATAAGGCCGACGGCCCGACCATCGGATTCGTCGCCCACATGGACCACCCCGGCCTCGAGGTCATGCCCGGGCAGGGGCGCGTCGCCGCGCGCGTCTTCGGAGGCGTCGGGCCGCGCGACCTCTCCGGCTCGCCGGTGCGCGTCTTCGGAGAGGCGGAAGTCCCCGGCCGCGTCGTCGAGGACAGCCGCCAGGCCGAGGCGGGCCTCGGGCGCGCGGTGACCCTCGAGGTCGACGCCCCGATCGCCGCGCGGACCTTCGGGATGTGGGACCTCACGCCATTCGAGCTGCGCGACGGGAAGGTCCATTCCCGGGTGATCGACGACCTCGCCGGCGTCGCCGCAATCCTCGCACTCTTCGCGCGGCTCGCCGAGCACGACGTGAAGGCCTCCGTCTACGGCCTCCTCACGCGCGCGGAGGAGGTCGGCTTCATCGGCGCCCACGCGCTCGCGCGGACGGGCCTCGTGCCGAAGGACGTCCCCGTGATCTCGATCGAGATGAGCCGCGCCCTGCCGCTCGCCGAGCAGGGGAAGGGGTTCGTCGTCCGCGTCGGGGACCGGCTCACGCTGTTCGACCCCGACCTCACGCAGTACTTCATCGAGGTCGCCGGCGCGCTCGCGGCGGAGGACCCCACCTTCCAGCACCAGAAGCGGATCCTCGACGGAGGGGCGTGCGAGGGGTCCCTCTTCCGCCAGATGGGGTACCGCGTCGGCGGGCTCGCCGTGCCGCTCGCGAACTACCACAACCAGGGAGAGACCGGGGTCGCGCCGGAGAACATCGCCCTCTCCGACTACGAGAACCTCGTGCGGTTCCTCGAGGTCCTCGTCGTCGACTTTGCGCGAGGAGGCGAGGAGAATGCGCGGAAGCAGATCCGCGACCGCGTCCTCGGCGCGATCGGCGCCTACGCCGACCGGATCGCCCCGGAGGCGTAGCGCGAGGGGAGAGGGGCGAAGGGAGACGGGCGAATGTTCTCGAGCCCGCATTCGCCCCTCGCCCCTCGCCCCTCGCTCCTCGCTCCTCGCTCCTCGCCCTTCGCCCCTCGCCCTTCGCCCCTCGCCCTTCGCCCCTCGCCCCTCGCCCCTCGCCCCTCGCCCCTCGC
>ORJL010767451.1_pt1 | contig 19711 bp, 15 predicted proteins | sample 1779941 | NCBI WGS metagenome assembly ORJL01 (sample SAMEA104232317, study PRJEB22302) | groundwater metagenome | biome: forest; feature: aquifer; material: groundwater | place: USA | collected 2011-08-07 | depth 5.8 m | reverse complement strand
GTGTGGCAGGCGGTGTTCCGCGGGCTGCTGGACGAGCGCCGGCTGCGCTTGACGTATCGGACGCGCGGGCGCGGTCCGGCGGTGCAGCGGGACTTCGACCCCTGGGGGATCCTGGTGCGGGGGCGCGACTGGTTCCTGCACGGGCACGACCATCTGCGCGGCCGGCCGCTGACGTTGCTCCTGCCCTTGGTGGCGACGGCGACGGTGCTGGGGGACGTGCCGGTGCGGGTGCCGCGGGGGTTTGACGTGCGGGAGTACGCGGCGGCGGGATTCCGCGGCCTGCAGAGCGAGAAGGTCGGGCGGCAGCGCGTGGTACTGCGGTTCGATGCGGAGACGGCGGAGCTGATCGAACGGGCGCCGTTCGCGGACCGGCAGCGCGTCGTGCGCGGGCGGGACGGCCGCGCGACGGTGACGTTCTCGACGAACGCGCTCTTCGAGGTGGAGCGCGAGGTGCTGCGCTGGGGGGAGCACGTGGAGGTGCTCGCGCCCGCGAAGCTGCGGCGGGCCATGGAGCGGCTGGCGGGGTGGTTCGCGGGGACGTATGGGCGAAAGGGAAAGGCGCGGGTGCGGAGGGGGTGAGGAGGGGGCATGTGCAGCGAACGAACGGGTGCGGTGGGAGACGCTTGCGAGTTGCGGTGAAAAAATGGGAAAAGGGGGACCGCGGACATGTGGTGGCGGGGGTGGGGGGGTAGGATCCAGGACTAGTCGTGGAGACCGTTGCGACGGATACCGACGCCCTGCTTCGATCATGTGCTCAGATCACCATGGTGCGGCTCTGAGCCTTCCATCAGGACTTGGGGCCCACCGAATTCCAAGTAGCGGTACTCACCCGCCGGACCCGTAGATTCCGTACGAAGGCATGCAAGTCGCATGAAGGAGTAGTGATTACGCTTCGAGCAGTCGATGAATGGCTCCATGGTGCGCTGGGCCTTGACCCTGGCGCTACCCCCTTCCCATGGCAGAGCGATCTCCTGCAGCGATTTCTGAGCGGCACAGGCGTCCGCGCGGTGGACGTCCCCACCGGTCTGGGCAAGACTGCTGTCATGGCGATCTGGCTCGTAGCCAGGGCAGCCGGTGCACAAGTCTCTCGGCGCCTCGTGTACGTCGTGGACCGCCGGGCGGTCGTCGACCAGGCCACGCGCGTCGCCATGGATCTGCGCGAGTGGCTGGATCGCACGCCGAAAGCGCTTGCAGCCCTTGCGCTTGACCGGTCGCTGCCGATCTCCACACTTCGGGGCCAGTTCATCGACAATCGTGAGTGGCTCGACGATCCAACTTCTCCTGCCATCATAGTGGGCACCGTCGATATGGTTGGCTCTCGACTTCTTTTCGAAGGGTACGGGACGTCGCGGAAAATGCGACCCTACCACGCCGCGCTTCTCGGCAGCGACGCCCTGATCGTACTCGACGAGGCGCACCTCGTACCGCCGTTCGAACACCTGATCCGGTCGGTCGTCGAGGGGAGTTCTCCTGGAGGCGAACTGGGCACGCGCGGCGATGAGACGCCGGTGCCGTCGATGCAGCTTCTGTCGCTTTCGGCGACGGGCAGAATGCACGACGAGGGCGTTCTCGAACTCGGCGAAGCCGACTTCAGACACGAAGTGGTCAAGCGGCGTCTGCGGGCACCCAAGCGCGTGTCGATGGTCGATGTGGGCGGTCAAAAGCTCCCGCAGTCGCTCGCTGCGGAGGCATGGCGACTGTCCAGCGAAGGCGCACGTCCGGTCCGCTGCGTCGTGTTCTCTACTTCGCGCGAGGTTGCGCGATCCGCGCTCGAGGAACTCGGAAAACTTGCGAAGGACGCGACGATCGAATGCGACCTGTTCGTGGGCGGGCGCCGAGGGCTCGAGCGCGACCATGCGGCGACGCGCTTGGAGTCCATGGGCTTTCTTGCGGGCAGGCCCGTCGACCGGGACCACCCCGCATTCCTGTTCGCAACGTCCGCGGGCGAAGTGGGCGTCGATCTTGACGCTGAACACATGGTGGGCGACCTCGTAGCTTGGGAACGAATGGTCCAGCGATTCGGGCGCGTCAACCGCCGGGGGCACGGCGAAGCCGACATCGTGATCGTAATGGAGCAGCCCAAGCCGACGAAGAAGGAAGAGACCGCCCTAGCCACGAGCTCAGAGGCTCTCCGAGAGGCTGATCTGAGGGTGATCGAGGCTTACCAAGCGCGCGCCACGGACTACGTGGCGCGAAAGAAGCCCTTCGAATTGCTCCCAGTTGGACCCGATGGTCGTTGGGATGCGAGCCTCCATGCGTTGCAGGACCTGAGACGCAAAGCCCGCAAGGACCGAGATGTGGCCAAGGCCCTGAACGACGCCACCACAGCCGCACCCCTCCGACCGGCGATTAGCCGCCCGCTGATAGACGCGTGGGCCATGACCGCTATAAAGGTGCATACCGGGCGGCCCGAAATCGCTGCGTGGCTTCGTGGGTGGATCGACGAGGACGAGCCGCAGTCGACGGTTGCGTGGCGCCGCTTCATTCCTCAACCGGCGACTGAGGAGAGCGCGCACGAGCGGGCATACCGTTCGGAGCTTGAACGATTCTTCGAGGCCGCCGCGACCCATGCGAGCGAGTCGTTGGAGATCGAGACCCGCACCGTCGTCGAGTGCCTGTTGGAACGTGCGCAGGAGGTGCGCGCGGCGCTCGATGGGTCCGGTCCAGTTCCCTCGCAAGCCCCAGGGCAGGCGGCGCACCTCCCCATTCCCCTCACCGCAGGATCGGTCGTCGCAGTCTGCCTCGACTCCGCCGGAGAGCCCTCCGCGGCCTGGCGGCTGAGCGAACTGGTTCCTCCTTCCGACTTTCAGCGCGACCGGCTCGAGAAAGACCTGTGTCGCGCACTACGCGAGCGAGCGCTCGTTCTGGATGCGCGGCTCGGTGGCCTCGACGATAACGGCCTGTTGTCGCCCAAGTCGACCCGCGTCCCTCGCACCATCGACGATGGTTCGTTCTGGATGGACGCAGCGGATGCGGCCCCGCCGGCCGTCCGATTCAGTGTCCGCTGGGCTTCGGCTGGGCAGCACGAGGCGAGCGAAGGGGCGTGGCGCGAACGGTTGCGCGTACCGTTCGAGCGCTCGGACGACGGCGAGGCCACTTCGTGGCTCGTGGTGTGGAAGTGGCGATCCGATGCGGCCACGGAGGAAGATCGCTCCGCGGGTTCACTTCAGCTGCTCATCGACCACCAAGCCTGGGCTGCCGATGAGGCAAGGCGGCTTGGGGAGCGTTTGCATCTCCCCGAAGCCTACGTGACGATGCTCGAGGTCGCGGCGCGCCTTCATGATGAGGGCAAGCGCGCGGCTCGCTGGCAGCGCGCGTTCAATGCGCCGCCCGGGGGACCGTATGCCAAGACGCCAGGGCCGGTGAACATCGCGCTACTCGACCACTACCGACACGAGTTCGGGTCGCTGCCGATTGCTGAATGTAACCCGGCAATTCTCAGCCTCGATCCGGAGCTTCGCGAACTGGCGCTGCATCTGATCGCAGCCCACCACGGTTTCTCGCGACCGATCATTGCTGTTACCGGCTGCGAAGACGCACCGCCCTCGGTCCTCGCTGCTCGAGCCCGTGATGTCGCGCTGCGATTCGCGAAGCTGCATGCGCACTGGGGCCCCTGGGGCCTTGCCTGGTGGGAGTCCCTTCTGCGTGCGGCCGACCAGAAGGCGTCGAAGCGCAACGAGGAGACGACGCAGATGCGGCGGGGAGGTTCCTGATGGCGTACGCATCGATCCCGGTCGATGTCTTCAATCCGGGGCAGGTGTTCGCGTGTCTCGGGCTGGCAGAAGCCGCCGAGGTTCTCCATGGCGGCTCCGAGGCCGGCTTCGATTGGAGCGACGAAGCCAATGCGCGATTCTCGCTTTGGGCCGACGGTGCTGACAACCCGCTGCACTCGGTGCTCGACTTCTTGGGCGCAGCCAGCGTTCTCACCACAGCGCCTTCCGGTTCGGCCAACGACACGGCTCGCTGGGACTTGCCGACGGTGCAGAACGCGCCCGATGCGCCATTTCCGTTTCCAGATCCAGACAGCCCCGCCACGCTCCCCGCAGTGCTCGAGCATGATGGTAGGCGGGTAGTTGTGGACCACTGGGGCGATACGCAGCGAGACAATGTGAAGTTCTGGGCTGGGGCCGGTGGCTATCCCGGGGCGGCGCTCTTGCGCGATGGTCTAGATCTCGTGCGCACTGCGATTCGCACCGATCTCCCGCGAGTGGCCGTGGACCCCTTTGCCCTCTCCGCGCCGCAGTCGAGCAGCCTCCGGCTCGACTGGCGCCGCGACTACGTCCCGTTGGACGCGGGCTTTTCGTTGAACGAGCATCCGATGGAGCCGAGAGGCTACCCATTGGTGGAGATTCTGGCCGCGATCGGGCTGACTCACGCGCGCCCCGAACGCCCCGATCTTCGCGACAAGCTCGCATACCGCTACGGCATCATTGGCCGAGGGAGCAACGACGAGCCGCACGACTTCTGCCGAGTGCCCCTGCTGTTTGGTCGAGCAGCGCTCGGTTGCGCGTCGCTGCCCTGGCCGACGCGCAGGTTCCGCATGGCACTCAAATGGCCGGGCCAAGAGAATCAGGCGCGCTGCATTACCACCGTTACCGAGGAGAACCACCTATGACGACGACGACTCTGACCTCGAAGTTGCTCGACTCGTGGGCCAGTGCGCCCGACGGTCCCGTGGCAATGCACCTCGAGCAAAGGCTCGCCCCGGTGGAAGGGGACGGTGCGGTGTTCTTCCCGCCGACGTTCGCGAGCGAGAAGAGCCCATACAACATCGACACGCTCGCCGATGGGACGCGGGTGGTGCTCGTCGATAGCGTCGGCTCGCAGGCGAACCGCATGGAGCCCGTGTTTCTGCGCGAAACGCATCGAGCCCTGGTGCCGCAGATCGACATCGCGTACGGCGAGTCAAAGTCTGGTACGGACGGAACGGTGTCGATTCTCGAGGCAGGTCACCGGCTCGGCGACGCGATCGTGCGCTGCACGGCGCTACAGAAGGAGGCCCAGGAAGCATTCCGGACCTTCCAGCGGACGGGAGACGCGACGAAGCTCGCGAAACTCGCGCCGACTTCGCTGGTGTTCGGGGCATGGGACTCGCGAGACACCGGTGCCAAGCTTCCCCGCGTGGTCCAGTCCGTCATTCGGGCCTGGGACGTGTCCACACTCACGCGCTCGGCGCAGTATGTGCCCGCAGTCGACTACGCGGCCCTGGATGTCTTCTCGGAGGACGAAAAGCAGAAGGCCGAGGGAAAGAAGGAGAGTCCCCTGGCACAGCGTGGATTCGTGCACGTACCGGCAACCGGTGGGCACGGCGGCGTGGTCGCACGCGGGCCGATCCGGCGCGACGTGACAGTAAACATGATCGCGCTGCGACGCCTCGGTGGCGAATCGGCCGACCTGCTCCGCAGATACGTCCTCGGGCTCGCGCTGGTCGCCGCGGTCGAGCCGATGGACCCATTCCTCCGCCAGGGATGCCTGCTCGTACCGCATGAAGGCCCCGGGACCTGGACCGTCGTGAAACGCGATGGCAGCCGGGAGGCGGTTACGATTCCGGATGGACTCGTCGGAAGGTACGCGGCCGAGGCGGCGACGCGCTTCGGCGTGGGAGGCAACCGTTCGGTGACCTTCGACAAGCAACTCGCGAAGGCAGACGTCAAGAAGAAGGACAAGAAGTGAAGTCGAACGAGGACCGCGGACTCGTCATTCGCGTGTGCCTGCACGACGGCAGGTATCACGGAGTCTCGGACTGGCCCCCGGCCCCCGCACGCCTATTCCAGGCGCTGATCGCCGGGGCCGGTCCGGTCGTGGCGGCAACCGGAGCCGTGGCCGACGCCCTGCGTTGGCTCGAGGGGCTCCCTCCGCCCGTGATTGCGGTCCCACACGCGACGCTTGGCGCGCCAGCGACGTTCTGGGTTCCGAACAATGACCTCGACGCGCACGGCGGCGACCCTGCTCGCGTCCCCGAGATTCGCACGGGTAAGCAGGTCAGGCCCCGACTCTTCGACGCGCGGATCCCGTTAGTCTACGCCTGGACACTCTCGTCTTGCGCCGAGTCCGAAGCGCGGGCGCGTGAGGTTTGCGTGATCGGCCAGGGGCTGTACCAGTTGGGCCGAGGCGTCGACTTGGCGTGGGCGGTGGCCGAGATCGTTGGCGCCGCAGAGCTCGAGGCGCTCCTGTCGGCCCACCCGGGTCGACTCCATCGGCCGTTGCTCGGTGCCCCCAGCGATCTGGATCTCGCGTGCCCCATGATTGGTTCTTTCGACAGCCTCCTGCGACGGCACGCCGACTCGGGGCGGCGTTTCTCGTCCGAAGGCGAGGGACGCAAGGCCAAGCAGGTGTTCGTCCAGCCTCCTAAGCCGCGCTTCTTGAATGTCGGGTACGACTGCGCGCCTATCCGCGCGGTGTTCGAGCTGCGAGTCGATGTCGATGCCCCGCTGCTGGCCTGGCCGCTCGCGGATGCGAGTGCCCTGGTCACACGCATCCGGGACGCGGGGGCGGACCGCCTGCGGAATGCACTCCCTGATCGGGCAGGCGATATCTTGCGGACTCTGGTCGGTAGACCGAGCAACGGTGCGACCACGGGGTCCGAAGGGCGTGTGCGCTTGGTGCCTGTTCCCTCTATCGGACACGAACAGGTCGACTTACGGATCCGGCGAATCCTCGTGGAAGTCCCGCAGGGCGGAAGGATCGCTGCAGAGGACGTCTTGTGGGCCTTTTCTGGTCTGCACTTGGCTGAGACAGGGGCCGTGCTTACGCGCGCGGACGACACGGCGATGTTGAGGCACTATGGCATTGGCGGCGAGGTGCATCGAACGTGGCGCACCGTCACGGCGGCGGTCCTGCCAGACCCTGCGCGTCGCCGTCGGATCGATCCCGCGCATCGGCGCGACCAAGCCAAGCCTGCGACTGAGCGGGCCGAAGAGGAGGCGCGCGCGATGCAGGCCGTGAAGCAGGCGCTCCGCCACGTGGGCCAAACCTCCCCCGTCGCGGCGATTCGCGTTCAGCGCGAGCCGTTTCATTCGAGGGGAGAACGCGCGGAGGCCTTCGCTTCCGGCACCCGATTTGAAAAAGAACGCATGTGGCACGTGGAACTCATGTTCGAGCAGCCCGTTCGAGGTCCTGTCCGAATCGGGGATGGACGCTTTCTTGGGCTCGGGGTCATGGCTCCGGCGAGAGTTAATCCGGCCGCATCCGCGTTCAGGATTCTGGACGGACTCGCCGAGAACGCGGATGAAATGGTGGTTACTGCCGCACTCCGGCGCGCGGTGATGGCGCGGGTTCAGAGCAAGCTCGGGCCGCACGGGCGATTGCCGATCCTGGTTTCGGGACACGCCGCAGATGGGACTCCCGCCAGGTCAGGTCATCTGGCGTATGTGTTCGACCGCGCGAGAGCGCGGCTACTCGTCGTTGCACCTCGCAGGTCATACGGCCCGCAGCGCGACTTACAATTGGTCGACTCGGCTCTCGCGGACCTCGACGACCTTCGCGCAGGCTCGGCAGGCCGTCTCCGCCTTGGTCCCGCGACGGTCGATCTGGACAACGACCACTTATTCGCGCCATCTTGCCGTTGGACCTCGGTAACACCATACGTCGTAGATCGGCATGCCAAGCGTCTGAGCAGCGACGCGGCGCTGATTGCCGATCTTCGAAGCGCCTGTGCACGCGCGCGGCTTCCGGAGCCGCAAATCGAGGTACTGGAGACCCGAGGGGTGCCCGGCGTGGGGCTAGTGGGTCGTGCTATCTTGCGATTTGCGGTCGCGATTTCTGGGCCGATTCTGCTTGGAAGAACCCGGCACTTGGGAGGCGGATTGTTCACGGGTACTTGAAGTGCATCACGCTTCCGCGCGGAATGCGTATCGCGCGCGCCGCCCGTCACAAGGCCCACGCTCTCGCGAGGATCAGCCCCCTTGCCGATGACGCCCGACATTCTTCCCGTCCCCGCCCGGCGAAACGAGTACGTCTATTGTCCGCGGCTTGCCTACCTCGATTGGGTCCAGGACGAATTCAAGGACGACGCCGAGGTGGCCGAGGCCAAGCTCCACGTCCGCGACCAATTTCATGCGGAGCGCCCGGGGACCGGATACAGTACGTCCGCCCTCAACGCCTTCGCGGCGAAGTCGAGGGCGGCCAGCACGCCATCCCTGGTGAGCCGCGGGTGTGCGTCCAGGATCTGCTCGATGGACTCTCCGGCAGCGAGCTTCTCCAACACGGACTCGACCGTGATGCGGGTCCCCGCGATCACGGGCTTGCCCATCATGATCTTAGGATCGGCGACGATCTTCTCTTCCGTCACTTCGCAACCTCCGTCATCCTGGCCGGCTGGTTTACCGGCTCTGCCTCATCGAGCAATTCGACTTCACGGCCGCGCCTTGCGAATCCTCCGCTTGACCTGGGCGAGTGTGCAAACCTCGCTTCGCCCTTCCGCACCTCGTCGCGTTCCGATAGGACTTTCCCGTGCCATCCGGGCGATGGAATTGCCCCCGGACTGCGGCAAAGGTCCTCCCAGAGTTGCTCCAGGGCAGAGAGCTTCTCGAGAACGGACATCCTTGCCGGCCGCAGAGCCCGCTTCATGCCGCCTTCTCCTTCACGCTGCGCCAGCGCCCACACTCGGGAAATCCCGTCATCCTGGCGCGCGAAGCCGCCAACGGATCGGCCCCGGGAGCCGTCCCAACTCCGCACGCATCAGATAGGAGACGATGTTGGTGTCGACCACCATGGCGGTCATTCGCGAGCCGATCCCGGCGGCGCGATCCGCCGCCGCGCCTGGATGGCGTCGACGAATTCGTCGAACTCCCGTTCACTGCCCCACAGGACCGATCCCTGGCCCATCAGCTCGTCCAGGGATTGCGGTCCCGCGACCCCTTGCTCGGCGGCAAGCTCTTCGATGGTGCGTTCTTTCCAGAACGACGCCGGATTCGGAAACGTACGCAGCCAGACCTCGACTTCTCGTTCCGGAATCGGCGCCGGATCGTTCAGTTCGATGTGACGAGGGTCGCACAGGCACCCCCGCACCAGCACGAATGCGTCCATGGAACCTCACGTCGACGGGAGCCGGTTGAAGAGTCGTCGCAGTTTCTCGTACCGGGCTGCGACCACGCCATCCTAACAGGTAAGCGCATTCGTCACAACACGCTGCCGGGACTCTGCGAAGGACACGACTCGAGCCATGAATCCCGCCGACACGCCCGACCTGATTCCCGCCCGCATGCTCAACGAGTACGTCTACTGCCCGCGGCTTGCCTATCTCGAGTGGGTGCAGGGCGAATTCAAAGACAACGCCGAAGTGGCCGAGGGCAAGCTGCATCATCGCCGCGTCGATGTGGAGACGGGCGATCTGCCCGAGGCCGGCGAGGCCGAGGCCGAGGCGGATCAGGAGCAGATCCACGCCCGCTCGGTCCTGCTTTCGTCGTCCTCGCTCGGGGTGATCGCGCGCATCGACCTGGTCGAAGGGGAGGGGAACTGGGTCGTCCCCGTGGACTACAAGCGGGGGCGGGCGCCCGACGTACCCGAAGGCGCCTGGGACGCCGATCGAGTCCAGATCGCCGCGCAGGCGCTGGTGCTGCGGGACAACGGGTACGCGTGCGACGAAGGGGTGGTCTACTACGTCAAGTCGCGCCGCAGGGTGACGGTGGCGATCGACGACGCGCTCGTCGTGCGTTGCCGCGAAGCCGTCGCCGGCTTGCGCGCGCTCGCCCATGACGCTGCGATTCCGCCGCCGCTCGTCAACAGTCCCAAGTGCCTGCGGTGCTCGCTCGCGCCCATCTGCCTTCCCGACGAAGTGACGATGCTTCGTGAAGCCGGCGCGGCGCGCGACGTCCGCCGGATCTTCCCGGCACGCGACGACGCCTACCCGCTGTACGTCCAGACTCATGGCCTGTCGATCGGCCTGGACGGCGACGTCGTGCAAGTGCGCGAGAAGGGCAAGACCATCCAGGAAGTCCGGCTGCTCGACGTTTCGCAAGTCTGCCTCATGGGCAACGTCCAGGCGAGCACGCAGGCGATCCGCGAGTTCCTGTCGCGGGGCGTGCCGGTGTGCTGGTTTTCCGGCGGTGGGTGGTTCCACGGCATGGCGCAGGGGGAGGCGCACAAGAACGTCGAGCTGCGCCGGCTTCAGTTCGCGGCCGCGGGGGACCCCGCGAAGTCGCTGGCCCTGGCGCGTGCGATCGTCGCGGGCAAGGTGCGGAATGCCCGGACGCTGTTGCGCCGCAATCACGAACCGGAACCGGAGGCGGCGCTCGCCGAACTGGCCCGCCTTGCCGACTCCGCCGGTCGGGCGGCATCGCTCGAGACCCTGCTGGGCCTGGAGGGTGCGGCGGCCCGGACGTACTTCGCTCACTTCGGCGGGTTGCTGAAGGGGGAGGGGACGGGGGGCGAGTTCGACTTCGACGGCCGCAACCGCCGGCCGCCCACGGATCCCGTCAATGCCATGCTGTCGTACGCGTACGCGCTGCTGGCGAAGGACCTTGCCGTGACGGTTCAGGCGGTGGGGTTCGATCCGTTCCTCGGCTTCTATCATCAGCCGCGATATGGGCGGCCGGCATTGGCGCTCGACCTGATGGAGGAGTTCCGGCCGCTGATCGCCGACTCGGTGGTGATCACGGTGGTGAACAAGCGCGAGATCGGGCCCAAGGACTTCCTGCGGCGGGGAGGCGCGGTCGCCATGACCGCCGGCGGCCGCAAGGCGGTGCTGCGCGCCTACGAGCGCCGGATGGACGAGTGGGTGACGCATCCGGTCTTCGGGTATGGCGTGACCTACCGGCGCGTGCTGGAGATCCAGGCGCGTCTGCTGGGCCGCTACCTGTCCGGGGAGATTCCCGAGTACGTGTCGTTCGTGACGAGGTGATCTGATCCATGCGCGCACGCTACCTGGTCGCATACGACGTGTCCGACCCGAAGCGGCTTCGGCTGGTGCACAAGACCGTGCGCGGATTCGGCGAGGCGATGCAGTACTCCGTGTTCGTGTGCGACCTTTCGGACCACGAAAAGGTGTTGCTGAGGGGGGCGGTGGCGGAGATCATACATGCGGACGAGGATCGCGTGATGATCGTGCACCTCGGTCCGGCGGATGGCCGGGGCGCGCAGTGCTTCGAGATACTCGGACGGCAGCATGCCGCGGAGGATCCCGGCGCGGTGATCGTGTAGCAGGATGGGTTCGGCCGCTCTTTGACAATCTGACTCCTTGTGTGCTTCCTGGGCCTGCGAGCGTCGCGGTGCTGCGTCAGACCCGGGAGACGCTCGCGGATGTAATCGACGTTGCAGGTGGAGGATGCGTATGGATGATGTTCATTTCCTGGGCTCCCGCCGTGGCTGCCGGGCATCGCTCGTGTACGCGTGCGTGACGTGTGCGCGGAGCCGAGGTTGCGTGCGAGCACTCTCCGCGGGCGCAAGCCCGCGGCCCCATTGAAGCGCTGGAAGGCAACCTCATGAATCCTGGATCGAGCCACTCTCCGCGGGCGCAAGCCCGCGGCCCCATTGAAGCCGACCAGTGCGTCAACGCGCTGGAGGAAGTTTCCTGCTCTCCGCGGGCGCAAGCCCGCGGCCCCATTGAAGCCACGGGAAACGGCAATGGCTGGGCCTACAACGTCACCTCTCCGCGGGCGCAAGCCCGCGGCCCCATTGAAGCATGCAATGCCCCTCACGGTCATGCCCACACACGCACCTCTCCGCGGGCGCAAGCCCGCGGCCCCATTGAAGCACCCTCAAGGGGAGTTTTTGACTGGTGCCGGTGTCTCTCCGCGGGCGCAAGCCCGCGGCCCCATTGAAGCTGCACGCAACTCGCGCGGGGTCCAGCCCTCCGCCGACCTCTCCGCGGGCGCAAGCCCGCGGCCCCATTGAAGCGGAATGAGATTCAGCTCACGCTCAACGGGGAGATCCCTCTCCGCGGGCGCAAGCCCGCGGCCCCATTGAAGCTCAACCGGCAGTAGAAGCTTCGCGGAATCGTCCCGACTCTCCGCGGGCGCAAGCCCGCGGCCCCATTGAAGCTCCGCGCATCGCGCGCTTGAGAAGATCCGGCGGCGGACTCTCCGCGGGCGCAAGCCCGCGGCCCCATTGAAGCGTGCATCGCGCCGCTCGGGCACGGGAGCTTCACGAACTCTCCGCGGGCGCAAGCCCGCGGCCCCATTGAAGCGGAAACGGGATCCCCGTGTTCCCGCCGTCGTGCTTCTCTCCGCGGGCGCAAGCCCGCGGCCCCATTGAAGCGGTCCCCGCAGGGTTCCCTCACCGTAGTGTTTCCTCCTCTCCGCGGGCGCAAGCCCGCGGCCCCATTGAAGCGTCCAGCCCATTGTCAAGGGCCACGTCAATTGAGCCACCCAGGGCCGGGTTATCCTGAGCCACCCGGGCGGAACGCGAACGCTCTCCGCGGGCGCAAGCCCGCGGCAGCTCGAACTTCGGAAAGAGATCCGTTTGCACCTTGGGCGTGAGTGCATCGGCGGGCCGTTCGAGTCGACGAGGATGGGCGCTACCGCGGCCATTCAGCAATGCGGCGGTGAACGGACCGTTCACCCTCATCGCCAGGCGGACTTTGGCCTGAATGTCCTTCAGAACCCGGCTTGGTCGTCCCCCTACTCGCGCAAAACCCGTCGCTTCACCTTTCGACGGCATGATGGCGACAAGTACTCGTCCCGCTCCCCGTCAACTCGGCGATCAACGACTTCCAATTTGACCGCAACAGGCTCGCGCCGCCCTGCAACTCTGAATCGTCAGTCGCAACAGCGAAAGAATCGACTTAACGACGTTAAATCGACTTTTCACCAGTTGCAAGCGCCCCCGAACCGCTGATCGTGCGCCCTCCTCCACGACCTGAGCACGCCCAACCGGCAATCGCTGCCACTTTTCCCTGTTGAGCACGATTCTCTCGACGATTCCCCCGCCTTTTCGTCGTGTGGCATCCACTCAACGCCGTTGGATCCACACGTAACGTCGATCCGCGTGCTCCAAACCCTGTTGCATCACCGCTCAATCCACGAGAATCCGCTTTTCAATTGTGCGCGTCGTGTTTATCGGCGTTGCGAGTGCTCCGTCCGCCGTTCGAATCGTGCTTGTCGCCGTTGAAACTCGTCGCAACAGCTGAAAAACCGATTTAACGTCGTTGGAATCGTTTTAACTACGAAGCACCGACTTTTCACTTCAATCGGCTGCTCCGCATCGTCGTTGGGGCGCGCTCCGCGCTCGTTTCCGATGCGCCGCGCACCGGCCGCACCACACGCCAACCAGACCTCCGCACGCCGTGACCGTGCGCCCGCCCCACCGATCCCGACTCCTCGAGCCCCGCCGGCTCAGCGCCCCTATACATTAGTCGACCTGCGAGCCGATCCCGCGCCCCATCGCCGGTCGCGCCCAAACTGGCCGCCGATCCCTTCCCCCTCGAGGAGCACGAACTCCAACTTCGTCCCGCGGCCCACGCGCCCGGCGCTGGCGCGGGCCTTCCCGGGCGTGCAGATCTTCGCCGGCAGCCGCGCGCCGCTCGTTGCTGCCGGGCTTCGGCGCGGTCACGTCCACGCTCTCCGCCGCACCGGCGATGGCAACGTCGAAATCCGTACCATTCAGTAAAGGCGTAGTCCCGGGCAGCGGCTCTTCGGGCGGACGTGATCCACCTCGCCCTTGTAGGTCCGTTCGCACCAGGCGCAGAGTCCGTGGAAGATGGCGCGCAGATGCGCGCCGACCTGCGAGCGAGCTGAGGAGCGCGCGTACCGCCCGTTGGCGGCTTGCCCCTGTTACGCTTCGTAATGCGTTACGATTCTACACGCCTCCGGAACTCGCCGCTGCGATTCGGTGTTCCGTCACAACCCGTTGTCCATCGGTTTCTTCGGTACGAATTAGAGTGAAATTCAGGCTGGCACAGGGCGTGCTTTATCCCCGACAACGCCTTGCACGCGGCACTGAGTCGCGCGGGGCGCGGAATGAAAAAAAGAAGCTGACTCGAAAGGGGTATCGCCATGAACTTCATGAAGAGCCCGGTGCATGGAATGTCGGATGCGATACTGTTCGCGCTCGGGGCCGGAGGAGGTCCGCTGGCGCGGGATGCGTGGTTCGAAATGGAGGCCCGCTACCGCGGACGTCTCGAGATCAGGGTGTCCGGGACCTTGGGGGTGCGCGCGGCCGACGTCAAGGATATCGTGCAGTGCATCTTCATGGACATGTGGGAGCATGGCGCACATGCGCCGGGGGAAGAGGTCCAGTTCCTGCGTTGGCTGTTCAAGATCGCGAAGTGTGTGACGATCGACTTCGTGCGCCGGCGTGGGGCGATGGATCCGTTGCCCGAGGTCGATTCCGTCGCGCCGGGCCCGGGCCCGCATACGCAGGTCCGCAGGGCGGAGCGGCGCGATCTGCTGCTCGAGGCGCTCGGGCAGCTTCCGCCGCCGATCCAGGCGGCCGTGCGCCTGCGCATCATCGAAGGGCAGGAAGTCGAGGAAGTGGCGCGCGCCTTGGACGTATGCACGCGCCGGATCCGGAAGCGGATCGTGACCGGCTGCGAGATGCTCGGACCGATTCTGGGGCCGAGGTTCGAGGATCTTGTCGCGGCGGCCTGAGGCACGGCGGACGCGGGCGTGCAGCCGCCCGCGTCGCGGGTACCCGGGCCGTGATCGTAGCGAGCGCCTGCGGGGGAGTCCCCGCGGCGCTCGCGCCGTTTTCGGACCGTGCGGCTGCGGCGTGGCCGTGTGAAATGGGGGGGGGGGCCGTTTTTCGCCGCTCAAACGATATAGAGGGTGAGGACGCGAACGATCGCCCGTTGCGGGCGGCGCGCGGCCTCGAGCGCGTGCGTGTCAACGGCTCGCGAACGTGCTTTCCCCCGAAGCCGGAGTAGGAGGATCGGCCATGCGCCAGTCCAAGAACTCGGTGGAGCGCGTGTTGTCGCGGGTGCGTGCGCTCATCCAAGGTCTCACCGACCACCCGGAGCTCGGGGAGGGGCTGCCCACCCCCCTCGAGATCGTCAAGAAGTCCCTCGACGGGATCCTCGCGGCTGATTCCACGCAGGAACAGCTGAAGAGGATCCTCGGCGGGGCGACGAAGTCGCTGAACATCCTGCTGCGGGACGCGCGCGAAATGGTGCGCGCGAACCTGGCGGTGGCGGCGATGATCCACAACCCGAACTCCGACGCAGTCTCGCTCCTCGGCGGGAAGCCGCGGCGCGGAGGGCGTCGGTCGGCGGCCAAGCAGACTCCGGAGGGCGGCGTGGGCCCTTCGACCGCGGCGGACGCCGCGTAACCGCATACCATATGGACGAGCGCACGCGTCGGGCAGACGCGGGCGCTCGCGCCATTTTCGGACCGGGCGGATTCCCACCTACGACGCCCGCGGCCTGCTGCAGCGACCTCCACAGGGCGCCGCACTCCGAGTGACGGCCGAGGTCCTCGGCGTCCGCTGTAATCCCGACCGCGGCGTCCTGCGCGTGGAGGCACTGGACGACCCGGCACGATGGGCGGAGGTGTGACTCCCGGAGCTCCCCCCAAGGTCATTTCACCGCCCCCGCTGAGCGGCAATCCGGAAGCCGACGTGCATGGCGACATGAGTCGCGTTGAACACGGCGCGCGAGGCGGAACGGCAGCCGCGGGAATGGTCGCCCATGGCGCCGCCCTTCAAGATCCGCCACTGCCCCTGTGCGCCCGCGGGGGTGGCGGTCCATTCCGTCGCGCCCCCGGCGAGGTCGCGCACGCCATAGGGGCTCTCGTCCACGGGAAAGAGGCCCCAGGGCTCGGCTCCGACCTGGGCGCGCTCCCCGGCGCGGGACTCGATCATGCAGCAGAAGCTCGGGTCGAAGTCGTCGCCCCAGGGGTGGAACCGCCCGTCGGCCCCGCGCGCGGCCTTTTCCCACTCGTCTTCGGTGGGGAGGAAGAAGGTCCAGCCGGCCTCTGCGCCGTGGCGCCAGGTGAGCCACTTGCAGTAATCGTCGGCGTCCGGCGCCGAGACGCCGAGGATCGGCCAGTCGTCGCGCCAGTCCGCGGAGAGCGTGAGACGCCCGTCCGGATGCCACCGCACGTACGCCGTGCCGCCGATCGTCGGCGTCGGAGAGGTGCGCGGGGCGCGCAGGAAGGCCCGGCCCTGATCGTGGTACTCGCGGTCGTTCAGGTACTCGCGATACATCGCCACGGTCACCGGGCCGCGGGCGAGGGAAAAGCCGTCGACGCCGGACTGGGGCACGCGCACCCGTCCGTTGACCGGACGCGTCACGTTCACGCGCGCCTCGGGGTCGTCGCCGGCGCGATACGGCCCGGCCGGGACGAACGACCACTCGTCGGGCCCGTTCGCCCCGAGCGGGGGAGGCACGTCGTCGGCCGCGGGGAGGGCGCACTCGTCGTCCCAGCCGCGGTCGTGGTCGATGGTGAAGGGGTAGCGCGCGGGGACGACGCCCTGGCCCCCCGGGACGTCGAGCACCCAGCTGCCGCGGGGCAGAACCGCGCGGAAGACGGCGCAGGGAAGGCCGGTGGCCGGGTCCGGACTCACCGGGAGCGCGGTGGCGCATAGAGGGTCGGCGCGGAAAAGGCCCTGGGCGCGCGCTTGGGCGGCCGCCTCCCCCGAGGCCTGGGCGAGCGGGAGCGGAGCGGCCTCCCAGGGCGCCGGGTCGGCGACCCGGGCGCCGGTGCGGGGATCGCACGGGGCAGCGGCGAGCACGGGAGGCACGTCGATCGGCGCGAACCGGTACAGGCGCACCTCGAGCGGGCGGTCGTGGCCGCCCGGGAGGAGGAACCGCACGCGCGCCTCCCGCACGCCTTCGAGGAGGTCGATGAGCGCGTCCCCGCCGAAGGCGAGGACCAGACCGCGATAGGCTGCGGTTGCGGCGCGGTCGCGCCGCTCCTCGGCCTCGCGCAGGCGGTCGCCGTAGAGGTCGGCGAGCCGGCGCCGGGCGCTGGGGTGCTGGGCCCAATGCGCGAGCGCCTCGGTGAAGGCGCCCACGGCGGCGGCGAAGCCTTCCTCCACGCTCTGGTCCTCCTCGCGGGCGCGCGCGCCCAGGGTCCACGACCGCTCGCGTCCGGCAGGGTCGCTCACCCGGTCGAGCGCGGTGACCGCCTCGCGGTGCGCGGCGTGCGCCTTGGCCGCCCGCTCGCGCGCTTCGCGATAGGCCCGGTAGGCCTGCTCGCCGCGGGCGGCGTGCGACTCCGCGCGGGCGCGGGCGAGCAGCGCGCGGGCGGCGGCGTCGGCGGGGGCGAGTTCGGCCGCGCGCTCGGCGGCCGCTACCGCCCCCGCGAAGTCGCCCCGGGACAGGGCCCCTTCCGCGATGGCGACGGCGGCGGCGACCTCGCGGCGCAGGCGCCAGGAGCCCGCCACGGCGACGGCGACGAAGGCGACCAGGACCAGCGCGAGCGCCGCCGCGGAGATCGCCGCCGCGGGATTGCGCCTGGCCTTGCGCCACAGTCGCTCGGCTGCGCCAATGGGACGCGCCGCGATCGGCTCGCCGGACCGCCAGCGGCGGCAGTCCTCGGCCAGGGCGGCCGCCGAGGCGTAGCGCAGCCGCGGCTCCTTCTGCAGGCAGGTGAGGCAGATCGTCTCCAGGTCCGCGTCGAGGTCGGGGACGATGCGGCGCGGCGGCACCGGGTCCTCGTCGCGGATGCGCGCGAGCAGGTCGGAGAGCGTCGGCGCGTCGTGGAACGGGTCCGCGCCGGTGAGCATCTCGTAAAGCGTGGCCCCGAGCGAGTAGAGGTCCGTGCGCGCGTCGACCGCGCCCGCCCGCACTTGCTCTGGGCTCATGTAGGCCGGCGTGCCCACCAGCTCCCCCGTGCGCGTGAGCGTGCGCAGGGACGACTCGCGGGCCGGTTCGGCGGGCATGTGCACGTCGTGCTCGAGAAACTTGGCGAGGCCGAAGTCGGCGAGGCGCACGCGCAATCCCGCGGGCCCGCGCTCGATCAGCACGTTGCGCGGCTTGACGTCGCGGTGGAGGACGCCGTGCCCATGGGCGTGGTCGAGCGCCTCGGCGACCTGGAGCACGATCTCGACCGCTTCGCGCGGGGCCAGCGTGCCGCGGGCGAGCTCGTGGGCGAGGTCTTCCCCGCCGACGCGCTCCATGGTGAAGAACGGCTTGCCGTCGAATTCGCCGACGTCGTACACCTGGACGATGCCGGGATGCCGCAGCGCCCCGGCCGCGCGCGCCTCCTGCTCGAAGCGGCGCACCTCGTCCTCGCCCACCCGCTCGTGGAAGAAGAGCACCTTGAGGGCGACCTCGCGGTCGAGCCGCAGGTCGCGGGCGCGGTAGACCGCGCCCATGCCGCCCCGGCCGAGCTCGCCGAGGATCTCGTAGCGCTCGGCGACGATGCGCGGGACCGCGGCGCTCGGGGGGGCGCCACCCTCGCTGCGCAGCGTCGCGGCGTGGGACGCCGTCCGCGCCTCGTCCTGGGCGATGCGCGCGGTCGCGCCGAAGGGCGTGCCGCCGGCAATGCCCGGACCGAGCCGCTGCGTGGCCGTCGGGGCATTCGCCGCCCCGGAAGCACCGGGGGATCCGGTGGCGGGATCCGATTCCAGCCGCTGCGTGGCCCCCGAGGGGTCCACGGCAGCCGGGGGCTGCGATACGCGGGGTGCGGGGGTGGAGGCGCCGGGGTCGCGCGAGCCGCTCAACGGTCACCCCCTCGACACGGGGTCGAAGCTCCATGTCCGCGTCCAGCCCGGCGCGGCCGGGGATCCGCTACGGCTCCACCGTCACTCCGCTCACGTCGATCGTCGTCCGCCGGCTCGATCGCGGCGCGGCTCACTTGGGAGGATAGGGGAAGAGTTCGCGGGCGCGCTGCGTCGCCTTGACGACGGCCTTGATCAAGGTGACGCGCAGGCCGCCCTCCTCGAGTTCCAGGATCCCGTCGATGGTGCAGCCCGCGGGGGTGGTCACCGCGTCCTTGAGCAGCGCCGGGTGCTGGCCGGTCTCGAGGATCATCCGGCCGGCGCCCAGCATGGTCTGCGCCGCGAGCAGCGTGGCGATGTCGCGCGGCAGGCCGACCTTGAGCCCGCCCTCGGCGAGCGCCTCCACGATCATGTACATGAAGGCGGGGCCGCTCCCGCTCAGGCCGGTCACCGCGTCGAGGTGCTTTTCGTCGAGCACCACCGTGCGCCCGAGCAGGTCGAAGATCGCGCGCGCCTCCTCGAGTTGCTCGGGCTTCACGTGGCGGCCGGAGGCGATGCCGGTCATCCCGCCCCGGATCAGGCACGCGGTGTTGGGCATCGTGCGCACCACCGGGACCGGCTTGCCCAGTCGGTCTTCGATGAAGCGCGTGGGCACGCCCGCGGCCGTCGAGATCACCAGATGGCGCGGCGTGAGGGTGGCGCTCACCGTGTCCAGCACCTCCCCCATCATCTGCGGCTTCACGGTGAGGAAGACGGTGTGGGCGTCGCGGCACGCCGCCGCGTTGTCGAGCGTGGTCTTCACCTCGAGCCGGCCGCGCAGCGCCGCGAGCGATTCCTCGTGCGCCGCGGTGGCGATCACGTCTTGGGCCTTGACCCAGCTGGAATCCAGCAGCGCCTGGATCAGCGTCCCGCCGAGCTTGCCCGCCCCGATCACCGCGACACGGCGCGACGGCACCGCCTTTTTCGCCATCGGTCCCCCTTCTCTCCCCACTCCCCGCGGTGACGCCCCCGGCGCTCCAACGGTCTGCGTCCCCTACTCTACTATCCGTGAGATTCTTCGCGGCGCAGCAAGATTCTGCGAGCGTCGTGCTTGCGAGGAATCACACCTTCTGCCGTTGGACAATCCGTGCAATCCGGACAATCCGTATAATCCGTAGTTCCGTCGGTTGCGGCG